>ERZ1026776.115-NODE-115-length-60957-cov-15.498621_pt1 | contig 60957 bp, 67 predicted proteins | sample MGYA00380125_ERZ1026776 | MGnify/ENA primary metagenome ERZ1026776 (study PRJEB33269, sample SAMEA4719761) | human gut metagenome | biome: human-associated habitat; feature: organic feature; material: feces | place: Cameroon | collected 2013-10 ...
GACTCAGAAGTCATTCTTTTGTCTCAGCGCTTGGCGCTCAAGTATAATACCATACCCCCGCCCAGATGTCAACACTTTTTTACAAGTTTTTTCAAGTTTCTTGAAATACGCCTGAGGTTCCTTCATCTCCCCCGCCGGGTGTTTCTTTTTGGGGACACAAAAAGCCCTTCCGCTTTTATAAGCAGAAGAGCTTTCTCTTATATAGGTATAAAGCTCACAGTGTATTCAACGTCTCGCAGATCTCCATTTTCTTGATCCGCTGGGCTGGTATCACGATTGCTGCCATCGATGCCAGTAAAATAAAGGCAGCCGCAACGCCCAGTTGTCCCCACGGGATCGTCCACGCTTTGCCGAAGTACCCTGTCACGAGTCCCCCATACAGCTGTCGGCTGACTGCCATGCCCGCGATGCTGCCCACGATCAGACCTGAAACGGCATCCGTCAGCGCTTCGGCGGCGACCATCCGAATCAGCTGCCGGGAATCCATGCCAACCGCCCGCATTGCGCCATATTGCTTCATCCGAGCCGTCACGCTCATCGAGATGCTGTTGATGATATTGAACAGCGTGATCACGGCCAGCATTCCCAAAAAGCTATAGACACCGATCCGCGTCGCGTAAAAGCTAGCGTTGGCTTTCTGATTCGGCTCGCGGCTGTCCTCCACGACGATCTCATCAGACTGATAGCTCTTGATCTCCTCGACCGTCTCCTGCGGGGCGTTTTGTTCCAGCTGAACGCCGATCATATTGTAATTTTGTTTACCCATGATGCGTTCCAATGTCTGGGGCGAGCAGATGACCGCCCGTTCCGAACCTGCAATGCCCTGCGTCAATGCACCGCAGATCGTCAACTCGACGCCGTTGACCGTGACCGTATCGCCCACGCGCAGGGGATTGTCCCGGTCAAACACCGTCAGTGCCAAGCCGTTATCGCCCGCTACGCCGTCCACGGTCCCCTGTGCCAGATCGTCTTTCGTCAGTTTGAGCATCGTCTCATCATAGGCGGCAAGGCTCACCGCCTCGACCCCTTCGCGCGAGGATTCCGCCGGGGTGTTCCGGAAGAAGGTGATCCCATAGGCCCACTTCACGCCCGGAAGTGCTTGGATTTCCTGCAGCATCGCATTATCCATTGTCAATGCGTTATCGTAGCCGATCAGCCCAAGGTCCGGCTGCCATTTGGCCATCGACGGCATCAGGAACTGTGCAAAGTCCAGCAGAACATGAAACGCGAAGAACAGCACGATGCTCAGGGCAAAGGAAGCCGTCATCAGCGCCCAGTTCTTTTTTGCCGCCGTCGCATGGTGGACGCCCAACGCGATTTCAATGTGCTTTGTGCCAAACCGCACGCCATGGCGTTCTTTCGCGCCCTGTGACACATTTCCGGAAACCGCTGTCATCGGCGGGACACTGGCCGCACGCTTTGCAGGAGCCTGTGCCGCCAGCAAAACTGTGACAAGGCCCACCACGATGCCGCACCCGACACCCACCGGGCTGAACATCACGACCGGCATCGTTTCCCATTCACCGCCGATGCCGTACCGCAGGACCGCGCAGACCGTCCAGCTGGCCAGTGTTCCGAGCAAAAGGCCCAGCGGAATGGCCGTTTTGCACCAATTCAGTGCTTCGAGCCGGACGAACCGGATGATTTGCGCCTTACTGGCCCCGATGCACCGCAGCATTCCGAAGAACTGGGTGCGCTGGGCCACATTGCTGTTCATGCTGCCGGAGATCATCAGGACGCCAGCAGCAAGCACCAGCACGAACAAGACTGTCGCCGCATCGTAAATATTCCGCATCGAAGCCCGGGCACTCAGCCCCAAAAGTCCCATGACCGCGACATTTTCTTCAACATGAAGGGATTCATCCTGCTTCAGGACATCCCGCAGCGCAGCCGCCTTTTTCGCGCTCGTGCACTGTACATAGCAGTCCGGTTCGGGTGGGGTCGTGCCGCTTTCGGTCAACAGCGCATCGAATGCATCCTTCGTCAGAAAGACGCCGATGAGGTAGGTCTGATTTTGATAATAGGAAGGGTCATCCGTTCCCATGCCGACCACGGTGAACGTTTTTCCGCCCGCCGGGGTGGTCACCGTGACAGTATCCCCCACCGTGACACCCAGCACTTCGGCCGCGTTGGGGCTGAGGAGCACTTCGTCGTCCTTCTGCGGGAAAGTCCCTTGGGTGACGCCGCTCTCGTACTGCACCAGATAATCTCCGGCGATGCCGTACAAAACCGCGCGGCTGTCCTCCACCCGATAGGGTTCGCTTCCATCCTCATTAAAGGCAGCGCTTTCGCCCACGAACAAAACATCTTCCCGCGCAGAAAGGTCCGCTTCCTGCTGCTGGGACAGGCCGGACACCTTAAAATGCCAGCCGCCGTGCTTTTCGGTCATGCTGCTCAGTTCCATTTTCAGGAACGCCTCGGCCAGACTGAAGATCGCTGTGACCAGAACCACCGAGATCACGATGCACAAGACCGTCATCCGGCTTTGGCGGCGGTGCACTTTGGCCGAGATTGGGACAAGATCGAGATAGTGTTTCATTCCCGGCATCCTCCAAAATCCGTCAGTGTGCCGTCCGAGACTTGCAGGATATGGTCCGCTGTCTGCGCGATGCTTCGGTTGTGGGTGATCATCACGATGGTCTGCTCATACTTGCGGGACGCTTCCTTGAGCAGGGCAATGACCTCGCTGCTGTTTTTGGTGTCCAGATTTCCGGTCGGCTCGTCGGCCAGAATCAATGCCGGACGGGTCAGCAGGGCGCGCCCGATGGCCACGCGCTGCTGCTGGCCGCCTGAAAGCTGGCTGGGCAGATGACTGCGGCGGCTCTTGAGGTCCAGAACGGTCAGCAGTTCTTCCAGATAAGCCGTATCGGGTTTCTGGTAATCCAGCAGGACCGGAAAAATGATGTTCTGTTCCACGGTCAGTTCCGGGATGAGGTTGAACGCCTGAAACACAAAGCCGATGTTCCGGCGGCGGAACACAGTCCGTTCCCTCTCTTTCATCTTAAAAATTTCCTGTCCGTCGATGGTCACCGTGCCCGAAGTCGGGGCGTCCAGACCGCCGAGCAGGTTCAGCAGGGTGCTTTTGCCAGAGCCAGATTCGCCCACGACCGCCACGAACTCGCCCTTTACCACCGAAAAGCTTGCGTTTTTCAGGGCGTGGACGGCAGTTTCGCCGCTCCCATAGGTTTTCGAGAGGTTGTTCACTTCCAACAGATTCATTTTGAAGCCTTCTTTCGTTTCAACTGGCTCAAGGATACCACCCGTTCCTTACATTCTTGTGACGGGTCTCCTACAATTTTGTCGGGGTCCGGAAGTTGAGCACAAACTTCGTCCCCTGCCCAAGGGCGCTGTCCACCTCGATGGTCCCACGGTGCGCCTCCACGATGGCCTTCGCCAGCGGAAGCCCCAGCCCGACGCCCTGCGCTTCCTCGGCAAAGCGGCTGCGGTAAAAGCGCTTGAACAAATGCGGCAGGTCCTCGAGGTGGATGCCGGCCCCGGTGTCGCTCACCTTGACCTGAACGATGGACGCGAACCGACACCACTCCACGGTCACGGTATCTCCGGCGGCGGTGTGGTCCAGCGCATTTTTGACCAGATTCCGGAACGCTTCCAACAGCCACACTCGGTCACAGCACAGGGTGACCCCCTCTTCGCCGGAAAACACCAGCGTTTTCCCTTCCTGCTCGGCCCGCAGGGCAAAGCTCTGGGAAAGCTCCTGCATCATTTCCGACACATTTTCTTCCGCTTTCTCAAACTGGACTGCGTCCGCATCCAAGCGGGCCAGCTTGAGCAGATTCTGCACCAGACGTTCCATCCGGTCCAGTTCCTGTTCCGACAGCGCGGCGAACTGCCGAACTTCCGCCGGGTCAGCGGCATCTTCCTGCAACAGGCCGTTGTAGATGTTCAGCGCAGCCAGCGGTGTTTTCAGCTGGTGCGAGATGTCCTCGATGGTGTTTTTCAGACGGACTTTTTCCTGCTTTTCGTTGTCCGCATGGGCGTTCAAGACCGCCGCCAGCGTGTTGACCTCATGGAACAGCCGCGCTGACGCCCCTTCTCCGCTGCATTCAAGGCGAAGGTCTGTTTCTCCGGCCAAAATGCGCCGGATACGCTCGGAAGCATCTGTCAGCCGTTGTTCCTGCCGGGCCAGAAATCTTCCCGCAATACCCAAAACCAAACTGCTCAGCAGCACCCAAGCCAGAAAAAGCCCTGTGCTGAATCTTCCCATTTCCGCCCAGAAAACGCCTTCCATCATCAAAAATCCAACGGTCAAACCGCCCGCAAGTCCCTGCATCAGCCGCCGGGAATCGGCATCAATCCACCACCTCATCCGTTCACACCTTCCATTGATAGCCTACGCCCCGCACGGTCCGCAGAAATTTCGGGGCACTGGGGTCGTCCTCGATCTTGCACCGCAGCCGCCGGATGTAGACGGTCAGGGTGTTCCCGTCGATGTAGTCGCCCTCGCAGTCCCACAGGCGGCTCAAAATCTGCTGTTTGGTCAGCACGATGTTCGGGTTCTGCAAAAACAAGCTCAGCAGCTTGGTTTCGGCAGCGGTCAACTCGAGCGGTGCACCATTCTTGGATGCCTGACCTTCCAGCAGCCGCAGTTCGATGCCGTTGGAAGCCAGCACCGCGCCGGAACATCCAGCTTCCCCGGCTCGCCGAAGCAGCGCATTCAGCCGCGAAAACAGCACGCCCAGCTTGAACGGCTTGGTCATATAGTCGTCCCCGCCGAGGTCCAGTCCCATGATAATGTTCGTCTCTTCGTCGGATGCCGTCAGAAACAGGATGGGCACATTGGAGCTTTTCCGCACCTGCCGGCAAAAATCGAAACCGGACCCATCCGGCAGACAGACATCCAAGATCAAAAGGTCATACGGGTTCTGCGCCCACAACTCCCCCGCCTGTTCCAGCGTCCGGGCCGTGTCCAGCTCATAGCCCTGCCGCCGCAGAGCAAAGGCCAGCCCGGTCACAAGGCTTTTATCATCTTCCAGCAAAAGCAGCCGTTTCATGTTCTCCCTCTTTTCTTTCTTCCTATTATAAAAGCAGCCGTCACGGATTACAACTTACAGAATTGTCGGAATCTCACCCTGCACAAATCGTTCTCCACAGCAGGGCAGGTTTCTTGTACGAACCGCCAAAGAGTGTTAATCTTTTTTGACAAGGGCTTGCAATTCCTAGAGAGTTGGTATAGTATAAAGGCAGAGAGTTATCCTACCGCGTCACTCGGAATTGACCGAGCGCGGTTTATCGTTACTGGGAGGTAGATTCTATGAGCAGTCCCCTGCTGGAAGTCAAAGATTTACAGGTCACAGTCGGCGAGGAGCAGAAAGTGCTTCTGGACGGCCTGAACCTTACCGTCAACGCCGGTGAGACCCACGTTCTGATGGGCCACAACGGCGCGGGCAAGTCCACCCTGATGAGCGCCCTGATGGGCGACCCCCGCTATACCATCACCCGCGGCAGCATCTTCTTCCGCGGTCAGGATGTCACCCACGAGAGCGCCGATGTCCGCGCACGGCTGGGCATGTTCCTGTCGTTCCAGACGCCGGAAGAAATTCCCGGCATCACGCTGGAAAACTTCCTGCGCACCGCACAAAACGCCATCACCGGCAAGCCGGTCAAGGTGTTCGCCTTCCGCAAGGAGCTGGCCCAGCAGATGGAAGCCCTTGGCATGGACCCGAGCTATGCCGAGCGTTATCTGAATGTCGGTTTCTCCGGCGGCGAGAAGAAAAAGAGCGAGATCCTGCAGCTTTTGATGCTCAAGCCCAAGCTGGCCTTGCTGGATGAGACAGATTCGGGCCTCGATGTCGATGCCGTCAAGACCGTGGCGCAGGGCGTCCGCGCTTACCACAGCGAGGAGAATGCCCTCATCATCATCACCCACAACGCGAAAATTCTGGAAGGGCTGAAAGTGGACTACGTCCATGTTCTGGATGATGCCCACATCGTCCGCACCGGTGACGGAAGCCTGGTCAACGAGATCATCGAGGAGGGCTTCCACGCGCTGAAGGAGGACGAAGCGAAATGAGAGCCTTTGAGACTGAAAAGACCGATGTTGCCGAGGTAGACCGCAGCATTTACGACATCAAGGACGCCGCCAACGCCGCCTTTGAAGTCAATTCCGGCCTGACCCCCGACATCGTGGCCAAGATTTCCGAGGAAAAGCACGACCCCGAGTGGATGCGTGAATTCCGCCAGAAGAGCCTTGAAATTTACAACAAGATGCCGGTGCAGAACTGGGGTCCTTCCATCGAAGGGCTGGACATGCACAACATCGTCACCTACGTCCGTCCCAACACCGAGATGCGGGGCAAGTGGAGCGAGGTCCCCGAGGACATCAAGAACACTTTCGAGCGTCTGGGCATCCCGCAGGCCGAGCGGGCTTCGCTGGCCGGTGTCGGTGCGCAGTATGACTCCGAGGTGGTCTACCACAACGTCAAGGCCGAGGTCGCTGCGCAGGGCGTCGTTTACACCGACATCGAAAGCGCCCTGAACGGTCCCTATGCCGACATGGTGAAGAGCCACTTCATGAAGCTGGTCCCGCCCACCGACCATAAATTCGCGGCCTTGCACGGCGCGGTGTGGAGCGGCGGCTCCTTCGTGTATGTGCCCGCCGGGGTGCATGTGGAAATTCCGCTGCAATCCTACTTCCGCCTGAACGCCCCCGGCGCGGGCCAGTTCGAGCACACCCTCATCATCGTGGACAAGGGTGCATATCTGCACTTCATCGAAGGCTGTTCGGCCCCGAAATACAATGTTGCCAACCTCCACGCGGGCTGTGTCGAAATTTACGTCGGCGAAAACGCCCGGGTGCGCTATTCGACCATCGAGAACTGGTCGAAGAACATGTACAACCTGAACACCAAGCGTGCCAAGGTCGAAAAGGGCGGCACGATTGAATGGGTGTCCGGTTCCTTCGGCTCCCACACCTCCTGCCTGTATCCCATGAGCATTCTGGCGGGCGAGGGTGCGCGCATGGAGTTCACCGGCATCACCTTCGCAGGCGCAGGACAGGACCTCGACACGGGCGCAAAGGTCGTCCATGCAGCCCCCAACACCAGCTCCCACATCACGACGAAGTCCATCGCGCGGGACGGCGGCATCTCGAACTTCCGCAGTTCTGTCACCGTTCTGCCCAACGCAAAGAACAGCCGCTCGGCCGTCTCCTGCGAATCCCTGATGCTGGATGACCGTTCCCGTTCCGATACCATCCCCGAAATGGACATCCGCTGCGACGCGGTGGATGTCGGCCATGAAGCAAAAATCGGACGCATCAGCGAGGAAGCCGTGTTCTATCTGATGAGCCGCGGCATGAGCGAAGAAGATGCCCGTGCCCTCATCGTGGGCGGCTTTGCGGAGCCGATCGCCAAAGAGCTGCCCGTGGAGTACGCCGTGGAAATGAACAACCTCATCCATCTTGAGATGAAGGGCAGCATCGGCTGAGAGGAGGGCCGGAGGTTTTATGAATGAGCTGAAAATGAACCGTCTGCCGGTTCCCACTTGGAACCAGTGCGGCGTCAACAGCGCCCCCAAAGCGGCGGCGCTGCCGGAGATTTCCGGAAACGACTGGGGCGAAGTGAACATCGCATTCACCCTGCCCGCCGGGGTCGGTGAGGCCGAGACGGATTTCGAAACGTTTTCCGAGAGCGGCATGGGCGCGGAAACCGACACCTATCTGCTGGAAAATGCAACGGTCCGCCACGCGCTGACCGTCGCGGAAGGCGTTGAAGTCGCAGAACCTGCCCTCTTTGAGGTCACGTTGGACGCCGCCCATCCCAACGCACTGAGCGTGCTTTCTGTGGATGCCAAGCCGAACAGCCGCCTGACCGTGGTGCAGGTCCTGCGGGGCGATGCCGAAAACGGAGCCGCCGCTTCCCTCACCCGCATCCGGGCCGCTGAAAACGCCCATGTCCGGCTGGTGCAGGTTCAGCTTCTGGGCGGCCACGCCCGCCACTGGAACGCTGTCGCCATCGAAGAGGGCAAAAACGCCAAGGTCGATCAGGTCCGCATCGAACTGGGCGGTCTACTGTCGGCGTGCGGCGCAAAGGCCCAGCTGTCGGCTTCCAAGAGCGAATATGACCTTGACGCCGTTTATTTCGGCGGAGGTCATGCCGTTCTGGATTACAATGATGTTTCGGTCCACACCGCCAAGGACACCCTGTGCGAGATGCATACCGCCGGTGTCCTGACTGGGGACGCAGACAAAATTCTGCGCGGGACCATTGATTTCCGCCGGGGAGCCAAGCGCGGCGTCGGCCACGAGAGCGAGGATGTGCTGCTGTTCAGCCCCACCGCCCGCAACCGCACGGCCCCGCTCATCCTCTGCGGCGAAGAGGAAGTGGAGGGCCAGCACGCGGCTTCCATCGGCCGTCTGGACGAAGAAAAGCTCTACTATCTCCGCTCCCGCGGCCTGACCGAAGAACAGGCCCGCCGCCTGATGGTGGATGCTCGGTTCGCACCGGCCATTGAAAAGATCCCGCTCGACGCCCTGAAAGACGAAGTGCGCGCGGAAGCAGCAAGGAGGCTCGACCATGCAGAATAATCCGTGGCTCAAAGATTTTCCCATCCTTGCCGCTGACGAAAACGGCACGCGGCTGGTCTATCTGGACAGCGCCGCCACCACCCAGCACCCCCAGCAGGTGCTGGACGCCGTCGTGAACTACTACACCCACGACAACGCCAACCCCCACCGCGGCGTGTACGACCTCGCCATGCGGGCGACCGACGCCCACGAGGGCGCACGCCATCGGGTGGCGCAGTTCTTCCACGCCGACGATGACGAGATCGTGTTCACCCAGAACACCACCGAATCCCTGAACCTCGTCGCCTACAGCTACGGGATGCATTTCCTGCACGAGGGCGACGAAATTGCCCTCTCGGTAGCCGAGCACCACTCCAACCTCGTGCCGTGGCAGCGGGTCGCTGAAGCCACCGGCGCAAAGCTGGTCTATCTGTACCCCGGTCCCGACGGCCATCTGACCACCGAGGAGCTGGACCGCAAGATCACCGCAAAGACCAAACTGGTCGCCATCGCGATGGTTTCCAACGTGCTGGGTCTGCGCGCGCCGGTCGAAGAGATCGTTGCGCGGGCACATGCCGTCGGTGCGGTCGTCGTGCTGGACTGTGCCCAGAGCGCACCGCATATGCCGGTGGACGTCAAGGCGCTGGACGTCGATTTTGCGGCCTGTTCCGCCCACAAGCTCTATGCTCCCATGGGCATGGGCGCGCTCTACGCCCGCAAGGAGCTTCTGGAAAAAATGCCGCCCTTTCTCAGCGGCGGCGACATGATCAACACCGTCCATGAGCACACCGCAACGTGGGCCGAAGGTCCCCGCAAGTTTGAGGCCGGGACACGGAATGTTGGCGGCGAGGTCGGCTTTGCGGCCGCGCTGGACTACATAGACCACATCGGCTGGGACGCCATGATGGCCCACGAGCACGCCCTTCTAGACCAGATGCTCAAGGGCATGGCCGCGATGCCGTGGCTGACCGTTTACGGCGACCCCACCGCCGCCAAGCGCTATGGCGTCGTTTCCTTCAACGTGCAGGATGTCCATCCGCACGATGTTGCCACCATCCTTGATGCGGGCGGCGTCGCCATCCGGGCAGGGCATCACTGTGCCCAGCCGCTGATGGACCATCTGGGCATCGGCTCCTGCTGCCGCGCCAGCATCGCCCTCTACAACACACCGGAGGACATCGACGCGCTGCTGAACAATCTTGAAAATGTGCGAAAGGTGATGGGTCTATGAACCTGAATGAACTTTATACCCAGATCATTACGGAAAACAGCCGCAGCAAGGAGAACCGCCACCCTGTCGAGGACGCGACCCACAGTCTGGAGGGCGTCAATCCCAGCTGCGGCGACGACATCACCCTTCAGCTGCGCGTCAAGGATGGGACCATCGAGGATGCCGGCTTCATCGGCACAGGCTGTGCCATTTCTCAGGCGTCGGCTTCGCTGATGATCGACCTTGTGAAGGGCCGCACCGTCGAGGATGCCCGCCGCCTGATCGGGCTTTATTTTGACATGATCAAGGGCAAGATCACCCCCGAACAGCTGGACGATCTGGAAGATGCCGCCGCCCTGCAGGGCATCGCGCATGTCCCCGCCCGGGTCAAATGTGCTGTTCTGGCGTGGCACACGCTGGAAGAAGCACTGGACGGCGAGGGCAAAGTCAAAGCGAAATAATTACTCCCTTCTTCGGATCAAAGAGCGGATGCACCGGGCAAAAGGCGGTGCATCCGCTCTTCTCTTTTTGCGCAAAAAAGCACCGCCCCGCCGGGACGTTCCCATCAGGGCGGTGTGCACACCAATTCACCAACAAAAAATCAGTGGCAAAGCAGAGGTTCCTATGGTAGATTGGCCAGCGTCATGATGCTCACGCACATGGCAGCGGTCATGGCCGACTGGCCGATCTGGTTCTGGGCGATGGGCGACGTGGCGCTGACCATCATCGTACCGGCCGCATTCGCAAAGATGAACATGATGAGCATGACCCAGAACACCGGGGTCTTGACCATCTCAGAGATGTTGTAGTTTTTCGCGTTCAGCTCCTTGGCCTGTGTCGCAGTGGGGGTCCAGCCCTCCGGCAGCCAGCCTTCCGGGCAGGGAACGATCATCCACGCCACCGCGCCGACGCCGATCAGGAACACGACCGCCAGAATGCGGCAAGCCATCTGCGCCCCATACGCGCTGATGAGCCACTGTGCAATGGGCGACATGATGAAGGGGCCGCAGGAAGCGCCCGCTTGGACCAGACCGGAAATGGAACCGCTCTTATCCGGGAACCACTTCAGGGCGGTGGGCAGACAGGCCGGATAGATCGTGCCGGCGCCCGCGCCCGCCATCACGCCGTAAAACAGATACAGCTGCGGGATAGACGAGGCGAAGCCGGTGAGGAACCAGCCCGCCGAGAAGAACGCAAGGCCCAGATAAATGGCCACGCGGGGCTGCAGCTTTTCGGCCAGCAGACCTCCCACAAACCCCATCGCGCAGTAAACGAACATATAAATGGTGTAGGCCATGCTGAACTCGGAGCTGCTCCAGCCGAACTGGCTGGTCAGCGGCAGGGCGAACAGGCTGAAAAAGGCCGTGGCGGAGGTGAACAGGCTCTGGATCCAAACGCCCGCAAACACGCGCCAACGTGTCATTTTGGTAATTTTCATCGTGCGTCTCCCTTACTGTTGCAGCGTGCCGAGGTCAAGGCCCAGATCACGGCCGCTGAACTTGCCGGCCGCACGGCTGGTCCCCAGCCAGAACACCATGTCGGAGATGTCTTCGACATCGAGGAAGGGCACGCCCTCGTACATTTCCTGCCAGTTCTTAAAGTCCTTGCCGGTCAGGTCGTTGATGAACTTCACATAGCTGTCAGTCTCGCACATCGGGGTCTTGACCTTGGTGGGGCAGACGTCGTTGACCACGATGCCCGTGCCCTTCAGCTCCTGTGCCAGCGTCTTGGTCAGGCCGCGGACGCCCCACTTTGCCATGCAGTAGGTGGCCAGCTGCGGCGTGCCGTACATGCCGGAGGTGGAAGAAATGTTGATGATGCGTCCAAATCCCTGTTTGCGCATGTAGAGGGCCGCATACTTATCGGTGCGCCAAGTGCCGATCAGGTCGATGTTGATGACCTTCTCCACCTGTGCGTCGGTCAGCTCCCAAGTGTAGCCGAAGTTGATGACGCCCGCATTGGCAATGACGACATCCAGACGGCCAAACGTCTCCCACGTCTTGGCGAAAAGGTTCTGCATCCGAAAGCTGGGCACGATGCTAGTCCCCGGGCTGATGCAGGATTTCCGCGCACAGATAGACCCCGCCGTGCAGTTTCAGCTCCATAGTGAAAGCGGGTTCAGTGCGGACCTGCTCAAGGCTGTGGAGGAAGGGCGGCTCGACCTTGCGTTTACGTCCCATCCGGGCGACCCGGCGCAGTTCGAATCCTTTGCGTTCCAGCGCACGCCCTTTGTCGTCATCACGCCGATGGGACATCCGCTGGCACAGCAGACCTCTGTTTCCCTGCGGGACACGCTCCCCTATCCGCAAATTTGCTTCGCCCCGCGTATCTCTCCCGGCGGCGCGGCACACCCCTGCCCAACGCCGCGGAGCAGTTCTGGGCGTTTTGTCAGGAGAAGCTGGCGTGATAGGAAAAAGCAGCGATTTCCCGCAAAGGAAATCGCTGCTTTTTCTTCGTCTGCTGCCTTCTTCAAACGTTCTGCATTGAGAAAAACTATTTTACAAACGGGATCAAAGGTCCCGTTTGCCGTTTCATAGCCCGCTGGCATCTCAAAAGACAACTGCAAGGCAAGCCCTGTCTCTTTGCAATAGGCATCAAAATATTTTTTATATTCAAATTCAGGCATTTTTATTTCACAAACGGATTATAGAACCTTCCAAACCGGATGGTCACAGTCAAACTGACCGCCAACAGCACCACGCCCACACCCAGCGCGATGAAATCGCGGCGGACAAACGGCCGCTGGGTATACCAAGTGCGCTTGCTCTTTTTGCCAAAGCCGCGCAGTTCCATCGCGTTGGAGATGGTATCGATGCGGTTCAGACTGGTCAGGATGAGCGGAAGCAGGATGTTGACGGAGTTCTTCATCCGCTTGAAGAAGGGTTCCTTTTTGCCCAGCTCTACGCCGCGGGCCTGCTGTGCCTGACTGATGCTGTGGTAATCGCGCTGGATGTCCGGGATGTATCGCAGGGCGATGGCCACCGAATACCCCACCCTGTACGAGATACCGATGCTGTTCAGGCTGGCGGCAAACTCGCTGGGGTCCGTCGCCGAGATGAATAAAATCGCCACGGGCAGGGCCACAAAGTACTTCAGCGAGATGTTGAACATATAAAACAGCTGCTCCTTCGTCAGATCGTACCGCCAGAACAGATGGCACAGCACCGTCCGGGTCCCGTAAAGGGTCGTGCCCTGATCGGGGTCAAAGAGGAAGATGAACAGATTGTTCAGCAGAAGGAACACCAACATGAATACGAGCATGAACCGCACTTCGCGGAACGAAATTTTACTCAGCTTGAACGCCGCCAAGCTGACCGCCAGCAGCACCAACAGCACCCATGTGTTGTAGGTGATCATGCTGGCAAAGGTGAACAGCAGGAAAAACGCCAGTTTGGTCGTGCCGGTCAGCTTGTGGATGACGCTTTCGCGCGGGAGATAATTCAGAACGGTCTTAGCAGCCACCTTCACGCACCTCCCTGTCCTGATCGATGAAGCGTTCTACAAATTCCTGCGCAGGTTCGACACCGCAGCGGTTCGCCAGCGTGTACAGGCTCGTTTCCTTCAATGCGGCCCGCTCAATGAGCGCCGGGTCGCACAAAACCGCCGCTGCACTCCGGTCTGCGATCAGCTCGCCGCCGCAGAACACCAGCGCCCGCTTGGTATACTCCAGCATCAGGTGCATGTCGTGGGTGATCATCACGACCGTCACGCCCTGTGCATTCAGCCCCCGCAGGAACTCCATAATATCGGTATAGTGCCGGAAATCCTGTCCGGCGGTCGGCTCGTCCAGCAAGATCAGCTCGGGGTCCAGCACCAGCACGCTGGCAATGGTCACCCGCTTTTTCTGGCCGAAGCTCAGCGCCGACACCGGCCAATTCCGGAACGGATACAGACCGCAGACCTTCAGCGTCTGCTCGACCTTTTCCCGAATTTGTGCTTCCGTCAGCCCCGAGCGCTGCAAGCCCAGCGCCACCTCGTCGAAGATCATCGTTTTGGAGATCATCTGGTTGGGGTTCTGCATCACATAGCCGATGTGCTGGGCGCGGTGGCGGATATTCTCGTTGGCAAGCGATTTTCCGTTCAGGAAAATTTCGCCCTCGTCCGGCGTCTCGAAGCCGCAGATGAGCTTGGACAGCGTAGATTTTCCCGCGCCGTTCCGGCCCACGATGCTGACCATCTCCCCTTTTCCGATGGAAAAGCTGACATGCTTCAGGGTCGGCTGTCCCTTCTGGTAGCCAAAGCTCAGGTCTTTCACTTCCAGCAGCGGTTCCGGTACGTCGGTCTGCTTGGGCTGAGGACGGGCCGTGAACCAGCGCTGCACAGCGGCGGTGTCGGCATCGTTCAGCACCAGCTTGTCCACATGCGAGGGCTGCTTTTCCGGCGTGATCTCCACGCCCGCATAGCGCAGAGCCGTCAGGTAGAGCGGCTCCCGGATGCCGTTTTCGGTCAGCAGCTGGGTCGCCAGCAGTTCGTCTGGGCGCAGGTCCGCCAAAATCGTCCCCTCGTTGACCAGCACGATGCGGTCCACGCTCCGCCAGAGCACGTCCTCAAGGCGGTGCTCGATGATCAAAACAGTCGTATCCGTTTTTTGCTGGATCTCATCGATCAGCTCAATGGCCTGTTTGCCGGTGGCCGGGTCCAGATTCGCCAGCGGCTCGTCGAAAAGCAAGATCTTCACCTGATCGACCATCACGCCCGCAAGGCTGACCCGCTGCTTCTGCCCGCCCGAAAGCTCATGCGGCGCATAGCCCAAGTGGTTCTCGATGCCCACCAGCTCAGCGGCGTGGCGGGTGATGGCCTTCATCTCGTCCTGCGGCATACAGCTGTTTTCCAGCGCGAAGGCGATGTCCTCGCCGACCGTCAGCCCGATAAACTGGCCGTCCGGGTCCTGCAGGACCGTGCCCACATGCGCCGACAACTCAAAAATACTGCTGTGCGGGGCGTCCACACCGTCCACTGTCAGCGTGCCGGTGCACTCGCCCGGGTTCGAGAAGGGGTTCATGCCGTTGATGCACCCGGCCAGCGTGCTTTTTCCGCTGCCGGACGGCCCCGCAACGAGCACCCGCTCCCCGGGGTAGATGTCCAAGTTGATGCCGGTCAGGGTCGGGCGCTTCTGGGCGCGGTACTGGAAGGAAAAATTCTGGAACGAGATAATGGGATCGTTACGTTCTGCCATGGATACGTTACCTCAGCTGTTCAAAGAAAAAGCCCTTCCACCAGCCGGACGGCAGATGGAAAGGCCGCGGGTTCCATTCAGGATCATTCTTGATCGAGAGAGCCTTTCTTCGCGATGGTCTTGGTGTAAGCCAGCACCAGCAGACCGCCCACCACCACAGCGGTGATGATGTTGGAGATGGCTGCAAATGCGCCCTGTGCAAAGACCTTCTTGGCCGGCTCGGCGTAGATCAGGATGTCGAGCACGGGAGCCACGACGATCCAAGCCGCCAGATGGGCCACGATGTTGGCCGCCGTAAAGGCTGCCATCTGCTTTTTGCCGAACTCACCTTCCTGCAGGTCCAGCTTCTTGGCGAACAGGCCGACCACAACGCCCACGAAGGCCGATGCGATGACCCAGCTCCACCACGGAATGCCGCCCCAAGACAGGTCGATCAGGGTATGGCCGATGAAACCGATCAGACCGCCGGCGACCGGGCCGTACATCGCGGCCAGCAGAGCCAGAACGGCATACTGCAAGCTGATGTTGGTGTTGGGCACGGGGCTGGGGATGGCCACAAAGCGGCCCAGAACAAAGAACAGGGCTGCGCCGATGCCGACTGCAACCACTGTCTTGATGCTGTTGTTGTTATTCTTCATATTCTTTCGCTCCTCTGTTTTGTCCGCTGAACGCGGAGGGTTTTTCAAGGCACTGTAAGTATAGACGACCCCCGAAGCCTTGTCAATGGACAATCGCCCCTGTTTGCAGAAAACGCGCAATTTTCCGCTGTTTCAGCTTGATTTTGAGGGTTCCGGGACCAATTTGCAGACCAGCTTCACCATGATGGGCGTCAGCGGGAGCCACACCAGCGTGCAGACCAGATTGAACAGCGTATGGGCGTTGGCGATCTGCTGCGCGATGACCTCCAGCTCCGGTCCTTGGGGCGAGAGCCGCTCCACGGCCTCGATCAGCCACGGCAGGATGCACAGGCAGACCACGCTCCCCGACAGATTAAAACAGCAATGCGCGGCGGCGGTGCGTTTGGCGTCCCGGGACTGCCCCACCGCCGCCAAAACTGCCGTGATGGTCGTTCCGATGTTGTCCCCCAGCAGGACCGGAAGCGCCCCCGCCAGCCCAAGAACACTGTGGATACCGTCTGGGCCGACCTGCTGAGCCGTCCGCTGCAAGACGGCAATGGTCGCCGAACTGCTTTGGACCACAAGCGTCATCCCAATCCCGAGCAGCAGCCCCAGCAGCGGGGCATCCCGGACCTGCTCCATCCAGTGCAGGAACACCGGACTTTCGGCCAGCGGTCCCATGGCCCCGGACATGGCCTCGATGCCGTCGAACAGAAGCCCGAACGAAAACACCGCCAGCCCCGTCTGCCGCAGACGTTCCTGCTTGGCGGCGAGAAAAAGTATCGTCCCGGCGAATAAAATCGGAAACACCCAGTCTGCCAGCCGGAACGCCAGCAGCTGAGCGGTCATGGTCGTGCCCACATTGGCCCCGAACACCACCGCCACCGCCTGTGAAAGCTCCATCAGCCCCGCGCTGACGAACCCGATCACCATCACCGTCGTGGCCGAACTGCTTTGCAAAATTGCCGTGACCACCATCCCCGCCAGCGCCCCGGTGAGCGGGTTCCGGGTGACCTCGCGCAGAAATTTCTTCAGCCCTTCCCCTGCCGCCTGTTGGAGCGCGCGGCTCATATTGTCCATCCCGAACAGAAAAAGCGCCAGCCCTCCCGCCAGACCAAACAGCGTCCGAATCCCCTCGTTCATGTTCTATCCCCTTTCCGGTGCGGATAAAACAAAACTACTCGCCCTCCCGTGGGAAAGCGAGTAGTTTTTAGCGTTTCTTCAGGATTCGTCCTTGTCGGTCCGGACACAGCGGACGGCATGGCGTGCCTGTCCGCCTGTCGTGCAGGTGAACAAGGTCAGGTCCCAGTCATCGTTCGCGGTCTTGGTGGTCATCTCTTCGATCTGCGTCGGCTGCAAGATCTCGCTGGCCGCGATCTCATAGTGCCATCTGTCGCCGTCCATGTCCACGAACAGCACCTCGGTCCCCACCGCCAGCCGTTTGATGGGACTGATTTGTTCCACTTGCAGAATCGACCCAAATATGGCCTCTTATATTGTAGAACCCATTCACGACAACATCATAATTTTGCGTTATCGGCCCAACATTATAAAGGTTTTCATTGCACAAAAAACGCATCCGCGCTGTGTGTGCGGATGCGTTCCAGTTTCTTTTTCGGTTCGATCAGCTGAAGAGCTTGAAGCTGTTCAGGGTCTCGATGGTGGTCACGATGACCTTGACGTTGTTGACGATGGAGCTGCTTGCAGAGAACACGCGGGCGACATAGTTGAACAGATCGCCGAAGCGCAGGAAGACCTTCCATGCCTCGGTATCGGTGACAGAACCACCGTTCAGATAGACCATCTCGTTCTCGTCGATCTCCGCGTATGCGGCGGGCATCTTGATTTCATTGTTGATCATAATGGGAGTTCCTCTCTTTCAAAATTCAAATAAATTCCGGGGGACTTTTCTCAGCTGTTCATCGCCACCAGTGTCACGATCAAAAGTGTCGTTCCCGCAACTAGGATCGTGCCCATGTGGTCTTTCAGCTGAAAGCTTTTTTCTGACGAAGGGGTCGCTGCCGGGGTGGCGGCGGGCTTGGTGGAGGTCGATTTGCTTTCGTCTACCGTCCAGTGCGCATAGATGGTCTGACCATCCGCCTTGAACTCATAGCGGGTCGTGATCTTTTCGCCGCCCACCATGTCGTCATACCAGCCGTCGAAGGTATAACCATCCAGCGTCGGAGACGGCAGACTGGTCGCACGGTAGACGTTGCTGCTGTTCTTGTAGACGAAGATCTGCGTCGACACCCCAACACCGCCCTGAGGTTCCAGATAGATGGTGTAGTACGTCGGATCGTCTGCAAACGCCAGCGGGGTCATGCAGCAGAACAGAGCCAGCGTCACCACACCCAGCATCAGCCTTTTCAGGAATTGCTTCATGTCGATACCTCTCTTTCCAAACAGGATGACGTACAGACAGACCCTGCCCGCACTTCATTTCTACTATAGGTTATACGATAAACGAAGCAATTTGTCAATTAAAAACGACACAATTTGTCTTTTATTTCACCGTTTTAAGATTCGACCCGCCGTGTCTTTAGGATTCTGAAGCGAAAAAGTTCTTCACCAGTTCGACCACCGTGCCCGAGAGCAGCAGCAGCGCGATCAGGTTCGGGATACTCATCAGGCCGTTGAAGGTATCCGCGATGTTCCACAACAGACCCAGATCGACGGTCGCGCCCAAGATCGCAACAAAGGAATAGACCACAAGGAACGGGCGGACGACCTTGTCCGTCTTGCAGAGGAACTCGATGCAGCGGGAGCCGTACAGGCCCCAGCCGATGATGGTCGAGAAGGCAAAGCAGCACAGTGCCACCGCCGTAAAGACCGAGGACCAGCCGCCGTAGGTCGCGGTGAAGCCTGAGATGGTCAGCTCTGCGCCCGCCGCCACACCGTAGTTGACCGGCACGCCGCTGCACAGGATGACCAGCGCCGTCAGGGTGCAGATGACGATGGTATCCGCGAACACCTCAAAAATGCCGAACATGCCCTGCTTGACCGGCTTGCGGGTATCCGCACAGGCATGGGCAATGGAGCCAGTGCCCAGACCGGCTTCGTTCGAGAAGATGCCGCGGGAAACGCCCTTCTGCATACTGATAAAGATGCTGCCGATCGCACCGCCCGTGAAGGCTTTGGGGTCGAATGCACCGCCCACGATCGAGGCCAGCACCGCCGGGAAGCGCTGGATGTTCAGCACGACGACGCCCAGCGCCAGCACCACATAGAACAGCGCCATGAACGGGACCAGCTTTTCGGTCACACTGCCGATGCGCTTGATGCCGCCCAGCAGCACCATCGCCACCAGCATGGCCACCAGCACGCCGATGACCAGATTAACCGTCGAGATCACGCTGTCGCTGGGATCGCCGTAGGCCTGCAGGGCCGAGTCGATGGCGGTGACGATGGTGTTCACCTGCGTGGCGTTGCCGGTCCCGAACACGGTCAGCACGCCAAACAGCGAATAGAGCGCCGCCAGCCATTGCCAGTTCTTGCTCAGGCCGTTTTTAATGTAGTACATCGGGCCGCCGACCCATTCGCCGGTGGCGCTCCGCTCGCGGAAATGGACCGCCAGCGTCACTTCCGAAAATTTGGTGCACATGCCCAGCAGAGCCGAGCACCACATCCAGAACACCGCGCCCGGGCCGCCGATGGCGATGGCGCCGGCCACACCCGCGATGTTGCCCGTGCCGACCGTCGCCGCCAGCGCCGTGCACACCGCCTGAAACGGCGTCATTGCGCCGTCCGAAGCGTCCTTTTTTCGGAACATCCGTCCGATGGTCGTCTTGATGGCATAGGGGAATTTTCGGATCTGCAGGAAATGCGTCCGCACGCTGAGGACCAAGCCCACGCCAATGATGCAGATCATGGCCGGGATGCCCCAGATAAAGCGATTGACCGCGTCGTTCACGGCCGTAATGGTTTCGATCATGGTTCGTTCCACACCTCTGAAATTCAACTTCCGCTGCCGGGTGATCCTCCGGCAAACATAGTGGCTATTTTATCGCATTTTGAAGGCTCTGTCAATTTTTTCCGTCTCAGAAGAGATTTTTTCATCTTTCGGCGGCAAAACTTTTCCGCTTTCGCACGCTGCCGGCCCGCGCGATGCAAATTTTCAGCAAAACCTGCACCGTCCGCTCTACACAAACGGAAGCGGTTGTGCTATGATAAGGCTGAAAAAATCGGTTTGGCAATGCCAACCGCGAAGAAGGTGTCGTTCATGTCTGATTTGCTCGAAACGCTGCGGCAGGAAGGCGTCGATCCCTCATTGCTCTCCGCCGTGGAAGAATACCGCGCATCCCATCCGCTGGCGGAGGCGCTCCGGCCCCGCATCCCGGCTTCGGCCTTTACCTATTATGGAAAGGACGTCTGGGATCAGGCGCTGGCCGCGCTGCTCTGCGGCGAAAATCTGCTGCTGGCCGGCGGAAAGGCCACCGGCAAAAACGTGCTGGCCGAAAATCTTTCTGCCGCATTCGGACGCCCCGCATGGGACATTTCGTTCCATGTGAACATGGACGCCGCTTCCCTCATCGGAATGGACACGTTCGAGGGCGGCGCGGTCAAATTCCGCCCCGGCCCGGTCTACCGCTGCGCCCAGTGCGGCGGCTTCGGCGTCCTTGATGAGATCAACATGGCCAAGAACGAAGCGCTGGCCGTCCTCCACGCTGTTCTCGATTTCCGGCGTTCCATCGATGTTCCCGGCTACGAACGCATTCCTCTGGCCGAGGAGACCCGCTTCATTGCCACCATGAACTACGGCTATGCGGGCACACGGGAGCTGAACGAAGCGCTGACCTCCCGGTTCGTCGTCATCCAGATGCCCACCATCACGCAGGACAATCTGGAAAAGCTGCTTCGGGCGCAGTTCCCGGACCTGAATGCAAAATATGTCCATCAATTTGCCCTGCTCTTCCTCGACCTGCAGAAGAAGTGCGACAGTGCCGAGATCTCGACCAAAGCGCTCGACCTGCGCGGGATGCTCGACGCCCTGCGCCTGATCCGCCGGGGCGTTTCGGCAGGGGCCGCACTGGACATGGGCATCACCAACAAAGCCTTTGATTCCTACGAACAGGGGCTGATCCGGGACGTCATCGCCGCCCGCATCCCGGCCCAGCTCACCGCAGCCAAGCTGTTCTGCTGAGATGGAAGCTCAGAGTTACACCGCTGAACAGCGGCGCGCCGCCAATCAGGTCTGGGCGGCCGCAGGTTCCTATGGCTTCGAGCCGCTGTTCCTTGCCCGCAACACCGACGGAACGATCGATTTCTACATGAACTGCATCGTCGGCTTGGTGCACAAATACTACGGAGATTCGCTGGTTCAAAGCCTGTTCGACCTCTGGGAGGGCGACATCCGGCAGTCCCAGCTGGACGATCTGACGTGGCTTTATCTGGAAAATGCCGCGTATCTCCTTGAACTCCCCCGCCGGCCCGTCTTGTCTGAACTCCGGCGTGCCCACGCGGATTATTTCTTCGGCATCCAATACAAGCTCTCCCGTCAGGAGTGGATGGCGAAGAACCAGCTCGTCTACACGATGCAAGCGGCCCGCTGGCGCATCGTGCAGGGACGGCATCCGCCGGTCATGACACCGTATGAAAGCGGCCTTGCTGTGGCGCTGGCCCCGCAGACGCCGCCCGCCCCCGAAGCACTCAAAACAGCTCTGCTGAAGGTCTTTGCGGACGCCAAACTGTTCGACGGGATCGTTCACAAAAAAGCGGCCCTGCACCTGCATCTGGACGGGCTGCTGGCCTCGCTTGCCACCAAGACGCTCCCGACTCAGATGATCAAGACCGACCGCGTCACGGTCGAGCACTCGAACTCGGTGGATGCTGCCGGGACCGGCGGACTGACCGCCGACAAGCGGCTTGCCCACATCACCCTGAAGCAGAACGCCGCCGAGGACCGCGCCTACATCGAAAGCTGTTTTGGGCGCTCCCTCTACCCGCCGGAACGGCTCCACAAGGCCGAGCAGGAGCTTTGCACCGGGAATCATCTGGGCTGTCACCTGTGGTTCGCGGCGGGCGTCCCCAGCCCGGAACAAGCGCCCAACCCCGAGGCCAAGCACCTCGCGGAACAGGCCCAGCTTCAGGCCGAGCGGAACCGCACCTACTACGCCAAAAACCGGGAACTTCACCGAAGCGTCGTTCTCCGCCTGACTGAGCAGATTCGGAACTGCATTCTGGTCCATCAGCAGCCCAACGCCCGCATTGCCCGAAGCGGCAATCTTGACCCCGCGCGGGTCTGGCGTGCACCGCTTTTGGACGACGCCCGGGTGTTCCGCTGCGCCGAGGAAGAGAACCAACCCTCGTTCACCGTAGACCTGCTTCTGGATGCTTCCGCGTCGCGGCTCCACTGTCAAGAGGTCATCGCCGCGCAGGGGTCGATTTTGGCCGAGAGCCTTTCGGTCTGCGGCATCCCGGTCCGCGTGAGCTGCTTTTCCAGCCTGCGCGGCTATACCGTCCTGCGGGTGCTGAAAGGCTTCCGCGACAAAAACCTGCAGAATATCAATCAATATTTCGCATCCGGCTGGAACCGCGACGGTCTTGCTCTGCGTGCCGCCGGGGATCTGGTCGCGTTCGACCCAGGCCCCGCGCCGCGCCATCTGCTCATTCTTCTGACGGATGCTTCTCCCAACGACAGCCGCCGCATTCCGCCGTCGTCCGAAAATCCGCTGGGCCACGACTATGGTGGGGCCGTCGGCGTGGACGATGCCGCCGCCGAGGTCCGCGCCCTGCGCCGGAACGGGCTTCGCGTCTCTTCGGTGTTCATGGGCGAGGACAGTTCCAGCCACGATGCAGAACGCATCTACGGCAAAAATCTGGCCCGCATCCGCGGCATGGACCAGCTTGCCCGCGCCGCCGGGCGTCTCATCCAGAACGAGATCCGGGAACTGGGGGATTAAAATTTTAGGGAGCTGCTGCACAAAGCGCTGTGCGGCAGCTCCTTTTTTGTTACAACCATATCGTTTGTCTCTTTTCGGTCATCTCAAAAAATCTTCCAACCCGTCAAACTTTTAGTTGTATTTTGTGACAACTTATGCTATAATATCGACAAAGAACAACGAATCATTGGTTGTGTCAGGAAGGAGTCTCCCTATGGATGCGAATCGTTATTTTGAGGAAATGCACCGTGCCATGTCCGCTCAGAGTTCTTCTCGTTCCCTGATTTTGAGCGTAAAAATGCAGGATCTTGGTGGTGCAGACGCCTATCTCGAACTCCATGCAAATCCATATGGTCCGGCGCGGGTCCTGTATTCCACGATGGGCCGGCGCGAACTCAACTTCCAGTTGTTCCGCAAAGGCTGGCAGTTGTGCCACAACGCTTCGGGCGAATTGACCGGGCAGTTTCCCACCAACGCAGACAGCCTGCTGGACACGACCGATTTTTCCGCCTGTATCCGCAGCGACGCGCTGGATAATGCCCGCACCGAGCACATTTTGCAGGAGCTGGACCGGCTTTCGGGCACATCCTGCTCTGCCCTGCCGCAGTCTGCGCGGGAAGGTGTGCTCATCACAGTGGACAGCTTCGTGGGGCGCGGCGGACACTGGTGCTATTGGAGCACCCGCGCGGACGACTGTCTGCCTGTTGCCGCCATCCTCTGCTGGCTGGGCGATTTTCTGGCGGGTTCCGAGCGCCGGACCCTGCAAAGCTGTCCGCGCGCCATGGAGCTTGCCGCCCAGTGGCAGAGCGCGCTCTGCTCCCCGTTTGCCCGTCCGGTGGATACCACGCCCCGCATGGAGCGCCCCTCTGCCCCGCGCCGGTCGGCCCCTTCTGCGCAGAACCCGCATTGGAAAAGCATTCTTGCCGTTTTAGCGACGGTATGACAAAAAACAGCCCGGAAACGTCCTTTCTGGCCGTTCCGGGCTGTTTTCAGTATTCGATTCCCTCGCGCGCGGCGATGCCTTTTTGATAGGGATGGCGGTGGCACTTCATTTCAGTGCTGTAGTCCGCCGCTTCCAGCATCCAATCCGGCGCGCCGTGTGCGGTCAGGACGCATTCCTGTTCCGCCGGACGTTCCAGCACGACAGCTTTCAAAAGCTCCTTGTCCACCATATCCAGCTCCCACGCCGAACCGGCTTCGTCCAAGATCAGAAGGTCCGCCGGTTCCTGCTGGGCCGCACGCAGATTTGCATTTTGAAGCTCCCGGGTCGCAGCTTTTTCGGCATCGTTCATCTGAAATACGAACTTCTGCCCCGCTTTTCCGCGATAAATTTTCGCGCCCAGCTGTTCCAGCAGCGGGATCTCACCGCTTTTTCCGCCCTTGAGGAACTGGACGATCACGACCCGCTTCCCGCTGCCCAGCGCACGCAGAGCCAGCCCCATGGCCGCCGTGGTCTTTCCCTTTCCATCGCCCCAGTAAAGATGCACTAATCCACGTTCCATCAGCTGTTTTCCTCCGTGTACTGGACTGTTTTCACCACATGGAGCACCCGCTTTTCAGCCCAGTCGCGGGTATCCAGCACATATCCGCCCGCGTTCGGACCGCACCACTCGTGAAAGGTCTTGTGCGGCACGGCGAAACGCTCCATCGCCGCCATCTGCGTGCCGCCGTGGGCCACGATGACCAAGCGCTCTTCCCCACGGGCCAGCGCTTGGTCCACCAGCTTTGCAAAGGCACCACAGACCCGGGCACAGAAATCGCTTTTGCGCTCCCCGTCCGGATGGTCGCTGGCTTCGTTCTGCCGGACCCACTCCAGATATTCCGGGTCCTGTTCCACATGGACGAATTTCTGTCCCTCAAACCGGCCGAAATTCATCTCTTTCAGCCCCTCGACCGGGACCAGCCGTGCAGTCGGAAACAGGATTTTTGCGGTCTGCGAGGTCCGCTGCAAGGGGGTCACATAGACGACCTCGGGCGAAAAATCCGCCCTCTTCAGCTGAGCCGCACTTTCTGCCGACAGCGGGATATCCCGTTGTCCCTGATAGCGTTTCTGTGCGTTATATTCGGTCCTGCCGTGACGCAGTAAATAAATCAACATGGTGTGCTCCTTTTTCCGCTTTGCCAACGGGTTTTCTTGCCGCACCATTATAGCTTATTTTTCGACAAACTGCAAGAAACGGTTACTTTTCCAGCGCCTTTTGGACGGCGGCATCAGATTCTTCCTGCGAGATCGTCTTGACGATGAGCCCAAAGTACACGATGTGGCCCACCCAGACGACGCCCATGATGACGCGGCCCACCGGGACCCGGCTCATCATCACAAAGCCGACCGCCATCAGCGCGGTGACGGTCCCAATCAGGGTCAGTTTTGCCCGAATGGTCATCCCCTTGCGCTCCATGTAGCTTCCGATGTACTTTTTGTACATGGTCGTGCCCAAAAACCAGCTGTGCAGACGCTCCGAGCTTTTGGCAAAGCAGAATGCCGTCAACAAGAAGAACGGCACAGTGGGCAAAATCGGCAGGACGATGCCCACAACACCCAATGCCAAGCTGAGACAGCCCAGCGCCACAAAAAACACTTTCTTCATAAAACGTTCCTTTCCGTTGTCCCGAGCGGAGGGGTTCCGTCGGAGATGTTAGTTTATGCTAACTTTCAGTTCTGCAAAAAGACCGTTTTCGCGGCCTTTCTGGCGTTTGCCCTCGCAAACGACGTGTGCTTAGTCTATCATCCCTGTTCCGTTTTTGTCAAGCGCTCCTTGAAAATTTCGCGTGTCTGTTAAAATTTGCAAATAAAAAAGCACCTGCCGCGTGGTGCAGCAGGTGCAAGATCCATTCTTATTCGTACAGCGGAAATGCCTTGGTCAGGGCCAGAACGCGGTCCGAGATCTCGTCCTTCTTCTCGTCGTAGTGCCAGATGCAGTCTGCGATGCAGTCCGCAATGACCTTCATTTCCGCAGGACCCATGCCGCGGGTCGTGACGGCCGGTGTGCCCAGACGGACACCCGACGTCACAAACGGACTGCGCGTCTCGCCGGGGACGGTGTTCTTGTTGGCCGTGATGTGCACGCTGTCCAGACGGGCTTCCAGCTCCTTGCCCGTGCACTCCTCGTCCCGCAGATCGATCAGCATCAGGTGGTTGTCCGTGCCGCCCGACACCAGCTTGACGCCGCGTGCCTGAAGCTCTGCGGCCATTGCCTGTGCATTCTCAACGATCTTGCGTGCATATTCCTTGAACTCCGGCTTCAGCGCCTCGCCGAAGCAGACAGCCTTTGCCGCGATGACATGCTCCAGCGGGCCGCCCTGCGTGCCGGGGAACACGGCGGAGTTGATCCGCTTGGCCAGAACGGCGTTGTTGGTCAGGATCAGGCCGCCGCGCGGGCCGCGCAGGGTCTTGTGGGTGGTGGTGGTCACGACATCCGCGTACAGCACCGGGTTCTGATGATAGCCGCCCGCGACCAGACCCGCGATGTGGGCCATATCGACCATCAGATATGCGCCGTAGCCGTGGGCGATCTCGGCGATTTTCTCAAAATCGATGGCACGGGGATAGGCCGACGCACCAGCCACGATCATCTTGGGGCGCACCTTTTTGACCTGCTTTTCCAGCTCCGCATAGTCGATCACGCCGTCCGCATTCACGCCGTAGGAGACAAAGTGGTAGTTTTTGCCCGACATGTTCACCGGCGAGCCATGGGTCAGGTGGCCGCCCTGCGACAGGTCCATGCCCATCACGGTATCACCGAGGTCCAGCAGAGCAAAGTAGACCGCGAGGTTCGCCTGTGCGCCGGAGTGCGGCTGAACATTCGCATACTTTGCGCCGAACAGCTTGCAAGCACGCTGGATCGCGATATTTTCAACTTCATCCACATAGGCACAGCCGCCATAGTAGCGCTTTCCCGGCAGACCCTCGGCGTATTTGTTGGTCAGCACGCTGCCCATTGCCGCCATCACAGCCGGCGAGACAATGTTTTCGCTGGCGATCAGCTCGATGTTTTCTCTCTGGCGCTTCAGCTCGCGGTCCATCGCCGCCGCAAGTTCCGGGTCCTCTTTGCCCACCAGACCGATGGTGTCCATCATTTCATCGTACATCGTTTACTACCCCTCTCTTGACGATTCGTTTTCCTTCGTCCAGCAAACCCGAACACTGTCGTTTTGCCTGTTTTTATGATAACAGAATCGCCGAAATTCTTCAATCGCATTTTCGCCGAAACCCTTGCTTTTTTTGCCTGAAGCGTTTATTATATTTGTATAAATTTTGGTCCTGTTTTTTGTGCAGCACCTCCAAGGGGGTTTTCTGCGCAAATTCGTCAAGAAATAAGCGAGGAATCAGTCATGGAAACTGCCGCTTTGAAAACCGCCCAGCGAAGGTCCGGCATCGCCGCACGCCGCGCGCTTTCCCGCGAGGTGCGCGCCGCCGCGAACCACGCGCTCTGCCAGCGTCTTGCACAGCTTTCCTGCTTTCAAAATGCACAAGTCATCCTCGTCTATGCCGCCTTTGGGGGCGAAGCGGATTTGACCGAGCTTTTGTCTCTGGCGGAACGGCTGGGCAAGACCGTCGCTTACCCCATCTGCGGGGAAAACTTCAGCCTGACGGCGGCGGTCCCCGGGCCGGACGGCTGGGAAATCGGCGCATATGGTATCCGCACCCCGGTCCTCGAGCGCTCCCAGCGTTTGCGGCCGGACCAGCTCGATCTGGTCCTCGTCCCCTGCACGGCTTTTGATGCGGACTGCCGCCGGGTCGGGATGGGAAAAGGCTACTACGACCGTTATCTTCTCCGCTGTCCGCAAGCCGTTCACCTCGGCATTGCGTTTGAGGTCCAGCGGGTCGAACGCGCCGCCGTGGACGAGCACGACCAGCGGCTGGACGGATACATCACAGAGGGAGGAATCTATCGTGGAACTGACAAATTTGAGCTGTGAGGACTTTTTGGAACAGCTTTCCAGCAAAGCACCCGCTCCGGGCGGCGGCGGTGCGGCGGCTCTGGTCGGTGCGGCGGGCGTCGCGCTGGGAAACATGGTGGGAAGTCTGACCGTCGGAAAGAAAAAATATGCCGCTGTGGAAGCGGATATTTTGGCCCTGAACGAACAGGCATCCGCCCTGCGGAACAAGCTGGAACATCTTGTTCCGGCCGATGCCGACGCTTTCACCCCATTGGCTGCCGCCTACGGTCTGCCGAAGGACACGTCCGAACAGCAAGCGCACAAAGCCGCTGTGCTGGAAACCGCGCTGGACGGGGCCTGTGCGGTCCCTCTCGAGATCATGTCGGCGTGCTGTGAGGGCATCGCGCTGGCCGAAGCCTACGCCGAAAAGGGCAGCGTGCTGGCCGTCTCGGACGCCGGGTGCGCGGCACTGTTCTGCAAGGCCGCTTTACAGGCCGCAAGCCTGAATGTTTTCATCAACACCCGGCTGATGGCCGACAAGGCACATGCCGCTGCGTTGAACGAACAGGCCGACGCAATGCTGAACGAATTTGTGCCGAAAGCCGACAAACTTTCCGAGAAACTATCACATCAATTAAGGGGGTAATTCCTATGGCAACGATTTTGAAGGGTGCGCCCGTTGTGGCCGCCATGAACGAAGCCAACGCTGCCCGCTGTGCCGCACTGAGTGAAAAAGGCATCATCCCGACCCTGGCGGTGGTCCGGGTCGGTGCACGCGAGGACGATCTTTCCTACGAGCGCGGCGTCATGACTCGCTGTGGAAAGGTCGGCGTTGCGGTGCGGCAGTTCCTTCTGCCCGCAGACGCTTCGCAGGACGAGCTGTTGGATGTCATCCAGAAAATCAACGCAGATGCATCCATTCACGGCTGTCTGCTCTTCCGTCCCCTGCCCAAGCAGTTCGATGACCGCACCATCCGTGCCGCACTGGACCCCAAAAAGGACATCGACGGCATCACGGACGGCTCGCTGGCGGGCGTGTTCACCAACACGGCCATCGGCTACCCACCCTGCACGGCACAGGCTTGCCTTGAAATTTTGAAGTATTATCAGATCCCACTCTCCGGCAAGCGGGCCGTGGTCGTCGGGCGCAGTCTGGTGGTCGGCAAGCCCGCCGCCATGATGCTGGACCGCGAAAATGCCACGGTCACAATGTGCAATTCCCGCACGCAGGACCTTCCCGCGCTCTGCCGGGAAGCCGATGTTGTAGTCGTCGCCATGGGCCGGATGGGAGCCATCGGCGGGGACGCCCTGCGGGAAGGTCAAGTCGTTGTGGATGTCGGCATTCATGTCAACGAGGAAGGCAAGCTCTGCGGCGATGTGCGCTTCTCAGAAGCGGAGCCCCTTGTGGATGCCATCACGCCCGTTCCCGGCGGTGTGGGGACTGTGACCACCTCGGTCCTTGTCGGTCATGTCGTCGATGCCGCCGAAAAGGCCGCTGCTGCGCAGTAAACCGGATACACAAAAGGACCAGCTGACGAAGTTTTTTGTCAACTAGTCCTTCTTCTTTTTTTACTTGTTTTCCGATATGATATCGCGGTTTGCGGCCAGAAGGCCCAGCGCCAGCGACGCGCTCAGCACATCAGCCACGGCCTGTGCCATCAGCACGCCCTGATACTGGAACAATTTCACACAGACGACCAGCACCACCAGAAAGACCACGCCCTGTCGGCTGAGGGACAGAACGAACGCAGGGACGATCTTTCCCGTCGCCTGAAACAGGACCGTGAGCAGCATCACCACACAGGCGAACGCCGCCGTGCACGCCTGCCAGCGAAGCATTTCTGCGCCCGTGGCGATGATACCGGCATCCTCCACGAAAATTTTCATCCAGCCGGTGGCGTTCAGGCAGACGAGAGCCGTCAGCAGCAGGGCCAGCGCCGTCATGAAGCACAGGCAGAACCGGATGAGTTTCTTCATCATCCCGCGCAGACCCGCGCCGTACAGGTAGCCGAAGATCGGCACGCCGCCGAACGCAAAACCGACCAGAAGCATCTGCGCGATCATCGCCACCTTCATGGCAATGCCCATCGCCGCGATTTTATCGTTGCCGTAGGGCAGCAGGAACTGGTTCATGACGATCACGACCAGACTCTGCATCAGGTTGCTCAGCGCGGCCGTCACGCCCACGCCCATGATCTGCTGCAGCTCCCCTGCCGAGACGCGGCACTGGGAAAGCTTGACCGAAAGGCAGCGGCTCTTCCGGTGCAGCAGCCAGAGAAAATAGACGTCGCTGCAAAGATATCCGACGATCGTAGCAACTGCCGCACCCGTTGCGCCCCAGCCTAGCACCGAGATCAGGATGGGGTCAAGGACGATGTTCAGCACCGTGCCCAGCATGCTTCCGATCATGGATTCGGTCGCCATGCCCTCACAGCGGACAAGGTTCGAGTGGATGAACCGCAAGACCGTGAGCGGCGCACCGATCGCAAGAACGGTGTAGTAAGCTTCCGCATGCGGGTAAGCCTCCGCCGAAGCGCCCAGCAGATGCAGCATTGGGACGCGGAACAGGAGCATCAGCACGGCCAAAACTGCGCCCGTCGCGATCGAGATGTAGAAACAGAACGAGCTGACCCGTTCGGTCCTTTCGCGGTCGTTCTGGCCGAGAAGCCGCGAGATGAGCGAGCTTCCGCCCTGTCCGTAGATGTTGCCAAAGGCCATCAGGGCCGTAAAGACCGGCGCGCAGACCGAAACGCCCGCGATCATCGCCGTATCGTTGGTTTGTGCGATAAAATAAGTATCCGCCAGATTGTAGATCAAGGTCACGACCATACCCAGAACCGAGGGCAGAGTCATTTTGAAATAGGTGCGGTAAGGGTGGTTCAAATCAAAAATAGCATCCATAAATTTTTCCTCCGCTGCCTATTATACGGATTTTTCTTGCATTTGTTTGTGACACATGGCACAATAGAGAAAAAGGAGGCGTTCTCATGCAGGAAATTCGCGACGCGGCCCGTCTGCGGGCGGTCTATCAGGCAAACCAAAAGCTGTTTCAGGCCCCGCCGCCGGTCATGCGGCTGCTCCGCTTCGAGAAGGGTGAATTTCTCTCCCGCCCGTTCAAAAAGCTCAACCAATTCCTGCTGGTGGTCGAAGGAAACGTGCGCATCTACGACATCCATGAAAACAACAGTTTTCGCGGCGTGGCCTCCGGCGGCCCCGGCACACTGTTGGGCGATATGGAGTTCTGCAGCGCTTCCTACCGCCCGTTTTACACCGAAGCCGTGGAGCCGGTGCTCTGTCTGGCGCTTCCGTTCGCCGAAAACCGCGCCGCCCTGCAAAACGACCCCGTGTTTCTCTGACATGTGTTGACTGTACTTTCCTCAAAAATGGAGCAGTCCACCCACCTTTCGGTCGCGGCACAGACGCTGGAAGAGCGGGTCCTGCTCCTGCTGCAAAACCCGCAGTTCGGCAGCAAGATCGAGCACCTGAACGATGCCCTGCTCCACCTGCATTGCAGCCGCCGCCAGCTGCAGCGCGTGCTGAAAAAGCTCTGCGATTCCGGCCAGCTCGTCAAGACCGGACGCGGCTGCTACCAGCTGGTTTCCCCCAAAGCATAACAGAACACGCCCGGTTGCTGTCACAGCAATTCCGGGCGTGTTCTGTTTTTCAGAAATATCGCAAACGGGAGGCAAAATTCTGGTAGATGGTTCTGTTATGCGGCCTTTGCCGGGGCAAAGACCAGCGCTTTTTTCCGCCGGTTCTGCATCGAACGGACGATGCAGCTCAGGGTAAAGTTGATGACAAAATAGATGACACAGGCTGTGCCGAACAGCACCATGACGTCCGAGACATTGACAGTCCCCAAGCCGTTGTAGGTCCCCGCCGCGCTCAGCAGCTGGCGGATGCGGGCCATCAGCTCGATGGTCGCCACGTTGGCGAGGTAGGAAGAATCTTTGATGGTCGTGATGACCTGACTGAGCAGGGTCGGGACGATGTTCCTGTACGCCTGCGGCAGAACGATGTAGAGCAGCACTTCAGCGGTGTTGAAGCCCTGTGCGTAACCGGCTTCGAACTGGCCCTTGGAAACGCCGTTCAGACCGCCGCGGACGATCTCCGCGATGACCGACGAGTTGAACAGCACCAGCGCAACGGCGGCTTTGAACAGCAGCTTCATCTCCACGCTGGTCAGGCCGAACATCTTCCGGGCGAAGAACGCCGGACAGGGGCAGAACACCACGCAGACGAAGATCCACAGCAGATAGGGCGTGTTGCGGAACAGCTCGATATACGCCGCCGAGAACCAGCCCAGAATGCGGGCCGGACCCTTTTTGCAGTAGGTGCGGGCCAGCGCCAGCAGCGAACCCAAGATCAGGCCCAAGATGACGCCCAGCACCGAGATGATGCAGGTGAAGGCGATGCCGCGCAGCAGGTAGAGGAACACTCCCGGCTGTGTCAGGATCGAAAAGCTGGATGCAAGCGTTGCCATGTTATGCCGCCTCCTTCAGTTCTGCCCGTTTTGCGGTCCGCAGAGCGGGGTCTGCGCGGCCCTTGCGCGCCTTGAGGGAAGCTTCCCAGCGGGTCGCCAGCGTGGACAGCGGGAAGCAGACCACGAAGAAGATAACGCCGCAGAGGATATAGGCCGGTGCGTATGCGCCGCCGGTGGATGCGCCGGTGACGAAGCTGTAGGTCACGCTGATCAGGTCTGCGCCGCCGACGATGTACAGGCAGGAGGTGTTCTTGAAGAGGTTGACCACCTGATTGACCATGGGAGGAAGCATGACCGGGATGCTCTGCGGCAGGATGATGTAGCCCATCCTCTGCAGATAGTTGAAGCCCTGCGCCTGTGCGGCTTCGAACTGGCCCTTCGGCACAGATTCGATGGCGGCACGGACGACCTCACCCATATAAGCTCCGGTGTAAACGCCCAGCGCAATGATGCCGGTCCGGATGACGCCAAGGCTCAGCCCTGCAAACGCCAGCGCGTAATACAGGAAGCAGAGCTGCAGCAAAAGCGGCGTGTTCTGGATAAATTCCACATACACACGCGCGATCAGCCGCAAGGCTTTCTTGCCGCTGGTCGCCATCAGGCCCAGCGCCGCACCAATGGCGAACGCCAGCACCAAAGCGCTGAACGCCGTCTGCAGCGTGTTGCCCAGACCCAGCAGAAAGCTGTCGCGATGATTCCAAACCGTACTCCATGCGTCCCACGAAAACAAACCAGACATGGTAAACGCTCCTTTCCCTGACTCCTCATCCCTGATGCGGAGATCCCTCTTTAATCCAGACCGTTGTCCTTGATGAGCTGATCGATGGTCCCATCGGCCAGCCAGCCGGTCACCAGCTCGTCGCACAGAGCCGAGAACCCGCTGCCCTTCTTGGTGGCGACGCCGTACTCCTGCGGGCTGAACTCTGCGTCGATGTAACTGCGGCCCTCGGTCTTGTAGATGGCCAAGATGGACTTATCCACGCAGAAGCCATCGACTTCGCCCGCGCTCAATGCGGTGCTGATGGCGGGATAATCGTCGTACTGACGGAAGGAAATTCCGTCCTTCCAAGTGTCGGCGTTGAAGGAATCTGCATCAAAGCCCGCGCCCTCGATGACGCCCGCTTCGATCATGGCCTGGACCAGTGCACGGGCGGAAGTCGAACCGGACGAAACGCCCACGACCTTATCCTTCAGGTCCGCCAGCTCCTTGATGCCGGTGGAATCCTCCACCAGAACGCTGACGTAGTCGGTGTAGTACGGGGTGGTGAAGTCCCAGCTCTTTTTCCGCTCTTCGGTGATGGTGAAGGTCGCCAGCACGCAGTCGATGTCGCCGGAATCCAGCAGCTCGCCGCGCGTTGCAGCGGTGACGGTGGTGAACTCGACGTCCACACCCAAGTCCTCGGCGATCAACTCGGCCAAACTATCTTCCAAGCCGGTATACTCGCCGGTCAGGGTATCCTGAAAACTGAAGCCTTTGACCGCGTTCTTGACGCCGACCTTCAGAACACCGCGGTCCACGATGGCCTGAACGTCGGCAGACAGCGCTTCCGAAGCAGCGGCTGTGCTGCCCGATGCTGCGGCAGAAGATGCCGTGGAAGCGGCAGTAGAACTGGACGAGCCGCCGCATGCGGTCAGAACGCCCAGAACAGCGGCCGTGCCAGCGGCCTTGACAAAACTACGACGCGAGATCTTTTTCATAATGATCCACTCCTCTAATTTCAGATTGCAGCCCGGACGGCTTTCCCTTCCGTCCCGCATCAGCTGCTCTATCAACAGCGGCACACCGCCTCGTTTGCGATGCCGTCCGCGATGACCTTGGTTTATCGAATGATCTTGCCCAAGAACTGGCGGACGCGCTCGTTCTTGGGGTTGGTGAAGAAGTGCTCGGGGGTCCCCTCTTCGATGATCTGACCGTCGGCCATGAACACCACCCGGTCGGCCACCTGACGGGCGAAGCCCATCTCGTGGGTCACGACCACCATCGTGATGTTCTTTTCGTGGGCCAGATTCACCATGACATCCAGCACCTCTTGGATGGTCTCCGGGTCCAGCGCACTGGTCGGCTCGTCGAAGAGGATGATCTTGGTCTGTGCACACAGTGCCCGCGCAATGGCGATGCGCTGCTGCTGGCCGCCTGAAAGCTGGGTGGGATAGACATTCGCCTTGTCCCGCAGACCCACGACTTCCAGATAGTGATAGGCCAGCTCTTCGGCCTCCTGCTTGGACTTGTGATGGAGCTTCATCGGGGCCAGCGTCAGATTCTTCAGCACCGTCATGTGCGGGTAAAGATTGAACTGCTGGAACACCATGCTGGTCGTTTCGCGCACGAGCTTGGTCTTGTTTTTATTGGTCAGCTCCTGCCCGTCGATGTACACATGGCCGCTGGTCGGCTCTTCCAGAAAGTTCATGCACCGCACCGTGGTGGATTTGCCCGAACCGGACGGCCCGATGATGACCAGCTTTTCTCCCTCGGCAACCTCAAGGTTGACGTCCTTCAAAACGTGCAGATCGCCGAAATATTTGTCTACATGTTCCAGTTTGATCACAGATGATTCCGCCTTTCCCTACCTCTTTTTCGCCGAAGCGGTTCCTTCAAAGCCTCGCTGCTTTGCAAGGATACGAAAAAAGGCGCTCGATGATCTCTCATCAAGCGCCTTTGCTTTCGATGCTTAAAGTATAGCGTTTTTGTCTTTGACTTTCAATTCAAAAAGTGCAACAACTTTTTCCGCACATTTTTCTATGTTTTGTAAAGTTGCACAAAGTCGTACCTTTATTTTTGACATTTCAACGGGTCAGCAGCAGGAGCCATGCCGATGCTACCGCCTGCAGGATCAGCCAGCGGGCCACGACCTGTTCATCGCTCCAGCCCATCCGCTTGCGCACATGGTCGTGCAGCGGGGTCAGGGTCTTTTTCAGGATGCTGATGTGCAGGAACCGCTTGAAGCTGATCTTCAGGATGCCAAGGCTGCCGTCCACAATGAACACCAGTGCCGCCAACAGGAAAGAGAACGGATGGCTGCTCTTCAGGGCCAGAATCGCGAGGAAGAAGCCCATCGCGCGGCTGCCCGCGTCGCCCATCAGCAGGGTGGAAGGCTTGGCGTTCTGCCACAGATAGGCCAGCAGCGCGCCGATAAAGACGATGGCCGCCGTGGAGTACTCGCCCAGCTCGTCACCGTAAGCCAGCAGGAAGGTCCCGATGCTAACCACCGCCAAGCTGGCCGACAGGCCGTCCACGCCGTCGGTGCAGTTGACCACATTGATGCTGGCCCAGATCAGCACGACGATGAGCACCAGATACAGCGGATACGGGATGGAGAAGGTCCAGTTCAGAAAATTCACCGATGTTCCATTGAAATTCAGGTAGGTGACCCCCGCCACAATGGCGATGACCAGATCGATGAAGCCCTTTTTGTACTCGTTCCACGCCACTTCCGAAGCATCGTCAAAGTAGCCAGAGAGCATAGACGCAATGAGCAGGACCGTATAGATGATATATTCCGTGCGGAATGGCAGCACCGCCAGCGTGACCAGCGCGATGCAGAGCACGAAGATCAGGCCGGAACCGCGCGCCTTGCCTTTAGAAAGCTCGCCGTTGACCGCAAACGCGCGGCCATGGTCGTGCGGGAGCTTCTCCCGAAAGACCGAATCCATCAGCGCCGTCAACGCGAACGCCAGCAAAAATCCAAGCGCATCCACGGTGCGCTGACTTCCCGAAAGTAATTGGAGCATAATTTCCTCTTTCCCGGAACAGCCGAAAAGCCGCTCCTGTTGTTTCACTCATCAATAGTTGAAGTGTATCACGCTCCGCAGAAAAAATCAATCTTCTGGGCGCAAAAGGCGTCGGTTTGACAATTTCCTCCATCCTATTTATAATAGGTGCATCTCGACCCCTTTTCCCGGGGTATTTTTTATGGCAACAGGAGACAACATGAAACTTTCACTCGAACAGCTCTCAGCCCGGATGCGGCAGGGCGAGGACATCCCGCTTTCCCAGACGGCACAGGTGGTCCTTGCGCTGAGCCTTCCCTCGATCTTACAGCAGATGGTCGTCACGGCCATGGAGTACATCGACGCCGCCATGGTGGGCCACATCGGGGCCGAAGCCACAGCGGCCATCGGCATCGTCAGTTCCAGCACATGGCTGCTGCACGGCGTCCTTGTGGGGCTGTACACCGCATTTTCCATCCAGATCGCGCAGTATCTCGGGGCTGACCGGCAGGAGGATGCGCGCGGCGTTCTGCGGCAGTCCATGCTGTTCAACCTCATTCTTGGTTTGGGAGCCGCCGCGTTCGGCATCGGCATCAGCCGGTTCCTGCCCGGGTGGCTGGGCGCAGACCCCTCTCTGCAAGCCAACGCATCCGCTTATTTCGCCATCTGGTCGGCGGCGCTCCCCTTCACGATGGCGATGGGCATGTACACGGCCCAGCTTCGCGCCACCGGCGACGCCCTGACGCCCGGACTCATCAGCGTACTGGTCTGTGTGTTGGATATCGTGTTCAACTTTTTCCTGATCAACCCATCCCGGACCCTTGTGCTGTTCGGCCGCACCGTAACGGTCTGGGGCGCGGGGCTGGGCGTTCCGGGCGCGGCCTTGGGCACGGCCCTTTCGGATGTCATCGGCGGACTGCTGGCGCTGGCCATCCTGCTCCTGCGGGACGGTCCCCTCTGCATCCGCAGACCCGGCTCGTGGAAAATCACCCGCTCCTGCCTGATGAACCTTTGGCGGGTCGGCGCACCGCTGGCGGCGGAACGGGCCGCGCTTTCTTCGGCGCAGGTGGTTCTGGTGCGGATCGTGTCCGGGCTGGGCACGGTCGCCATCGCCGCCAACAGTCTGGGCGTCAGCGCCGAGGGCCTGTGCTACATGGCGGGCTATGGCATCCAAGATGCAGCCATTGCTCTGATCGGTCAGGCCGTCGGCGCGAACCGCCGGGACATGGCCAAACGGTTCGCATGGCTCTGCACCCTCATGGGCATGGGCATCATGGCGCTTTCGGGCGCAGGATTGTGGCTTTTCGCCCCGGCGCTGATGGGCATTTTCACGGCTGACGCCGCCGTCATCGCGCTGGGTGCGCGGGTATTGCGCATCGAAGCCTTTGCCGAACCGATGTTCGGGGCCAGCATCGTGGCCAGCGGCGCGATGCAGGGCGCGGGCGACAGCACCGCCTGTTTCGTGCTCAACCTCGTCAGCATGTGGGGCATCCGGCTGACGCTGGCTTCCCTGCTGGCTCCACGCTTCGGGCTGGTGGGCGTCTGGGGCGCGATGTGCTGTGAGCTGTGCATCCGCGGTCTGCTCTTCCTCGTCCGCCTTGCCCGCGGAAAATGGCTGGAAAAGGGCGCATTAAGCTAAAAAAGGCCCTCTCCGTTTCGCTTGCCCCCACAAGGGAGCGAGCAATGACGGAGAGGGCTTTTCATTTACTTTCTGCCGTGCAGGATGGGCGACAGCGGCTTATAGATCAAAATGCAGAGCAGGGCATCCAGCAGGCCCTTGACCAGCGTGAAGGGCATGTTGAAGATGACAAGGCACTTGATGAGGCTGTCTGCCGAGGGCAGGATGGCCTGATACATCCCAAGGATGGCTTCCAGCGGCATATGATAGAACTGCACATAGGCCGGATAGGTGATGAAATAGTTCGACGGAACGCTGAACACTGCCATTGCCGCCGCACCTACCAGCGCGCCGATGATGGCCGTCTTGCGGCTCTTGCTCTTCTTGTAGATGTAACCTGCGGATGCCGAGAACACCGCGCCCAGCATGAAGTTGCACAGTTCACCGACACAGGCCGTGGACGTGCCCTTGATGATGATGTGCAGCAGGTTCTTCATGAAGCTGATGACCACACCGTACACCGGGCCAAGCGCAAATGCGCCCAGCAGAGCGGGCAAGTCCGAGAAATCCATCTTCACGAAGGACGGAATGAGCATCGGGATGGGGAACTCGATGAACATCAGGATAAAGGCCACCGCGCTGAGCATCGCAGCTACGGTCAGGTTGCGGGTCGTATTCTTTTTCATAGTTTTTCCTCCCGGGGCGATCCTTGGCCCCAAATCATAGACTGGAAAGCTCTTTTCGCGCTGGATCTGGAACGGGAGAGACGATCAAAAAACGCGCCCTGCTGCAATCAAACATACTGCAACAGGGCGCGTAGACGATCAAATGTCTGCCGTTTCTTGCATCCGGACTATACCGTTGGCCCCGGAGTTTCACCGAGTCAACACTCTTTGGGAGTGGTCGCGGGCTTTACCGCCAGTGGGGAATCGCACCCCGCCCTGAAACGAACTTTCTGGCCCAGAGTATAGCGCGCCAAACCGCGCTTGTCAAGACCCAATTTCAGTTGCTCTTTTCCCGCATTCTATGGTATACTGGGTCGTAAAATCTGTTTTCGAGGAGTTTTTTGTCATGATCTTTTCCATCCGCGATCTTGCGTTTGAGATCGGCCCGCTCTATCTGGAGGGCTGGCTCGCCATGGCAGCCCGCTGCATCTGTGCGCTGGTCATCTTTGCCGTCGGCTTCATCATCTCCCGCCTTCTGAGCAAGAAGGTCTTTCCCCTGTTACGGGCACGCAGCTGGCATTTTTCCGCAACGCCCATCCTGCTCCGCAGTCTGGAACGGCCCATCGAGCGGATGGCCGTTTACACCGGCCTGTACCTCGCTCTGACCAGTCTGCCGTGGGCCATTTCCGGCTTCTCGAAGCTTCTGTTCACGGTCTATCAGGCGGCAATGACCTTCTTCCTCTGCGAGGGTCTGTATCAAGCTTCGGACGTTGCCGACCTGCTGTTGTCGAAGTGCAGCGTGGAGATCCGCTCCAACAAGACCCTGCTCTCCCTGCTGAACACGACCTACAAAGTGCTGGTCATCATCCTCTGCGTCGCCACCATCGCGCAGATCGTCGGCTTTCCCATCGGCAGCATCGTCGCCGGTGCCGGACTGGTCGGTCTGACCATCTCTCTTGCCGCGCAGGAGAGCGCCAGCAATCTGTTCAGCGGCATCGTCATCCTGCTCGATAAGCCGTTCTCGGTCGGCGACTGGATCACCGTGGGCGACGTAGAGGGCGAAGTCATCGACATCAACTTCCGCTCCACCCGCATCCGCTCCATGGATCAGACGGTCAGCATCGTCACGAACAGCAAAATTTGTTCTTCCACGGTCCAGAATGCGGCGCTGCGCACCATGCGGCCCTACAAATTCACGCTGGGCGTCACCTACAGCACCACCCGCCCGCAGATCGAAAAGCTGATGGCGGACCTCAAGACCATGCTGGACGAAAGCCCCTACACCAACAAGGTGACCAACATCGTCCGCCTGACCAGCTTTGGTGATTCCAGCATCAACATCCTCGTCTCTGCATACCTGAAAACCAACGCCTATGCGGTCTTTTTGGAGGAGCAGAACAACCTCAACCTGAACATCATGGATGTCATGCAGGCGGACGGCGTGGACTTTGCCTTCCCGTCTACCAGCGTTTACATCGAAAAATCCGGCTCCTGAGCCTTTTCGGGACTGCTGCACACCAAGCGGCAGTCCCTTTTATAATGCCACATCCAGCGCCATCATCAGCGCAAAACCCAGCACCACGCTGATGACCCCGGCGGGTTCATCTTCCGCGACGGCTTCCGGGATCATCTCCTGCGCCGTGACGCAGACCATGCACCCGGCGGCGGCGCTCATGAGCCACGGCAGCGCCGCACGGACCCAGCCCGCCAAGGCCAGCGCCAGCAGCGCCCCAAGCGGCTCCACCAGCCCGGACGCCAACCCCGCCCCAAAGGCGCGGGAACGCTTCGCGCCGCTCTGCAAAAGCGGCAAGCTGACCGCCGCGCCCTCCGGGATGTTCTGCAGTCCGATGCCAAGCGCCAAGGCCAGCGCACCGCTCATGGCGTCCGACTCTCCCTGCAGGGCCAGCGCCGCCGCCAGCCCCACGACCATTCCTTCCGGCAGATTGTGGAGCGTGACCGCCAGCACCATCCGGCCGCAGCGGCCCCCGCTGTTGTCGAGCAGCTTCCACGCAGTCTGTTCCAGCCGCAGAAGCCCCACCGCCCCGATGACCAGCCCCACCGTCGGCGGGAGCCACGCGGGCAGCATCCCCTGCTCTGACCGCTCGATGGCGGGCAGCAGCAAGCTCCAGACGCTGGCCGCCAGCATGATGCCCGCCGCCATGCCGCAGAGCATCCGGCGGGTGCGCTGTTCCTGCGCCCGCCGCACCAAAAGCGCGCTGGCCGCCCCAAGGGTCGTACAGCACGCGGGCAGCAGTAGCACCGCCGCCAATAAGAAAAAGATCCCGTTCAAAACGCATTCCCCCTTCCCGCCGTTGTATGCGAAAAGAGGGAATTCGGTGAACGGGAGCTTCCTCCTCAAATCTCATCTGCATCATCCATATCATCGTCCAGCGAAGCGTCGCTGTCGAACGAATCCTCTGTCGGGAAATCGCGCTCGAACGCGGTCATGTACTGCGCATAACCTTCATCGCCTTTGCCGAAATAGCCAAAATCAAAGTCTTTCATCGCTGCATCCTCCACAAAAATCATCGTTTTCTTCGGTTGGAAAGAGGCCGTTTTCTCTTTCTGACCCTATTATCCACATTTCATGTCCCATAAATAGGACTTTTAAGCCCATCTTGACAGTTTTTCGCCAAAATTGTATGATAAGCTCAACAAGATTCAAGTTCTGAAAGCAACGTTTCCGTCAGGAGGAAGATCATGGTCTACACGGTAGGTGAAATGGCGCGGCTGCTGGGGGTCCCGGCGTCCACCCTGCGCTATTACGACAAAGAGGGGCTGCTCCCCTTCGTTGAGCGCTCGTCCGGCGGCATCCGGATGTTTCAGGAGAAGGATTTCGAATGGCTGCAGATCATCGGCTGCATGAAAAAAGCCGGAATGCCCATCAAGGACATCCGGCACTACATTGAGCTTGCCATGAAGGGCGACGCCACCATCGACGCGCGGCTGGAGATGTTCCAGCATCAGCGCGATGTGCTGAACGCGCAGCTGAAGGAGCTTCAGCACACCCTGAAGATGGTCGAGTACAAATGCTGGTACTACGAGACGGCCAAGGCCGCCGGGAGCATCAGCGCCCCCAAAAACATGCGTGACGACGATCTTCCGGAAGAATTTCGCGCCATCCGGCAGGAGCTGAAAAACGCTCCCATCGGCTGAATCACACGCCCCAGAACAAGATGCCAAACCCCGCCGACACTACGATCATCCAGATCGGCGACGGGGCTTTTTTTGTTTTCTTCTTCCAGAACAGATGCCCCGCCCACAGCAGCACGAACACTAAGATCGAACGGCCATCCGGCGAAAAGCCGTTGTCCAGCGTCGTGAAGCCCAGCAGCGTGGAAAGCCCCATCGTCAGCGCCGTGGCCAAGATCATCGCCACGACGCAGGGCCGCACGCCCGACAAAAACGCATTGACGCCCGCATACTTCATCAGGTTCTGCAGCACCGCCGCGATGAGCAGGATGATGAAAAACGACGGCAGCACTACGCCAAGCGTCGCCAGCAGCGCCCCCAAAAAGCCGCCCTGCGACGAACCGATGAAGGTCGCCATATTCACGGCCAGCGGCCCGGGCGTCGATTCCGACACCGCGATGAAGCTCAGAAATTCGCTCTCAGTCAGCCACCCGTGGGACAGCACCACTTCCCGCACCAGCGAGATCATCCCGTAACCGCCGCCGAACGAGACGGCCCCGATGACCAGAAAGTTCCAGAACAGTTCCCAAAGGATCATTGTTTTTTCTCCTCTCTGCGCAGTTTTCGGATCAGATAGAGCACCACGCCCGCCGTCCCGCAAAGCAGGATATCGTAAATGGACGAGAATGACACCGCCAGCACCGAGCAGCTGACCATCGCCAGCACCACGACGGTCAGGACCGCCATGTTAAAGCCGTTCCGTTCCAGATTTTTCATCATCTTGATGCCCGCCGACAGGATGAGATAGATGACGCACACCTGAATGCCCTTGAACGCGCTTGCCACAGCCGAAAAGCTCAGGAAACGGTCAAAAAACAGCGAAATGAGATAGATCACACCAAACGACGGCAGACAGACCGCCGCCGTGGACGCCGCTGCGCCCACCGCCCCGTCGATCTTATAGCCAATGTAGGTCGCGCTGTTGACCGCCATCGGTCCGGGCGTTGATTCAGCCACGGCCACCATGTCCAGAAATTCCTCGCGGCTCACCCACTGTTTTTCCTCCACGAACTCGTGTTCCAGCAGGGCCACCATGGCATAGCCTCCGCCAAAGGTGAACGCGCCGATCTTCAAAAAGGTCCAAAACAGCTCTTTGATCTTTCCCATCGTTCTCTCCCATCCTTCCTTTTTCTCAGCCGCTTCATTTTAGCACACTTTTTCGCGAAAGAAAAGCGCAAACAGCTTCTCTTTCCGGGGTCGGCATGGTATACTGGGGAGGATGACTGCCGTTTTTGGCAGAAAAAGGAGTTTATGGATATGAAAACGAAATTTGGCATCGTCGGCTGCGGATTTCTGGGCAACATCGTCGCGGACGCTTGGAAAAACGGTCTGCTCCCGGATTATGAGCTGATTGGTGTCACCAGCCGCACCCGCGCTTCCAGCGAAGCGACTGCGGCCAAGGTCGGCTGCCGCGTCTGTGCGGACGTGGAAGAGCTGCTCTCTCTTGAACCGGACTACATCGTGGAGACGGCTTCGGTCGAGGCCGTGCGGGCCATGGCGGTTCCGGTCCTGCGCCGGGGCGTGAATCTGGTCCTCGTCTCCATCGGTGCGTTCGCGGACCTTGCGTTCTACGAACAGGTCCAGCAGACAGCCCGGGAAAGCGGGGCAAAGGTCCATCTGGCCAGCGGCGCGATCGGCGGCTTTGATGTGCTGCAGACCGTCACCCTGATGGCACAGGCCCAACAGCTCTCTGAGACCGCCGGCATTGAGACGCACACCGGCGCAAAGGGCTTCCGCAACACCCCCGTCTGGCAGGATCACCTGCTGACCGACACCGAAAAGACCACGGTGTTCACCGGAAATGCCAAGGAAGCCATTGCCACCTTCCCCCGCCGGGTCAATGTCGCAGTCGCCACTTCGCTGGCGACCACCGGCCCGGAGATCACCGGTGTCACGATGCATTCCGTTCCGAACTGGGTCGGCGACGATCACCGCATCACCGCCGAGATCGAGGGCGTCAAAGCCGTGGTGGACATCTGTTCCAGCACCAGCGCCATCGCTGGCTGGAGCGTCGTCTCCCTGCTGCGCAACCTGTCCTCGCCCATCTGCTTCTACTAAAAAGGAGGTCCTCTCATGTTTCAGAAATTGGTCGCGATCGAGCCGGTCAGCCTGATCCCTTCCGCTGAAAAAGAGCTTTTCCAGTACGCCAAGGAAGTTGTCCTGTTCGACGACATCCCCGCAGACGATGACGAGATCGTCCGCCGCATCGGCGACGCGGACGCCGTCCTGCTCAGCTACACTTCCCGCATCGGCCGCGCCGTCCTCGAGCGCTGCCCCAGCATCCGCTACATCGGCATGTGCTGCAGCCTGTATTCCGAGGAAAGCGCCAATGTCGATATCGCATTTGCACGCACCAAGGGCATCCGCGTGCTCGGCATCCGGGACTATGGCGACCGGGGCGTTGTGGAGTATGTCCTCCATGAGCTGACCGGCCTTCTGCACGGTTTCGGGATGCCGATGCTCCACGACGAGCCGGTGGAAATTACCGGGCTGAAAGTCGGCATCGTCGGTCTGGGCGTTTCCGGAAAGATGATCGCCGATGCGTTGGCCTTCATGGGTGCAGACATCTCGTACTACAGCCGCACCCGCAAGCCGGACGCCGAACAGGCCGGCATGACCTACAAGCCGCTGGCCGACCTGCTCCGCGACAGCGAGGTGGTCTTTACCTGCCTGAACAAGAACGTCCTGCTGCTGGGCAGCGAGGAATTTGCCCAGCTGGGCGCTGGCAAGGTCCTGTTCAACACCTCCATCGGCCCCGGCTTCGATTCCGCCGCGCTGGAACAGTGGCTCGAGCTTCCGGGCACGCACTTCTTCTGCGACACCCGCGCCGCCGCAGGTCCGGTGGCCGAAGGATTTTTTGCGCGTGAGAACGTCCATTGCCAGAATGTTTCCGCCGGACGCACCAAACAGGCCTTTGTCCTGCTGAGCCAGAAGGTCCTTGCGAACCTCGCCACGGCACTGAACGAACAGGCTTGACCGTTCCGGCCCGCTGTGCGGCCCGGACGAACGAAAGGAGTCTTTTTTCATGAAAACTGCACTGACCATCGCCGGAAGCGATTCCAGCGGCGGCGCCGGCATTCAGGCCGACATCAAGACCATGACCGCCAACGGCGTCTACGCCATGAGCGCCATCACGGCCCTGACCGCCCAGAACACCACCGGCGTGACCGGCATCTTTGAAACGACGCCGGATTTTCTGGCAAAACAGCTGGATGCCGTGTTCACGGACATTTTCCCGGATGCCGTGAAGATCGGCATGGTCTCTTCGGCGGAATTGATCGAAGTCATCGCCGAAAAGCTGCGCTTCTACGGCGCAAAAAACATCGTGGTGGACCCCGTGATGGTGGCCACTTCCGGCTCCAAGCTCCTGCGGGACGATGCCGTGAAGGCGCTGACCGAACAGCTTCTGCCCATGGCCGACCTGCTGACGCCCAACATCCCTGAAGCGGAGATCCTTTCCGGGCGGTCCATCTCCGATGCCGCCGGGATGGAAGCTGCCGCGCGGTACATCAGCGAGACGTATCACTGTTCGGTCCTGTGCAAGGGCGGGCATCAGGTCCACGACGCCGACGACCTGCTGTGGCGGAATGGCCGCGGGAAATGGTTCCGGGGCCGCCGCATCCAGAACCCCAACACCCACGGGACCGGATGCACCCTGTCCAGCGCCATTGCGTCCAACCTCGCCAAGGGCTATGACCTCGACACCTCGGTCGAGCGCGCCAAAGCCTACATTTCCGGCGCACTCTCCGCGATGCTGGACCTCGGCCACGGCTCCGGCCCCATGGACCACATGTTCGCGTTGCAGGGCGATTTCGTCCGCGACTGACGCTTCTTTAACATCAAAAAGACCCTCGGGACAGTTTTCCGTCCCGAGGGTCTTTTGTTTCTGGGGTTATTTTGCCCAAGTCACTTCTTCGTTTCCGGTATAATCAAACTTGCCGTCGTTCTTTTCTTCCAGAGCCTTGATCATGTGATAAGTATACTCATTGTAGGGCGTCGGGATGCCAAGTTCCTCGCCCATCCGCATCAATGCACCGGAAAACATGTCGATTTCCGTGTGGCGCTTCGCGTCGAGGTCCTGTAAGGTGGAGTACCGTGCCGTGGGCGGAACGGCACTTCCGCGTCCGGACGTATCCACCTTGCTCAGATCAATGCCTTTTGCTGCCGCAATGGCCTCCAGTTCCCGGCACAGCCCCTCGCTGATGGCCTTCATGTGCTCGCTGTCCCGGTAGCAGCCGACGCCCGCGCCCAAAATTGCCTGCGGCAGATTGTTGCAGACGTTCAGGCGGAACTTGCTCCACATCTCAGCCCGAATCTCATCGGTCACGCGGTAATGGATGCCGGTCCCCTCAAACAGATCCACGATGGCGCGCACACGTTCCGACTCAAACGGTGCATGCTCCTCGCCGAAAATAATGCCCAGCGTGGCGTCCGGGTCGAAGTGATAGCCGTCCTCTTCCTTGTGGGAAGCCACCTTGATGAGCGAGCGGATCACCTTTTTGTCGCCGACCTGCGCGCCGATCAGCTCCTCGCTGTCCACGCCGTTCATCAGGCTCATCACCACGGTGTGTTCGCCCACGACGGCCCGGATGCTCTCCATGGCCCCCGGCAGCGCCCCATATTTCAGCGCGACCACCAGCAGGTCCACGCCGTGGGCCTCCTGCGGGGTCCACACCTCCGGACGGTAGACCGTCCCGTTGACGGCACAGCCGTTTTGCTTCAGCCGCTCGGCGCGCTCGCCCTCGGCCACGACGCCCAGCCGGACGCCCGCCTTTTCCGACAGTCCCCAGATCACATACGAGCCGACAGCCCCCGCTCCCAGCACAGCGACCGATTCGATTTTCATATCGTTCCCCTCGATTCAAAGATGATGCCCTCATTTTACCACGTTTTTCGTCGAAAAGAAAGCGAAAATTTTCGCTTTCCGCCTTGCTTTCCATGTCGAAACTTGGTATATTTTTTATGGCTAACCATTTCTCAAAACAACTTTTTGATTCGCTTTCAAGAGGGTCTCAAGATGAAAGATATTATCCAAGAACAACTTCAACGGCTCCGTCACATCCGCCGTTTCTCGCGGCGGTATGCGGCACTCCTGCTGGTACTCAAGCGCAGAAAGCAGCTGTAAATCATTCCTACGCACAAAAAGGGTCCTGCACAGAATCTTGTGCAGGACCCTTTTTCATAGCCAATCATCAAAAAACATCCGCAGTCAAATTTCCGAATGCAGGAAACAAACTGCGGATGCTTTTGTGAGAACTTATTTCGTTATCGCCGCTTAGAACGAGTGGTTTTCTGAAATTTCAGCTCCGGGGGCTTCCGGCGCTTTTTGGGGCGCAGGGCGTAGACATAGCCGAAGCCGGTCCCGCAGATGCCGCCCACAATGTGCATAAAGTTGGCCACATTGTCGTGCGCAAACAGGATATCATACACCTGCTGGCCCAGATACAGCGCCGCGACCAGCAGCATGGTGACCGGGATGCCGCCCGAAAAGCCGGACAGCGACGCCAGCATGATGAGCATGAACACGATGCCGGAAGCGCCCAGCAGCGCCGTGCGGGGGAACAGTGCGCATTGCAGGACGCCTGAGATCAGCGCCGTGAACACGATGCCCTCCAAAAGCGGGATACTGCCGTATTTTTCCTCCATCGGCGGGCCGATGACGAGTAGAAGCAGCATATTGTTCAGAAAATGGTCCCAGCTGGCGTGGCCCAGCACATGGCCGAACAGCCGGACGTAAAACAGCGGGTCCTTCAGCGAGGAGCGGTAGACGCAGAACAGATGCATCGTCGTCCATCCGTTGGTCCACTGGCCCAGAAACAGCATCACCAGCGACAACAGGAAAAAGGTCAAGATCACCGGCGAGTTATACTGCAGCTGAAGCTTGAATTTTGTGCGTTTCGTAACGGTTTCATCCTTTCCGTCGCGGGGTCTTTAGGCCAGATAGGGGTCCAGCACCGCGTCGATCTCCTTTTTGCGCTTAGGGTTCGGCTTTTTCACCATCCGGCCCCGGCAGACGACGAGTTCCAGCTCCCGCAGAGCCGACAGGTCCTTCATCGGGTCCTTGGCTGTCACGATGAAGTCCGCGCTCTTCCCTGCTTCGATGGAACCGGTCACATCGCCCACACCGGCCAGCTGTGCATTCCGCAGCGTCGCGGTGTAGAGCGCAAATTGGTTCGATACACCGCAGTATTTATGGAAATAGCACAGCTCCCGCCAGAAATCATACTGGGTGATGTACGGACAGCCCACATCGTTGCCCAAGCCCACCGGGATGCCGTTGGCAAGGGCAGTCTTTGCGCTGTCCACGACGCCGTCAAAGACGATCTTTCCGTTGTACTGGTCCTTCTCCGATGCGCCCGAGATGGCCGGGTCGAACAGCGCATACGGCAGGGCCGGGGAAATGGTCGTGCAGACGAACGCACCGTGCTCCTTGTACAAACGGACCGTCTCTTCGTCCATTTTTGCGCCGTGCTCAATGGAATCCACACCGTTTTCCAGTGCGACCCGCACGCCCTCCGGCGATTCGGTATGGGCCGCGACCTGATAGCCCAGCTTATGGGCCTCGTCGCAGACGGCCTTGACCATCGAGGCGGGCATCTTCAGCTCACCGGGCGTCCCCTTTCTCTGGGCGTCCAGCACGCCGCCGGTGATCATCAATTTAATGAGGTCTACGCCCTGTCCCTTCGCCTTTTTCACCTGCGCCAGCGCCTGACGGTTATCCTGCGCTGCAATGGCGACCGAACCCGCCATGTGCCCGCCGGGGACGGAGATTCCTTCGTTGGCCGCAAGGATGCGGGGCGCAAGGATCTTTCCGGCGGCGGCATCGTCACGGCAGCGGGTGTCGAAATCGCCCAAGCCGCCCACGGTGCGGATGGTCGTCACGCCGCCCAGCAGTTCCAGCTTGGCATAGCTGCACACCAGCCGGTATGCCACCGCGCGGGTCAGGCCGTTGCTCATAATTTTGTGCACCAGCGCGGCGTTGTCGCGCGGTTTGGTGCTGGGCTTGCCGTTTCCGGCCAGATGCACATGCAGGTTGATGAGTCCGGGCATCAGGTAGCCGCCCTTCAGGTCGATTTTCTCGTACCCCTCGCACGGCTCATTCTCATCGACCACGGCCACGATCTTGTCGTCGTCGGTCAGCACCATTTTTCCGGTCTGCGGGGTCATCGTCTCGGTCCCATCCAGAAGGACACAGTGATAATACGCACGCTTCATCGTTTTTTCCTCTTTTCACATTGCCGTCTGCGGGCGGCAGTATTGCACGATCTTGCTCAGCAGCAGCTTGAGGTCCAAGGGTTTGGCCAGATGTTCGTTCATCCCGGCCGCACGGGTCTTTTCGCGGTCCTCCGCAAAGGCGTTGGCCGTCATCGCAAAGATGGGCACGGTCTTAGCGTCCTCCCGGATCGAGTCCTTCCGTTTTGCCAGCCGCTTGTTCCGGCGGACCGCCTCCTGTTCGAAAATATGATAAATTTCTTCCTTGCGATCCATCTTTTCACTTATGTTCGGGATTTTTGACAATGTAAAACTAGTATATCATGTTTTTCACCGTTCGAAAAGCCCCCGGACCACGTTTTCCTGCATTTCGCAAAGCCGCTTTTCTGCCCGGTCTGGCGCGCAGCGCTGCATTGACATTCCCCAGAAACTCGGTTACACTAACAGTATCCCATTTTCTCTGGGCGGCAGGGCCGCGCATTCTTCACGAAAGAAGGTTTCTTTTTTTGGCAACGGAAGCAAAACTCCGGCAGCTGGCGGACAGCGGCTGTCCGGTCTACTATTTTTATTCCAGCGAGCGCTATCTCGTCCGGCAGTCCGTCTCTGCGGTGAGCCGCCTGCTCTCCGCCGACACCGACGAGGAGACCACCGTTCTGGACGGGGCCGCCCCGGAACTGGAACAGCTCATCATGGCGGCGGGCACGATCTCCTTTTTCGGGACCCGGCGTGTGGTCATCCTGCCGGAGCTGGACCCCGCCGCCTACAGCGACAAGGACCTCGACGAGCTGTGCGAAACGCTGGCCAGCTTGGAAAACGCCGTCGTCGTGCTGGGCAGTGTCTTTCCGCTGGAACGCAGCAAACTCAAGACCGGCAAGCGGGCGCAAAAGCTTCTTGCACAGTGCAAAAAGCTGGGCTATGCCGAAGAATTGGCCAAGCCCAAGCCCTATGAACTGAAGGTCATGATGATCGACCGCGCCCAGCAGCAGGGCACGACCCTGCCCGAGGGAGCCGCTGCGGCCCTGCTGGAACGCTGCGGCGAAGACCCATTCCTGCTCGAGAACGAGGTGGACAAACTCTGTGCCCTGTCCGGCTACCAGACGGTCACCGCCGCGATGGTGGCCGAGATGGGCACGGTCAGTCTGGAAGCGGACGTGTTCGAGATGATCCGGATGATCACAGCCAAAAACGCCACCGGTGCGTGCAAAAAGCTGCAAGCCCTTCTCCGCTTGCAGCAGGAGCCGATTGCCATCACCGCCGCCCTGATCGGCAGCTATGTGGACCTCTACCGCGTCAAGCTGGGCGCGGCCAAACGGAAGTCTTACAGCGCGGTGTTCAAGGATTTCGGCTACAAGGGCAGCGACTACCGGCTCAAGCGGTCGGCGGAGACGGCTTCGCACTACACCCTCGGACAGCTGGAAGCCTGTATGCAGGTCCTGCTGGATTTGGACAAATCTTTGAAGAGCCAGCCCGTGGATGACGAAGTGCTGTTGGAAACAGCGCTCTGCCGTCTGGCACTGGCGGGGAGCGGACGATGAGTGAACGTGAACTTCTGCACACTGACCGGGTCTTGGTCGTCGAGGGCAAATACGATGCCGCGCGGCTGTCCCACCTGACCGACGCCATGATCCTGCTGACCGACGGCTTTGGCATCTACAAGGACAAAAAGCGCCAGCAGCTGCTCAAAACGCTGGCCCGGAAAAACGGCCTGATCCTCTTCACCGATTCCGATGCCGCCGGGTTCCGCATCCGGACCTTCATCACCAATCTGGTGGGCGCGCAAAACGTCGTACAGGCGTATGTTCCCGCCATCCACGGCAAGGAAAAGCGGAAACCTCAGCCCGGAAAAGAAGGGCTTTTGGGGGTAGAAGGCGTCGATGACGCCATCGTTCTGCAAGCGCTGCGGGATGCCCTTGGCCGCGAAGCCGACACCGCTGCCGCCAAACCGGCGGGCCGCCCCATCACCTACACCGACCTCTTCAACTGGGGGCTTTCCGGCCGCGCGGGCAGCGCCGAGCGAAAGTATGCCCTGCTCAACGCGCTGGGGCTTCCGCCCCGGCTCTCCAAAAAGGAGCTGGTCGAAGCGCTGAACCGCCTGTACAGCTTCGAGGAACTGGACCGCTTTCAAGCGGAATTTTTTGCGGACGAAGCCGCACTTCCTCAGGAATGATGCGCGTTTTCCCATTGCACCTCTTGGGAAAGCGTGATAGAATAAACTGAACCTTGTCGAACCAATAGAAGGGGTGCGAAATCATGTCGAACACTTGCGGAACAGCGGAAAGCCTTTATCTTGTCATCCCTGCCTACAACGAGCAGGAAAATCTGAAGGACGTCATCGACCAGTGGTATCCCATCGTGGAGACCATCGGAAACGGGAGCCGTCTGGTCATTGTGGACGACGGCAGCCGCGACCAAACCTATCCGATGCTGCTCCAAGCCGCCCAGACGCACCCGCTGCTGACGCCCCTGACCAAGCCGAACAGCGGCCACGGGGCAACGGTCCTGTTTGCCTACCACTACGCGCTGGACCACGGCGCGAATTATGTGTTCCAGACCGATTCCGACGGGCAGACCCTCGCGGAGGAGTTCTGGCCCTTCTGGGCGCTTCGGCATGACTACGATTTTATCATCGGCGACCGGCGCACCCGGCAGGATGGGCTTTCCCGCGTGCTCGTGACCAAAACGCTCAAAGCCGTCATCCGGGTCTGCTTTGGAGTGTCCGTCCCGGACGCCAACACGCCCTTCCGCCTGATGGAAGCCGAATCCTTGCGCGAAAATCTGCGCTTCATCCCCAAGGACTTCCATCTATCCAACGTCGTTTTGTCGGTTCTCTATCTCCGGAAGCATCAGCGGGTGAAGTATCTGCCCATCACGTTCCGGCCCCGGCAGGGCGGCGTCAATTCCATTGACTTACCGAAAATTTTTAAGATCGGCTGTCGGGCGCTGCGCGATTTCCGCGCCATCGACCACGCCTTGAAACAGCAGGGGGTGTGACTATGAAACAGCACAAGCTTTCCCCTCTGCACCTGTTTTTTCTGCTCTCCCTGCTTCAACTCGGTTTTTTCGTCCTGCTGATGCCGGTCCTCGGCCAGCACGGGTTCGACTGGGTGGTGATGGAAAACAACTCCCACTTCGAATCGGCGGATTATTTTCTCTGTCTGCTCTATTCACTGGGCGGGGCGCGGGTCTATCAGTTCGGCATCGACGCCTGTTACTCGCCGCTCTCCTATGCGGTATTCCACTTTTTCAGCAAGGCTACTTCGGCACAGGACCTGTTCGAGGGCGTAGACCTGCTGCAAGTGCCCTATGAAGATTTGATCGACCTAACGCCTAAACTTTTGACCAGCTCCTATCAGCTGCTGGCTTATTTGATGTATCTGCTGGCGGGCGTTTTGCTGTATGGTCTGGCCATCCGGCTGCTCGACCTTCCCGAGCGGGATAAGGGCGCACTGACGGTCTGCGTCCTCTGCTCGGTCCCGCTGTTGTTCGGCGCGGTCGAGCGCGGGAACCTGACCCTTTACGTTGCCGCTCTGCTCCTGCTGGCGTGGCGTCTGCGGGACTCTGAAAGCCCGCTCCTGCGGGAACTGGCCCTGCTTTTGATCGCGCTTGCAGCTGGGTTGAAGTTCTATCCAGCCTTTATGGGACTGCTTTATCTACAGGAAAAGCGCTGGCGCGAGGCCGGACGCCTCATCGTCTACGGAGCACTGTTCGTGTTCGTGCCCTTCGCCTTTTACGGCGGACTGGATGGACTGCAGCTCCTGCTCACGAACCTCTCCCTGCTTGCCACCGGGAACGACTACTATCACCGGATCCAATTCTTCCAAGGTGCGCTGACCTTCCTGCACCTCTCCGGGCGGCTGGCCAAGATTTTGAATCTCGGGTTTCTGTTGGTCATTCTGGCGCTGTTTTTCTCCACAAAAAGCAAGGTTCGGCGCTTGGTCTATCTGGCTACGATGCTGGCTCTTTACCCGCCAAATTCTTACCGCTATATGCTGTTGTTCTTCCTTTTGCCCCTCTTTGCGTGGGCAGAAACCGATGGGCAGAAGCGCTCTCGTTCCGGCGTTATCACAGCGGTGCTGTTCGCGTTCCTATTCAGCGTGCCGACTTGGTTTGGCATCCTGACCGGGTTCCGGCTCAGCTTCGGCGCATATACGCTGACCTATGTGGAGCTGTTCGTTTACGCCGCCGCATGGGTCCTGCTCGGCGTCACGGTCCTTGCAGACCTGCGCGACGCATCCCGCCGGAAGAAAGGTCTTGTTGTATGAATGCTCTGAAAAAAATCCGCACTTCTCCGCGGTCCCGAATTTTTCTGGTGCTGTATCTGTGCGCCGCCGCGTTCATCGTCAGTATGCAGTCCCCGATGAACCCCTTTTATACCACGCTGGGCGGTGTGGATTCCTCGGTGTTCCACTATGTCGCCTCGGTCATCGAGCAGGGCGGGCTTCCCTACCGCGACACCTTTGACCACAAAGGCCCCCTGCTCTATCTCATCAACTACCTCGGCCTGAAAATCTCGTACTATTCCGGCGCATGGCTACTGGAATACTTCACCTTGGTGCTCTGGAACGCCCTCACCTACCGAACCGCGCGCCTGTTCTGCGGGCGGCTGGCGTCCTGCGCGGTCGTGTTCTTCAGCGGTGCAGCGCTGTTTTCCTGCTTTTTCGGCGGCAACTTCCCCGAAGTTTATGCCCTGTCCTGCATCACGGGGGCGCTCTACATTTTTACGGATTACTTCCTCCACCAGAAGATCAGCCCGTTCCGCCTGTTCCTCTGCGGTGCGGCACTGGCCAGCGCGCTGATGCTCAAACCCAACACCATTGCGGTCTGGGTCGTGTTTTCGCTGGCCGTTCTGGTCCAAGCCATCCGGGAGAAAAATCTTTCGGTCATCCCCCGCTTTCTCGGCTTTTTTCTGCTGGGATTCGTTGTTGTGCTGCTGCCGTTTCTGCTCTATTTTGTCCGGAACGGCATCTTCACCGATTTCATCGACACCTATTTCCGGTTCAATTTTCTGTATGCGGGCGCAGAAGGCGATTCTTCCACCCTCAAGGTCGTGGTCAACTTCCTGTTCTGCGAGTGGGCGTTCCCCAGCTTGGTCCTCGCCGCGCTGTTGTTCCGGCAAAAAACGGAGGAGCGCTTTTTCTGGGGTGCGTATCTGCTCTTTCTTCTGCTCTCGGTCGCGTTCTGCGGCATGAGCGGCAACGAATACGTCTACTACCGCATCTCCATGCTTCCCTGCTATGCGCTCCCGTTGGCGGCGTTCCTGCGCGGGGTCCGCTTTGACCTCCGCCGCGAGTCGTTCCAACTGCTCGCCGCAGCGATGGCAGCGGTGTTCGCCTTGTGCTGGTACACCCCCACGGTGAAAGCGCTCGGCTTGCTCAAACTGACCAGCTCCGAGGTCCACCTTGGTGACGAGCACCATCAGGCGATTTTCGAGCTGATCGAGGAAAACACCACCCCCGACGACCGCATTCTGGTGTACGGCAACGAGGATTCGTTCTATTTCTACAGCCACCGGTTCGCGGCGTCGAAGTATTCCTTCCAATACCCCATCGTTCTGATCGACGAGGACATCCGGAACGAATTTTTCCAGCAGATCGCCGAAAACCACCCCAAACTCATCATCGTGCAGAGCCTTTGGTGTGACGATGAATACATCAAAGCGTTCCTCCAAAGCCACCCTGAGTATGTCTGCATCACCGATTTTTCGGATTATGCAGTCTATCAGTATTGTGGGGCCTGAAAGAACGCTTCCGGTTCGATATTACTTTTCTTGGATCTGCTTTCCAGTCAGGTGCTCAATGGTAATTTCGTAAAGCTGCACCCCGCCGATGGCTTTGGCGATCTCGGCTTCGATCTCCGTTTCACTGGGGTAATATTTCCGGGCCAGCTCCCGCACCCTTGCTTCAGTCTGGGCGGCGTCCTCGATGAGATGACACCGGCCAAAGACCACGGTGCTCTGCACATAAGGCGCCCAGTCGCCGGGAGCAAAGCGTTCGTTGCCGTAGACCGTGAAGCAGACTTTATCGCTCCGCTTCAGGGCATCGACCTTCTGGCCGGACTTTGCCCCGTGGAAGTAGATTTTTCCCTGTTCGGCGTCGTAAAAATAGTTCACCGGGATGGCGAACGGATAGCCGTCGTCGCCGTTGACGGCCAGAACGCCCCGGCGGGACTGTGCCAGAAGCTCCTTTGCGGCTTCGTCGGAAAGAGCGCGGCTGGCTCTGCGCATGGGTCGGAACATTGTCATTACCTTCTTTCTGTGATGGCTTTATTTTACCATGCTTTCCGAAAGAGGAAAAGCGCCTTTTGCAAAACAAAACGGACCCGGAGGGCGGCTGCTCTCCGGGACCTGTTTGTTATTCTGATTTCTTCGGTGCATCGGGATATTTGATCAGATCGTACAGCATTCCGGATTCGCCAAAGCGGCGGGTCCCGGCGAGCTGCATCCCAAGGTGCATGTACTTATCGCACTTGGACTTCGCATCGGTGTCCAGAATGACCGGGATGCCGAGCCGATTTCCTTCCGCAAGCATCCGGCGTAGTTTTTCTTGGCTAACCACAGTGTAGCACAGATGCGGCTTCCTTGCAAGAGAAACTGCATTTTCCGGTCTTTCGGCCCATTGTCTGCCGTCTGCAAAGCACAAACTGCCGGACACTGGTTGCATTTCGCACCCCAGCCGATTATAATTTGAAGCAGAGAAGCAAGCGGTCTGGCACAGGCAGGACTTCTGTGATTTTGGGTTGAAAACAGGAGGGAAACACGATGAAATATGCAGGATTGCCGATGGCGATGTGGGCGGCGTTCCACGGGTCGTTCACCCAGCACTTGACGACGGAGTTCGGGCTGACCCAGCAGCAAGCCAAGGCGGTAGAACAGCTGGCAAAGCAAAAGTACCGGGAACTCATCGAAAAGATCCCGGAATTCGAAAAGGGCGACCGCTTCAAAATGAACATCGTCAACTGCGCGATGCTGGCGGCGTATGTGCTGAATCTGCCCAAACGGCCGGATGTGGAGACGCTGACGGAATACTATTCGGCAGCATCCATGACCCCGGTGATGAAATTTTTCTGCCGGATGAGCGCAAAATCGAAGTATGACCAGAGCACCATCGACCGGCTGAAGGCAAACGAAAAACTGCGTGCCGCCGACCGGAATCCGTATTCGTGGAACATGGAACTGCACCTGTATCCGGACGGGAGCGGCTACGAAGCCCGCTTTTTCCAGTGCGGCATCTGCACCCTGATGAAGGAGGTCGGACTCTATGATCTGACCCCGGCGCTCTGCCATCTGGACTACACCATGAACGATGCGGGCGGCGGGAGCGAGTTCATCCGGCAGTACACGTTGGCATCCGGCGGGCCGTACTGCGACTGCGGATACCATAAAAAATAAAAGCCGCCCGAAGGCGGCAGAAAAATGCTTCGTTCAGGTTGCCCGAGATGGCGTCCTCGATCATGACGGCCATGGATTCCAGTGTGACGGGCATGATCTTTTGGTACAGGACCTCCCAGCCGTTTTTCCGCAGAAAGGCGAGATACTCCCCTGCTGACCACTGGTGCGCAAATGAGATTCCGGCCAGTTTCAGAATGCCGGACCACAAAACGCTGACAATGCCTTGGTTATGCTCGACAAAGTTCGGGGCGATCAACAGCCCTCCCGGCCGAAGCACTCGGCGAATCTCCCGCAGGGCCTGTTCAGGGTCCGGCATGATATGCAGCGCATTCGCGATAAGGACCACATCGAATGAGGCGTCCGGATACGGAAGCGCTGTGGCGTCAGCGACCTCAAAGGTCAGGTTCGCCGGACACGGTCCCTTTTGTGCTTCGCGGATCATCCCTTCGGCGTAGTCGGTGGCAACCATCCGTTTGGCCGCGTGGGCAACGTGCTTTGCCAGCAGCCCCGGGCCGGTGGCAAGCTCCAGCACTTCTTTTCCGCGGATGACCCGCGGGATGCGGTCATACATGAACTGATAAACCTTCCGGTCGCCCTGCATGGCGCGCTCATAGAGGGGCGCATAGAGGTTCCAAATGCGTTTGTTCATCGCCGACTCACTTTCCCGATGTGGTTTTCAGAACGATGATCTGGTTGGAGATGCTTCGGACCAGCGGGAGTTTGTCCAAAAGCTTATAGACCGGCACAAACGCGGCCATGCCCTCGGTCAGGCCGTGGGCCTCCACGAACTGGAACCCCGGCAGCAGCTCTGCGAGCGCCTTTCCGCTTCGGATGCCCCATGTGAACTTCGCCTTGCTGCCCTCGATGGATTTTTCCTTGAAGTGCTTTGCCATCGCGGGGTTCATCGTCTCCACAAACACCTCTGCCTGTTTGAAATTCGAGGCAATGACGGCAAAAATGCGCTGCACATCGGCTTCGCTCAGGTACATGGTCAGCCCCTCGATGATGATGAGGACCGGCACGTTCCGCTCTTGGATAAAGCGGCCCCAATCCTCCATCGCCGAAAGCGCGATCTGCGAGATGCTCCCCTCTTCGGGCAGAAGCTTGGCCCGCACAGCGATCGTCTCTGGCAGATCGAGATTGTACCAGTGGGAATAGCCCGTCATCCGATAGCAGCGGGTGTCCAGCCCACAGGCAATGTTCACCACCACGGCCCCGGGATGCTGGGTAAGGTACTGTGTAGTCAGCCGGTCCAGCACGATGGTCCGGGCAATGACGCCGCTGTGCATCGCGGCGTCGGTATCCGCAAGGGTAAAATCATAGTCCAGCCGCTCGATGAGCTGCACGGCTTTTTCGTCGTGGATGGCTCCACGGGTGCGGCTCTCCTTTGCGCGGGCATAGGTGGTTTGCAGCATCGTCTCCGGCACGCCGGAAAGGGTGATTTTTTCGCTCATGATCGATCCCCCACATTGCTAAAGGTTATTTTGAACTAACTCTAGTGTAGCACAGGACCCCTTCCGTTGCAAGAGCAAACCGTGGAAGCCATTTTTTCTGCGGGAACGTCATACAGTAGCACCAAGGAGGTGCGGGGGATGCTGTTGACATTGTTCCAATTTTTTGCCACGAAATTTCTGGTGCTGGCACTCCATCTGGAAGCCGGAAGCTTTCCAAGGCCGCTGAATGCACGGGAGGAGATCGAAACATTTGCCGCTCTGCGGGCCGGGGACCCAAGCGCCCGGGAAAAGCTCATCCGGCACAATCTGCGTCTGGTGGCGCATGTGGCCAAGAAGTACTATTCCCAGTCCGGGGATCAGGAGGATCTGATCTCCATCGGGACCATCGGCCTGATGAAGGCGGTCGATACGTTTGACTCCACCCGCAAGGCGCGGTTTTCGACCTATGCCAGCCGGTGTATTGAAAATGCTATCCTCTCCCCAGCGCACTTTGGGATGGAAAAGAGAATCTACTCATTTTGCAAAGCAGCGTAAATGCGTCAAAATGGGTTTTCTGGGCTCAGGAAAGCTGTCACCTTTTTCTGCTTCAAAAGGTATCATGTGAGGTATCCTGTCTAACCCCTCTCTACATCCTGCAGGTGCCGCTTGCCGGGCCGCACACCACTTCGGAAGCACAGGCGTTCTTTCATATGTACCATTCCTACTCCGAAATCACCAATCCATCCGACCGTATGCGCTGGTGCCGCTACAGCCTTGGTCTGCTGCAGAAAGACGTTGCCGCCATGGTCGGCATAGAAGAATGGCTCTACCGGGACCTTGAAAGCGGCAATTTCCGCCGGAGCTTCTCCCCGGAGATTGCGGACAAGCTGGCTGCCCTTTACGGCATCCCGGTGGCGGATATTCTGGACGACTACACCCTGTTTCTGCACCGGAGCGGCGGAGCCTTCCTCCGCAGATACCGAGAAGCAAAAGGCTGGAACCGTCAGCAGCTTGCCGACCACGCAAAGGTCAGCCGGACAAGCATTCGCTGCTGGGAGAGTGGACAAAAGACCATCAGTCAGAAGTGCTTTTGCCATCTGGTGGAAAACCTTGGTTCCGATTTTCCATCTATGCTTCGCATGTGAGGTATGGCAATTTTTCTCCGGCCAAACGAAAAAGCTCGTCTGCAAGCCACGATATGTGGCAGCGCAGACGGGCTTTCGTTATGGAATCATTCTGTTTCAATTATTCTGATATTCGCTCTGACTTACATGGCGTTCCGTAAAACACGCAGTCGTTCTTCAAACGTTGCTTTCCATGCCGGATGCTCGGAGAATACGGTGTGCTCCACCTGACAGACTTGGTTCAGCCCGATGTTCCGCACCGCTTCCACTGCAGCATCTTTTTGGCTCAAATGCCGTTTTCCAACGGTCAGACAGTTTGCACCATCCAACGTGTCATACTGCTGGAATGCTCGGTTGAAGTCCATCAGGTCATGCAGACGGATAGGTTGGTTTGTCTCATTGTCCACCAACAGCCCCCAGTTTTCCCAATGGCGATCCGTGTTGCCCACCAGATAATCCAGAATGTTCATCATATAATATCCGTGAGCATCCAGTTCCAGAACCTTATCCAGCGTGTTCCAATCACGGTTTGTGCAGTAGACGTCATAGGCTGCATAGGTCACAAGACTGTATCGCTGAGATGTCATGATTTTGTTGATAGAAACCGGCTCATTTTCAAACATTCCCTGCTCATACAGTACCTGATGGCAGTCAAAGCACCGACAGACCTTACTTGCCAACACTTCCCGTTCAACTGCATCTTTGCCGCCATCTTTATAAAGATAGAAGCCATCCTCTTTGCGCACCCATGCCTTCGGGTAACAGCCCCCTGTAGACAAGTCATTTGCCAAAAGGTGAGCATTGGTCACCGTCATTTGGTGCCCGCGCAATGCAATATCTACAAGTGCATTGCTTAAGGAGTGTGCGAAAAGGTTGATATCCTCGAATCGAACCTTCTCGTTTTCTTCTTTCACCCAGAACACATCCAGCAAAGACAGACAATGGTAGGATAATGCGATTTGTGCTCGTTCCCTGTCCGTAACACTCTGAGATGCACCGATACTGTTCAGGATTTCCTTGGCGTAAGTGCGATCCAACGTCAGCATCCGGGAGGCACACCAATAGTAAAAGTTCGTCACATTATTGATGCGCTCGTCAAAATCATCCGATTCCACCAGAACCAGATCACAGGGCATGAAATCCTCGAGGCAGACCTTGCATTCCCCTGTCGTGCTGAGTTGTGCCACACAGCTTTCCCGGTGCATGATCTCGTAAAACATGATTTTCATCCCTCCCTGCGTTCTGTGTCTTGCTCTGTATTTATATTACCTTCTTTTTTCACGGAACACAAGAGCTTTTACTTCTTAAAAAGCTTTTTCTGCTGTTCCAAAAGGACGGTTTCGATACGCTCTTTCAGCAAAAAGTGGAATTGTTTCGGGTAATAGCACAGATATTTATCGAGGATCATATCGATACTTGCTCTATCAATGTTCACCTCAAGCTGCTTCCCGTAAAGAGCTTGTGCCGTATGCACTGTCTGCGTAAATCGAGATTTGAACGGAAGGCACTGTGCCTTTGTCAGATATGCTCGGCTTTCAATTTCAGGGCTGTACAGAGCAAAATCCAGTAAGAACGAATCTCCGCAGTCAAAAATCGGGCAGGGCTTATAACCAAATTTATCCCGAATCAGCGCAATGTTGTTCAGGTGTCTGTCCTGATTCAGAAAAAGCGCATCTACCTCAAACAATGTCGTAAGATATGCGCCCATATTCTGCATTCTGGTTGCCTCTCCCATTGCATCCACAAGAAGCCGGATTCTCTCTTTTAGGCTTGTCCTGCGGTTAAATTCTTCCAGATAGCCTGTTCCCAGACTGTTCTTCAAGATTGTATTTGCAGTAACAAGACTCTCATCTTCCCTTTTGAAGTTCTCACTTACCGAAACCACTCGTTTCAAACCATGAACCTCGGCCGTATCGACCCAGTAATTTGCCACGGAGATTCCCGGCAGCCGAGCCGCATTCGTGAAATTGCGCAGAACTTCACTGGAAACAGCTTCTGCCAGTGCCTCAAAGCAGCCATCATCCACCTTATACCAGAGATTTTTCTCCGCATCGAACCATTTTTCCTGATTTCCGCGCGAAGTCGTCACCACGACCCTGTCATTGGTATGCAATGTCAGATGATTTCCAGCCATTTGTGATCCTCCGCCATTCTTCCCTGCGTCTTTTCAACAAGCAGAACCGGGTCATATTCCGGAACGCCAACAGCATCCAGATAGTAATCCAAGCCCTTTCGTGTTTTCGGAATGCATCGGTCTGCCAGAAAGGCCAGGAAGTCTTCCCATGAGGGCGTTTCGTTCACACCAAACGCAGTATCCAGTATTTCGTCAACTTTGTTTTCGATGCAGACCTGCTGGGCTGTAAAATCTACCAGGAGCACGGTACACAGAACTTCTCCGTCATAGTACCTGTATTCTTTCAGCTGATGTCCTTTCTGTTCTGCATTTCTACGGAACAGTTCCGGGTCTGTTGATGCAGGCGGTCGGACGGTGATTTTTTCACCGTCAAAAGAGAGTTCCACACGATCCTCTTTTGAAAGCCCCATCGCACGAAGCCACACTGCCGGGAGATTGACCGAATACTTTTCTGCATTCTTTCCTGCTGTTCCCCCTGCTTTTCTTCTCATAATTTTCACGCTGCGACGATCCATACACTTCACCTGCCCTTACAAAAAGAATACCATATTGGCTGCCAACAATCAACAGTTTTGTTGTGTCAGCAGCATTTCAAGACACTTATGTAACACAAAAAGCCCCACGCTCAACACTGTCTCTGAATCCGACTATCTCTGGTCGGAGCAGAAAAGCATATGTTGAGCGTGGGGCTTTGTTTATCGGCTCGGCTGCCAGC
>ERZ1026776.116-NODE-116-length-60697-cov-27.426998_pt1 | contig 60697 bp, 79 predicted proteins | sample MGYA00380125_ERZ1026776 | MGnify/ENA primary metagenome ERZ1026776 (study PRJEB33269, sample SAMEA4719761) | human gut metagenome | biome: human-associated habitat; feature: organic feature; material: feces | place: Cameroon | collected 2013-10 ...
ACGTGTATCAAGACCACTCAAATCAATCTCTGTGATACCAGTATTTGAAAGGAAGCTCGACATATTTGTAACATTACGTGTATTTACATTCTCAATATTGATATGTTTCAGCTTACTCATAATACAACAGAATTTACTAAGGTCGTTTACATTATCAAACGTAAAACCTTTTAGATTAAGTGTTGTTATGCCGATATTTTCCCACTTTGTACTTGGAACGTCTGCCCATTTATAGTATATTGGTTTAGGTAGAACAATCATAGGAACAGACTCATTGAAATGAAAATCACAGAGATATATACATTGTGGGCTTGGAGATGGGGAGCCGTCAGGTAATGTAGTTTTTAACGAGAAAGACTTAATGTCTTTAAATGTGTAACTTTTATACGGCTCCAGTAGGACATCTTTTCCGTCTATAACAATTACAAAACTCTTTTTTGACCTTATTTCTACCCATATCTTTGGTAACCTTGCACTTACATCGTCAACCTTCTTGTTTATCTTTGCCAACTGCGAGCACATATTAGCAGTGCTTCCATCACGTACAACCTTCATCGCAAGATTAGCAGAATCTATCTTGTAAGATACTACTATTTTGATAGCAGATGCAGTTGTGAAGTTTGAAACAAAACGGCAATAACCATCCTGCGGCAACTCTGCATCAGCATTAAGGATAGTCATAGGATTATATGCTCCTACAGTTGTGGTATATACAGAAGGAAGAGAGGAAACCTTGTTCTGGTCTTGGTCTGTGATAACAGTTTCATCAGTACTATAATCATAAGTGTAAGTGTATGTCTTGCCATTATACGTAGCCTTGGCAGTAAGAACTCTACCACTTTCGTCATAGGTGTAAGCATAATCAATAGCACGTGTTTCCACTTTGTCTATATATTCAGCAAAAACACAGACATCACTTGATGTCTCTCCAGGATTGAAGAGATAAATATTGCCAAGTTCAGCCGTAAATTCTGCAATAGCCCAACCAGTCTTTGCAACCTTTACACCATCAGCACTAATAGCCTTGTTGGTTTCTTTAGCAACAAGAGTAATATCAGGTCTGTCAGAGTAAGCACCCATGCTTTCCTGTATGCGTGCCACGTCACTTTGAGCAGAAACCAAGCCTGACATATCTAACGTTTTCTTTGCTCCAGTTCTGTCAGTTACCTCAAAGACATTTTCTTCTGTAAGTGTTGCATCCACCTTTTCTGCTCCAGCAGTAGCAGTCTCGGCTGCACTAATAGCTTTGTTAGTATTATCAGCAGCAGTATTAGCAGCATTGATAGATGTAGTAAGAGCATCAACATCTATCTTGTCAAGTTTGGCTTTGTCGGAAGCTGACATAAAGCCAGCACGACCAGGATATATAAAAGGCTTGCTTTTTTCGCTGTCACTTAACTCGGAGATAGAACGTGATGTGTTTGTTGGTGCTACGGCATCAGGGACAACAAGATATTTGTGTGAACCATCGGCAAACTCAATTCTGATAGCAGTTTCGGATGGTTGATCATCATCGTCATTCCAGCCTGTAAAATCTGGGGTATAAAATTCCAACTTAGCCACAGCTCCAGCCTTTTTGACATATTCTTGAAGGTCAAAACTTGGAACGAAGTCACCCAATTTCTCCCAATTACTTGCATCAACCTCTCCTGCTAAGTCACCTGAGTCTGTCAGGTCTCCTGTATAGATGTATTCAGCATATTTGTTGTTCTCACCCTCTTTGCTATCTTTGAGGATATAGATGTGCTTTTTGATATTGCGAATATCAGTAGGGAGTTCTGTTACTATCTCAAAGAAGGTGGTGTCAAGATTACCCAACTGAGAGAGAGGAACATTACCGCCAGCATCAAGCGAGGCAATGCCATTAGCTTTGCCTTTTGTGTTTGTAATTCCTTTCGCTGCTGCGTTTATCTTATCTCTGATACCAGAAAGAACCAATGCAAGTCCATCTGCGTCAAGATAACTGTTATATGTTTCGTTACTCATATTTATAACTATTTAAATTAACCAAATGCTACTAAAAAACACTGCTGAATTTCACTGCTATTTAAAGGTTTGGCTACTCCTCCATTATTATTAAGGAGACCAAGCTTTGAACGGTCGTGGGTTTTAAAGCCTGCAGCTGTAATATAAATCGGGACTTCAAATGATCCTCCATCAAAACCGCCAAGAAAATCAGGAGAAGCTCTTTCATCACCTCCGCTTGTTGACCAGTGTTCAAACTTGATATCATAACCATCTTTATTAAAGGCAATGACTATCGGGAGAGAACTAATATCCTTCATCTCCTTTATCCCAGTTATATCTTGATTGTTTAACTTTAAGGTGCTTTTCATAAAGTTTCCTCCATCCAGCCTGAGATATTCATTTTTGAGTTTATCCCATACAGCCTGAGCAATCTGATCAATCTCTATTTTATCCGTGGTATTAACTTTTCCGTCAAGAGACTCCTTTACGGATTTACCAGTCTCTTCATCCTTGATATACCTCGAATATGTCAGAGTCTCGTCTTTGCGTCCGCTAACAAGGATGCTATTGTACTTTTTATTTTCTGCCATATTATTCTTTTAGTTTAATTTGATATTCGTTATCGTCACCAGCTACCAGTTCGTCTGACCAATAGTAGTAGATGTCACCCAGTTTGGTAGTGTTCAACGATGCCTCGAAACCGCATTGGTTGAATACAAGCGGCTGACGGCTTGCAAACCAGATGTATGGTTTGTCTTCTGTTGTTGCGATGGTAAGAGTCTGCCCGACAAGAGTGCCTTCAAGCATCGTGAGGTCTTCCATGTTCAACTCGCCCATATTCTTGGCTGATGATGCGCCATAATAGCTTGCCTTTACAGTTCCACTTGCTGTGATGGTAACGTAGCCAGAAACGGCAGGAATGAAGACCTTATGAGTAGTACTATTATAATACTCGTCAGTAACATCCTTGCCATCCATGATAATCTTTACCTGACCGATACTAAAACCTTCGATTGGCATAAACTCAGCTTCCAGTTTCTTGCCGTTTCTGATGGTTCCGTTGATCACGAAGTTTTCCTGGTTCTCTACCAGTTGAGTTTCGCCATTGATGGTATAGCTGAATTTAACATTATCAACGATAAACGAAACTGGGCAAGTTGACTGATTGCTGGTCACGATGTAGTAGCGAAGATTGAATAAGCCAGTATGCTCACCCTCTGTAACACCGATAGGTATATTACTCATAGAGTTGTGTTCTACGATTCTTAGAAGGTTTCGTTCGATGCTAACCATTTCGCTATCTTCATACTTCCATGACACCATGACGTTGTAGTTGCCGTAATCAAGGGAAGAAGGAATGTCGCATATCAGCACATTTCCTTGGATTCCTGCTACTTGTACTGGAACAGAAATAGTGTCACAGAAGCTGCCTGACAACTCCACCTTAATGTCGGTAGCAAGGTTCATATCGAAGTCAACGAGCCGCTGAAACTCTTTCGATACGTCCATTTTTCGCACCAAGATGTGGAGTTTGAAACTATTTCCTTGAACTATTTTATAAATCATATTTGATATATATATATGTATTAATAATAAGCAAAGATAGGCAGAATATACTCTACCTATCTCTTATCCGTTAACCTTGCTAAATCAAACCTTTCCATCTGAGGAACTTACGCTTGCGGCTATCCTTTCCCTTCTTGCTCTTGCAGTTGGTGTGATAGACACAATCCCTGAATAGGTCTCTTACTTTCATGTCTTTATCCACCAGTTTTGTTCTCTTGAACGTCTCGAAGAGAGGGCGGTTCATAATCATCAGGTTGCCCTTCTGTGTAGGAAGAACGTAGAAGATTTCACCATGATTCTTCTTAGATGCGTAGTCTGCCTTAGCCGTAGCCTGACGGTACATGATTTCGCACTTGATGCGCTTGATAATCTTTGTTACTTTCATAATCGTAATTATTTTGTTTGAAACTATATGATGGTTGCTGCCGAAACAGAAACCTTTTTTCTCATTACTCTTGTCTGGAAATAAATCATCTTTGGCATTTCCATTTCGTTGAAACAGATGTGGAGTCCGATGGCTCTGGTCATGAGCAAATCATCGTGCTTTCCGTCTGCTGCCTCGTAAACCGTTCCGTTCTTCTCGTAGGTGAGATACTCATCTAAGCATCTATCGTCTCGCTCCACATAGAGTTGTTCACGGATAGTCTGAACCAATACAGAGATAACCATTGGCTTGGTTGCCACGTTGGTATGGAATCCATATTTTACTGGAACCTTATTCTTGATGTCTGATTCGCTCTGCTTACGTGCGTAGAGATTATCGTATACATCTTTGATTTGATTCAGGATAAACTCAGACTGGTCACCACCTTCCAAGATGTGCTCCTTGTCTTTTGTCTCCAAGGTATTGGATTCAATCACCAACAGAGCATCGTTGTAGTACTTGGCTATCTGAGCAGCCTTCCATGCCAACAAGTCCATATCAATATGTCCGTACCATTGGGCTACCACATACGGCTTTCCACCTTCCATCATCCAATATCTGTCGAAGACACAGATAACAGACCAGTCGGCATTTTTGCTACGTCCACCAATATCCACTACTACCAGATAACGGTTGATTACCTTGCAATCGTCAAAAGTCTCAGGCTTGCTCCATATCCAGAACTGCCCCTGCTTGTCTTCACAGAATCGGACATTCTGCATACACTTCTTGCCCTTGTAGCCATCACCATAAACATCACCGATGAACTTAGGTGCTCGGCATCCCTTGCGGAACTTATCAACCTTGTCTTCTGCAAATACCTTGGCTCCTGAATGCTTGAATGCCTCAATATCATCGGTAGGGTAGCCAGCAGCCATATCCGCATGGTCGGTGAACTTTCTTCGCTCTGCCATATACCAGTTGATAGCTTCGAGTGGAGCACCCAGCGTCCATAACTTCCAAAGATAGGTACATGGCTCCTCTCGGTCAGACATCGTATTGGTGTTGTTGCGGTTCTCGTATAGCCATTTGGCGAACTCCACCTTCTGTTTCTTGCTTTCAAATTCAAGATGATACATATCGTATATCTCGAACCAAGGTACAAAGAATGGCTCAAATTGAGATTCTCCCTTTTTGGCTGCAATCCATTCTTTGTGGAAGAAGTTGCCAGTACCATTGGCTGTGGATTCGTAGGCAATCATCGTGTATGGTCGGTATAAGATACCATTGGTAGCGTTCTGTACCACCTCTTCAGGAGATTTACCATCTGTCTTCTTCCACAAGCCCACCTCAGAGAGGTGAACCAAGTTGTAGTCTTCGCCATTTGCTGATAGTGGTCGTTCCATGGAACCCACCTTAATCTTGCAGAATCGCTGAGGAACCTTCTTCACATTACCTGATGTTCCTACTCCCACAAACTTCGGCTCGTTCTCAGAGAACGCTTCACCCATTTCGTAGAGGAACTTGGTAGGGAAGTTTTTCAGAGCTTCCTCGAACATTCCTCGGATGGTCTCTGCTGTGTCCTTCACCTGAGCCACGATGAGTGAGTTGAGACCCTTCTGCCACATGAGTTGCAACCAAAGGAAGTACATCTGAATGACCGTAGAACCTCCCCATTGTCGGGCTTTCAGCAGGATGAGACGGATAGGGCGATTCTTCTTTCTTCGCTCCTCCAGCCACCTGAGCAGTCTGCGCTGCGGTCTTCTGAGCACAAAGCGGAAGGGGAGACCTCCACCTTTCGGCTTGATATAGATGAATGTGGCAAAGAAGAAGAAGGGGTCGTGTTTCATCCTGATGCGAGTAAACTGCTCCACCAGTTGCTCAATTTCTTCCTCTAGGTCGTATGGCTCGTCTATATCCTTGTGCAGTTCCTCGATTACAGCCTTGCAACTGCCAAACTCGATGAGCATCTTGACGAGCGGAATCTTCTTCATCGAAACTGGAAGCTGCTGTCTCTGAATCGGGAAGTCAGGAAGGAAAAGCAGGAATCGCTTATCTCCACAACCTTCACCCTTGATAGGATTGAAAGGTGTGTTGATTTCCTTGATTCGTTTCTCGTTCTCTTTCAGGATGCTCAGTACATGCTTGTCTACGGCATCCGTCAGCTTGGCGGTTACTTGTCTTGGCATAGCGGTGCATTTAGATAACCCCACAACAGACCAAGTACATAGCAATAGATGTGGACTCCAACTGCCATGCAAGGGAAGAAGATTCCAACACAGATGTATAGGAGAATGGTGAGATTGTATCTTATCTTATTCTCCACGTATGGGGCTATAAAGCCCATGTAAGCATAGATGAATCCGCTAAGACCGATGATTGGTACGGATGAGGTGAAGGGATAGCTGATGGCAATGAGATAGAATGCCACCAAGTGACCGATGCCACAAGGAATGGCTCGGTAGCATTGATGGAAGACATAAAGGTTGATGGCTGCATGAAAGATGTTCTGATGAAAGAAAGGGTAGCTTAGTCGGTTCTGAATAGAGCAACCGTCTGAGAGACCCATGCCATCATATCCTATAAGTGTGATACACATTATTATAATGTACCCAGCATAAAGCGCAATTTTCTCTGGCGAAGTTCGTAGCATCGTTTCTTCTCCTCCTTCCTCACCCGATGAAGTATGACGTGCATGGATTTGGGAGTGAGATAGAAACTCGGTGCTTCCTGATTGCACACATGCCAAATAACATCCATCTTGGTGAGAGAAGGATGCTCCTTGGAATAAATATTGTATCTGCGGAAAATCTCCTGAAACATGGCTCTTTTCTGTGGGTTCATGTTGCTGATGGATTTGCCATTGAGCATGTTGAGAATGACGTTATATGCTCGGTCAACAGAAACCCAAAAACGTTTGCTTGGAGATTGCAATAGTCTTCGCTCAATCTCCAAGAGGCCGATATTGTCTCTTACTGATATTATCTCTTTGTAAGCCCTCAATATGTCGGCATCACGTTCCTTTGTAAAGTCACATCGTGAGCCTTTATGTTTCATATATTTGTGAGGCAAAGATACAAAAATGTATTGAAAATACCAAATTAATCGGATATGATTAAGCAAAGTTAACGGATAAGGTTAAGAATAAACCGAAAAGCGTTACTTTTGGGCATTGATTTATAAATTTACACATATATATATGGACGAAAATACAAATATTGAGCAGAATGCTGGTGCTGCAAAACAGCAAGATACCAAGACCAAGAGAGACTTGGCTTTGGAGCGTTTGAAGACTCGTCACCCTGATACGGAGTATTCGGATGATGAGTCTATCTATGGAGCCATCAATGATGATTATGATGCCGACCAGAAGGCTTTGCAGGGGTATAAGGATAACGAGAAGGCGATGGGCGATTGGCTGGGCAGTGACCCTGAGGCGGCTACCTTCCTGCAAGCGATGAAGGCTGGCAAGAGTCCTTACGCTGAGTTGATTCGTACACATGGCGAGGATGCCATTGACTACTATTCTGACCCTGACAATGCGGATGAGATTGCATCGGCTCAGTCTGAGTTCTTGCAGAATGCTGCAAACGGCAAGAAATTGCAGGAGGAGTATGACAAGAATATGCCATCCAGCTATGAGGTGTTCGACAAGTTGGAAGAGAAGTATGGCGAGGAAGCTGTGAATGATGCCATCGACCAATGCTTTCAGACCATGCGCAATGTGGTGACTGGCAAGTTTACCGAGGAAATGATTACTGCTTTCATCAAGGCAAAGAATCATGATTCTGATGTAGCTGATGCTGCCCATGAGGGTGAGGTTCGTGGTAAAAACACTAAGCATGTCAAGAACCTCGAACTGAGAAAGAAGGGCGATGGTACTGCCGACCTTGATTCTGCCAATGCAGATACCAAGCCAACGGATAACCAGCCTGACCTCGGTGCTGTAGGTAGAGCATCACGAAGGGGTAATATCTATGAGCGTGGCAACGAGAAGAGAACACACATTCGATAAGGTAAAAAGATAATATATAATGTTTAATTAATATTCAGAATAACAATGAAGAAAAGTACATTTAATCGGCTGCTTTCCATTTTTCTGATGGTTATGGCAGTTATTTTTGGAGTGAATGGTAATGTGGTCATGGCTGAGGCTGCTCTACCTGATGGCGGTACTACCGAGAGTGGTCATGCTGCTGAGGCTGGCGGTGCTACTGCTGCCGATGAAGCTGGCAATGGTGGTGCGGCTCGTCAGGATGATGGTATCGCTACCGAAACCAAGGGTCGTGAAGCTTATAACGAGAAAGGTACGGAGTTCTATGAGAACGACATCAACGACAAGATTACCAAGATTCGTCCGATGGCTACTCCTGTTGACCAGATTTCACGCTATGCGACAACCAAGTCTGCCAACTCGTTTGTGGTAGAATACTGGAGTATCGGCACACGTCCTATCAAGACAACCGTCAAGGAGAATACTGAGAAGAGTACTGGTACATCTATGGTATTGAAGGTGGAAGACCCTGAAATGTTCACACTTGATGATACTATCCGAGTGGTAGATGTGAATGCAATTACCAACTATAAGGGTGTTGCTTATTCAACTATTAAAGATGCTCCTACTCCTGATTTGGAACTTTGTGTTTGCGGCAAGGATAATGAGGGTTATCCTATTGTGTATGCAGTAAATGGTGAGTTGGTCAACAAGCAGGCTATCGGCATTCCTGCCTTGAAAAAGGGTCAGGTGCTTATCCGTATGGCGAAGAGTTGCGGCGAGTTGGATGTTCAGACTGGTCGTTTCAACAACCTTCCTGATTCTGAGACTCAGTTCTGTCAGAACTTTATGATTCAGATTGAGGAGAGTACCTTCAACAAGATTGCGGCTAAGCGAGTGGATTGGGACTTCTCAGACATAGAAGAGGATAGCATTTACGATATGCGCCTTGCCATGGAGGGCACTTACCTCTTCGGAGATATGGCTTGTATTAAGCATACTACCAAGAACAACTCTGCCCAGTGGTTCACTAAGGGTATCTGGTGGATGGCTGGTAAGGATATTGAAGTTGGTCATGTTGCAACTGCTGATGATATGAAGAAGGGTTACAACAAGAATGAGCGAGTTATCACAGATTTGGAGTTGGTTGACATTTCCAAGGACTTGTTTGTTGGCACTGGTATCGGCAACAAGCGCAAGGTGATTATCGCTGGTTCTGACTTCGTGAGCGCATTCAGCAAGATTGATTCTGACAAGTTCCGCTTGAAGGACACTGTAGAGGTTTGGAACTTGAAGTTCAAGAGTTGGGAGACCGACTTTGGTGAAGTTCTTATGATTCACTCTGAGTTGTTTGACATCTTCGGTATGAGTGACTGTGGCTTTGCTCTTGACCCTGAGTTCTTGGTTAAACGAGTACACTTGTCTTGGACTCGTAACGTGCTCGACTTGAAGAAGGCTGGCATCCGTAACACCGATGCAGTAGTTATTCAGGAGGTAGCTTGTCTGTACTTGAAGTACCCTAAGGCTCATGCTCGTATGCGTCTTGCTGCGGTTTCTGCATCAGAAGGTACATCTGAGACTGGCGAGAACAAGGCTGCTGCCTAAAAACAAGTAGTATTGCAAATTTATTCATTAAATAGTGAGGGGTGTGGGCAACTTGCCCCATCCCTTTTTTTAGTAACACATATATAATAAGGTATAGTCATGTATAATAAATATCAAGCTGGTACAGATTTAGCATTCAGCGTTATGGTAGGTGATGAGAGAATGCGCATTGTCTTTGATGGTAAAACGATGGGTAATAGTGTCTATATGACAAGAGACCCAAAGGTACAGAAAGCTATAGAGTCACATTACTGGTTCAACGACAAGTTCTTCTTGGTGGAGTCTATTGACGAGAAGAAGGAAGCTGCTGAGGCAAAGAAGAAGGCTGCTGCCAAGGAAAAGAAGAAGGTGGCTGACGAGAAGAAGACTCATGTTGTGACGGACTTTGAGGATGCCAAGGACTATCTGGCTGAGACTTTCGGTGTGAGCCGTTCCAAGATGAAGACTAAGGAAGACATCTTGGCTATCGCAAAGGAGAAGGGTGTTGAACTTGAAGGTTTGGAGTAATGGTAGAATATGCTGTATCTGATTTAGTGAAAGAGGTGAAGGTACTCTTGGACAGAAACCAAGAGTCTGCTGGCTTGCTGGCTCCTAGCGATACTGATACACTCTCGCAAGCAGAACTTATTGAGAGTAAAATCGTAGATGCAGCAAGAATCATTCTTTCGGATGCTCCTGAGGATATGGTGGAAGGTACTTCGTGTATGAATGCAATAACGTGGACGGATAGCAATGGTTATTACGTGGGCAAGATGGTTTTGCCTACCGATATGCTGAGAATCCTTTCTGTGAAGGCAGATGACTGGAACCGTCCTGCTACAATCATTTCAGAGAGTGATGATGCCTACAAGTATCAGAACTGCAAATATGGAGTGAGGGGAAATCCTGAGCGACCAGTTGCGGCTATCGTTCATACGGCAAACGGCAAGAGTATTGAACTATATACCAGCACAAAGCTGGATGCTACGTTGGCATTCATCTATGTTCAGGTTCCATCTATCACTACCGAACAGAAAATCAGTCTGCCTTCCGTCCTGAAAGATTCTATTCTCTACATGGCTGGCTATCTCACTTGTATCAGCCTTGGCGATACCGATACTGCAAGCGGATTCCTTGGAGTGGCTAGAAAGTTGGCACATATTGTTGAACCTACAACATCATAAATTATGGCAAAGAAGAAAGAAGAAACAAAACTGCTACCGTTGAGTAGGGTACTTGACAAAGAAGAACTGGATAGCGTGAAGGCATCCAAGAACCGATTTGACAAGCCATACGAGCGTACCTTCTCTATCTTGCTGGAGGCTCAACGATACTACAACAACATGGATAACTTCCGAAAGCGAAGACTGAGAAACAAGCGGTACTGCTATGGAGACCAGTGGGGCGATACCATTGAGTTCAAGAATAAGTGCGGCTTTACCAAGCGTATCAGGGAGGAAGACTATATCCGTGAGCAGGGTAGCGAACCATTGAAGAATAACCTTATCCGTAGGTTGGTGAAGAATGTGCTGGGTGTGTATCGCTCTCAGAGCAAGGAACCGACATGCAACGCTAGAGATAAGGATGAAAAGCGATATGGTGAGACCATGAGCGTGGTGCTGCAATGTAACCGACAACTGAACCGAGAGACGGAACTGGATGCCCGAACCATGGAAGAGTTCCTGATTAGCGGTGCTGCCATCTACAAGAAGAAGTATGGATGGCGAAGAGGTAGGTTGGATTGCTGGACAGACTACGTGAATCCGAACAATTTCTTCATAGACAACAATATGAGGGATTTCCGTGGTTGGGACGTGAGTTGTTTGGGTGAGGTGCATGATATTACCATCGGCAATGTGCTGAGAGAGTTTGCCAAGTCTCCTGCTGAGGCTCGCAAGTTGAAGGAGATATACCGGTTGGCGGCTAATCGTGATTTCGTGATTGCAGACTGCACTCAGCGATTCGGTGAGTTCGACCCTAAGACCATTGACTTTATGAATCCTGCCAACCCTTCGCTCTGCCGAGTGATAGAGGTTTGGCGAAAGGAGAGTAAACCGAGATACCGATGCCATGACTACAATAATGGTGATGATTTCAAGATTGATGTTGAGGATAAGGCTGATATTGTAGATGCAGAGAACAGAGATAGAATGCAGAGAGGTCTGGCTGCTGGCATGATGGAAGAGGATATTCCTCTGATTGAAGCTGAGTGGTTTATGGATGATTACTGGCATTTCTACTACCTTTCTCCTTTCGGTGATATTCTGAGAGAGGGCGAGACTCCCTATGCTCATGGTGAGCATCCATACTGCTTTAAGTTCTATCCGTTTATTGATGGAGAGATTCACAGCTTCGTGGAAGATGTGATTGACCAGCAGAGATACGTGAACCGACTTATCACGATGTATGACTTCATCATGCGTGCGAGTGCCAAGGGTGTGCTGCTCTGTCCTGAGGATTGTCTTCCTGATGATATGAGTTGGGATGATTTCTGCGATGAGTGGAGTAGGTTCAATGGTGTGGTGAGATACAAACCAAACAAGAGTGGTCAGGTTCCTAAACAAGTAGCTAACAACTCTACGAATATCGGAATCGGTGACTTACTCAGCTATCAGTTGAAGTTCTTCGAGGATATATCGGGAGTGAATGGTGCGCTGCAAGGTAAACCAGGAGTATCAGGTACGAGCGGTTCGCTCTATGCCCAGCAGACTCAGAATGCAACCATGTCGCTGCTTGATATATTGGAGACATTCAGTCAGTTCATTATTGATGGTGCGTACAAGACCGTTAAGAACATGCAGCAGTACTATGATGTGGCTCGCAACTTCAATATCGTGGGCAGGGCAGGACAGATTGTGCGCTACGACCCAAAGAAGATACGAGACGTTGAGTTTGACATCAACATCACGGAAAGCACGGCTACACCAGTATACAGACAGATGGCTAACGAGTTCCTTATGACCTTGTGGCAGAATCAGGCTATCACGCTGGAGCAGTTGTTGCAAGTTGGTGACTTCCCATTTGGCGAGGAGTTGTTGCAGTCTGTTGCATCCAACCAGCAAGCCATTCAGAATGGTGAGACTCCACAAGGATTCTCTCCTCAACTTCAAGCGCAAGTGGCTCAGGCATCACAGAGCAATCCGAAGGCTCAGGCGATGTTGCAGCAGATGATGAGTGGACAGGGAGTGGGTCCTGATGGACAAACCCCACCGCTTGCTGCGTAATTAGTTAATAATTTAATAGATAGAAATTATGATAGCAGACAAACCAAGCGACAAGGAATGGTATGGTAATGGGAAACCTGATGCCAGCCAAGGTGGCAATCCTAATAATGGAATAGCTACGGAAACTCAAGGGAGGGAAGACAAGCCCGAACTTTACGAGAATGATGTACTCGGCAAGGTGTCGAAACGCAAGAAAAACGACATCTGGGCGAGGGGCAAAGAGAAACGAATTAAATATAAGGACGAATAAAGAAAGGAGGTGTTTTTTATCGTAACTGTACTTGTCTGATACTCAGATAGCTACAGGAATATCTGCGAGTTTATGGTGTTGCGTTTAAGGTATTCTTATCTTTGCAGCATCATAAACTTTTAATTTTTAATATGTATGAATTTTATTGAGTTTGTCGAAAAGTATCAGCAGGATATGACTCCTGAACAGATGCTGAGTATAGCCAAGGCTATAGGTAAGTACCTCTCGTATAAGTTGAGCGATGTAGAGGTGCATCATCTGTGTGCAACAGTGTATGGTGTATTGAGCGAAGAACATTTTGACAAACATTTTGCCGATGATGCTATCAGTAAGATGTGGTATGAGGATGCTGACGGAACAAAGCACATGGCTCCGTTCTTCTCGGAGGAGGAGATAAAGAAGGCTTTTGACAAGCATCAGGATGATATTTCAGACTACACCATCCACGACTTAGCGGTAACAATGAATCTGTTGAGGAGTGACCATCATGTACTACTGGAGCGATACAGCAAGGATTCAGAGGAGTTGAAGGAAATGGTGGTATTGATGTCTATAGAATACCTCCAAGACCCTGACTGCTTGCATCCTACGAGCAAAATATGGCACAACATTAACGGATAAGATAACGGATTGATAGCCAAAACTTATCTTTGCATATTATTAATATTTAATTAAAAGATAAGTTATGACTCCAAACGTGCGAGAAGGTTTACAATATGGTGCAGCTATAGGAATGTTAGTGAGTGGTGTTGTCCTCACCTTCCTATCATTCTTTCTCAATAATTATGTAGTGTCGGAAGGTGTACTTTGGTACGTCAGCCAGACATTGGTTTACTCAGGAGCTATCTTCGGGGTAAACGTGTATTTCAAAACCAAGTTAGGCAACTTTGAGAGTAAGGTGAAGGACGAACTCGCGAGTATGCTGAAACAAGTGAAGGAGGGCAAATAATGAAGGTAACAAGAGAACAGATCTTGGCGATTATGCCGAATGCCAAGGATAAGGTGGATGATTTTCTGCCTTACATCAATGGCTATGCTGAGGTGTTTCATATTGATACTCCTAAGCGAATGGCCAACTTTTTGGCTCAGATTGCACACGAGAGTGGAGAATTGAGATATACTAAGGAACTCGGAAATAAAACCTACTTCCATAAGTATGATGTCGGTAAGTTGAAGAATATGCTCGGCAACCTGAAAGCTGGTGACGGCTATAAGTATCGTGGCAGGGGATTGATACAGATCACTGGCAGGGCGAACTATCAGGCTTTTCAGAATAGCAGATACTGCACTGATGATATTATGGAGGATCCTCAGTTGCTTGAGCTTCCGTTAGGAGCGACAAAGAGTGCTATGTGGTGGTGGTGGAAACACGGCTTGAATGAATTGGCTGATAGTGATTGTTTTGTGGCTATCACCAAGACCATCAATGGTGGAACCAATGGCTTGGAATCAAGACGAAAGTTCCTTACAAGAGCAAATAAGGTCTTCAATGTTTAGCCTATGAATAAAAAGTGGTATAATACTTATTTTTGGCAAGTTGCACTTTATGTGATAGGCATCTTGCTGATAGCTTTTCTCCTGTCGGGATGCAAAACTAAATACGTCCCGATGGAGAAAATTGAATATCGGAACGTGGTAAAACATGATACGCTGCATACTTCTGACAGCGTTTTTGTTCGTGATTCCATCTTTCTCAGGCAGAAGGGAGATACTTGTTTTCTTGACCGATGGCATGAGAAAACCATCTACAAGAATGTGTATATGGTAAAGGTAGATTCCTTCCTGAAAAGAGATTTAATCCCTGTTCCATACCCAGTAGAAAAGCAACTCTCCAAGTGGGAGCAGTTCCAGTTGAAGTATGCAGTTTGGTCGTTTGGCGCACTCTGTATGCTGCTAATCGTATTAGGTTATAAAGTCTATAAAAAGATAAAGAATGGCAGATACCGTATTAACAATCAAGAAAAGTGACATCTATGAGGAGGTGGCCAAGACTACTGCCTACATAGGCAAGAAGACAATATCGGAAGATGGTAAGTCAGCTTTTGACCAGATTTTTGTGACAGAAGCTGACTTGGCGATGATAGAGAGGTTCTTCAATGAGTCGTTGGATGCGCTGAGAAACGTCCTGAAACGATTTATCTCGGGTGGCTCTGGTGCAAATGGAACGATCACTTGGGAACTCGAAATGCCAAGCAGATTCGATGGAAATCTACTCAGTTCCATCAACTCGTCAGCCAACTCGTTCTTGGTGAACAGCATCATCGGAAAGTGGTGCGAGATTACTGCTAACGATAAAGTGAAGGAGTATGCAGACAACGCTGCTGCATTACTGCTTGACATTAAGGATAAAGCGTTCTACAAAAAGAAACCAACACGAACAAAAATATCATAGTATGGCAAGAAAAAACTTAACGATCACGTTGTATATGAATGAACTCATTTACGACTTTCAGAATAAAGCGTTCCTGACTGGGCGTAGCAGAAGGGCTTCCGATATGGACGCTGAGGCTGCAAGTAATATCCAGGCGAGCGATGATGATGAAGACAAGAACCAGGCATTGCGTAGCATTCAGAATGCGTATAGTCAACTGCTTGTAGAGTTGAGCGAGTCAGTAAGTACAAGTGATGGCACAACTGCATCAAATGAGTTGATTGATGGTAATACAAATATCATCATCAGCCTATCTCTTCCATCCAACTATCCGCTTGCCCTGAAAGATGCTCTTACAAGTTCTATTCATGACTACATCATCAACAAGGCTATGATGGACTGGTTTGTTATTACCAATCCTAACGAGTCGAAGACTTATGCAGAATTGTCGGTTGCGGCTATCAAGAACCTGCATGAGACCTTCAACAGACGTGAGAGGCCAAGCAGAACGGCTCCCAACGAATAAGAAAGGAGGTTGATATGAAAGAATGCAGGATATGCAACCTTGGGTACAAGGTAATGATAGAGCTTCAGAAGAAGGAACTGGTGTTTGATATCAAGAATACTGCTGCCGTTTATGCTGACTCTATCTCCAGTTATGTAGAGGATTCCCATTCTATTCATAATATATATGATGTAGGCGAGGATGGTAATCGGGATAAGCTGGCAAGGATTCTTGATTCGGCAGTAGAAGACTGCAACGAAATGCTTTTCAGGTACACCAAGATGGAAATGCTTGGTGGCGGCTTTGATTCTAACGAGTGGGAAGAGTGTATTGGTTCGCCGACAAATGAGGAGGAGGCCTACTACTTGGCGATGAGGATGCCACAAGGTTTCTCGAAGACAAGTGTTCATACCATGACGGTATATATTCATGATTATATTGTGAACCAATGCCTATATGAGTGGCTGATGATTGTTTATCCTGATGGTGCTGATAGGTTCTGGGCACTTGCTGAGGATAAGAAACAGAAGATTAAGGATGCAAGCAATCGGTCGGCTGGTAGAGCAAGAATTGTTTTGCATCCATTTTAAGGTTTTTGATTAAGATAAAGCAAGGGTAGCTATCCATCACGGACTGCTACCCTTTGTTTTTTGATGAAAAAGAAAATTACTTATCTAAGTTTGTTTTGTAATCTTGCTTGGAACTCATTAGATAGTGCGCTGATAGATTCATCAGGATTGAGATTTCCTATAAGCACTGTTCTGAAATATTTGAAAGGAGAACCCACAAGGTTTCTGAGATACATATTTGCAGAAGAACCAACGTAATACCAATTAGCTAAATCATTACTACCGAACAGAACCATTCCACATTTTCCTGCCTGGGTGCTGCTGATATATCCTCTTGTGATGCAATCAAACATGGTCTTGTGTGTATCTTGCCCAAGCGTTAAAGGACGGCTACAAAGGAAGAATGGAACATTCTCTGTCGGCTCATTAACGTACACATCAAGAATTTTTCCCTCTTTGTCTGTAGCGTATGACTCAGGATATATGTTTACTCGTTTGTTGAAAACATTGCGCATGGTTCCCCACATCTTGCTTTTTAATGAGTAAACGTAAGCGTAAGTATAGTTCGGATTGAAAACGATGATGCGACTATCGTAATAGTCGTAAATCATATCAGCTTCTTCGAGATACTTGCGGAAACGGACGTACTTCACGTCAGACTCAGGAATATTACATAGCGAAAGGAGTTTGTTCGGATAGGTCTTATCCTTTGTTGAATGTGAATAAATGGAGAGAAAATCAAAAGGATAGCCATCCAGTGTTTCTGTTATACACTCAGATTCTCGCCCTCGCTGCATGATAATTCCTCGCTCTGTCGGGAACAGAACAGCATCATCAATCTGTAAAATTCCCTTATGGTTGGAGCAAATTTCACGTAATACAGGTTGTCGTGACTGATATGTTCCAGTATCAGACAACATGACTACCCATACACCTTCATCGGTGAAAGCGTAGAGTGGTGCATCACCAAACTGACCTTCGCTAATTGGTCGGGTGTTGGCGACTATTGCGCTGATGATAGATGAACCTACTTGAACAGAATTTGCTGATGGGAACACCAAAGGATTCTCGGCTTCGCTTACTTTTATAACGTTTGGATGCTGCGTGACATATTTTTGGTTTACAACATTACTTAAAGCAGCGTCGTATTCTTTTTTGGTTATTTCTGTGAAGTCACCTGTATCTATAGGTGTATTGTCCCAATAATATGAAGATGAAATTACCGTTCCTCCTTGATTTCCAAAACTACCACCACCATCATAACTTCCTGCTTTTGTTGCTCCACTGGATGATTCTTTTTTAAGGAGTTTGTGGCGGTATATTTGCATGAAAGCAGGAAGGCCAGCATCATCGTGGTAGAGGTACATATAATCTGATAACTCTGATTTTTCCTCCTCTGTAGGTGCGTCAACTCTTCCTCCAAATCCTTCGTTATTCAAAGAACCAGAAGATTGCCTGTCAACTGCGATAGGGGTGGTACGATTTTTACTGATATTGATATAGTAAGACATTCCGAATGTATCGGAAGGTTTCAGATTTACCCTCTTTGAGTAATATTTGTTATACTTCGGCAAGTGGAAATAGATAGTCATTGCTGTAGCAAGTGTGTTAGGGTATGCCAATATAGGACAGATTGGATATTGTAGTTTACCCTTATAGTATATGTCTCGCTTGATGCTATTTTCGCTGATGCTTACCTTGAAGACTGCATCGCAAATATAATCGGTGGTATAGGTACCACTTGCCGCAACATCTACATACTCATTTAGGCATAGCTGTGCATTTGAAACTTTTCTCTTGGAGAAAATATCTGTATCAAAAGCGTTAAAGATGGTCTTCTTTACGTTTCCTATATGTAATCGGTTATTGTATGTTATGGAGCACTTACCTCCAAAAGAGTCTCTTTTGAAGTCTGCCAAAGAAATACTTTCTTCTGTATGTAAAACTCGTTTGAGTTGTACATCTGTACCTAACTTTTCTTTGTTGATACTGGTACTAAGATAAAAGGATTTGTTTTCAAATGACTGGTAAACATCTTCCTCTGACAAATATTGGAAGGCATCACAATTAACCCCTGATGCCATGTTGCTGTTCCAAAGGAAACATGTGTATCGTGAGATACCTATAGTTCTCTTCTCTGTATCAATAAAAGATTCGGGCTGGGACAGATAAACATCTATACCAAGAATGAGGTCTTCCAGGCCTTCGGGTATATCCATGTTAACGTTGATGGTGTGAGTGTGAAGGCTTGTGCTTGTGCCTACAGATTTCTTTTCCTGATACCAGATAAATTTATTGAATGACGTTTCAGGTGCAAGGATGAATGGATTTGATATATTGATGTGCGAGACTCCATCATATAACTTGATAGCTAATATTCCAAAAACCGTATATTTAAAGTATTCTTTGCCTTTTTCGTTTAACTGTTTGCTGATAAGTGAATCGAGTGCATTGAATATGATAGATGCGCCTTTGAGAGATGTATCTGTGTTATTGTTAAAGTGACGGTTCGTCTCAAAAGCATTATTCCAATCATCGCCAAGGCTTGTCGATACAGAACATTTTTCAGACTTAACATTAGTGATAGTAGCACTATAGCTAAGTGAAGAAAGATCAAAACTGGTGTAGTTGTTACCTTTCCAATAGGCGTACATAGTCTTCTCGTCACCAATGAAACATAAGATATTGCCAACTGCTGTAACTGCATTGACGTGGAATCCATTCAAGTCAATGGTGTACTTGGTTCCATCTTCTCCTTTCTCTATCCAGTACCAAGTATCATCTGATTTTCGGATGATGTAGTGGGAGTGAATTTCTGCATCGTGTGTCACCTTATGCACAAATTCTATTACGTCACCTTTTCCAAGCGTGATGTTCTGCTCTGTTACTACTGGCTGGTGGATAGGGTGGAGTGCCCCATCCTCGTTGATGAGGTTGAGGCAGGTTGCCAACTCCCCATCCTGACAATCGTAGTCGGATGGAGAGTTGGTGAGTCCTTTGAATGTTACTTCTTGTCTTGTTGCCATGTGCTCGAATTTAAGTTTGGCCGCATGATTTCATAATAAGGTTCTCCTTTTGTTGACTTGCGTGGGATGCAAGTAAGACGAACCATCCTGTTAAGCGGAAGGTTGTAATCGTCAAGGATGGCTGTGACGGAAGGGAGGTCGCTTCTGAATCCTACCTTATTATGTTTCTGATTGAATTGAAGCTGAGTGAAGGCGGTGTTGGCCTTACTGAGTTCTTCCCAATCCTCACGCATACAGAATCCGTATGTACCTCTGTCAGACAACCTGAACACGAAGACCGAGTAATCTGTACGTTCCTTCTGTATGATATGGTTGTATATCTCCTTAGAGAGCGTAACAGAGTTTGCTCTTCCGTCCAGTATCACGAAGTGATTACGATACCTGAAACCTTTGACCTTTGCTATAATATACTTGAATTTCATTGCGCAAATATAATAAGTAAATTGGTAAAACGTATATTATCCGTTAACTTTATATCTGACACTATTTGTTAGCAAGTTCTTTTGCCTCTTCAAGTGATACAGGCTTTCCGCTCAGAGGAATACGGAAGTCGAACTTAGAACGGAAACCATAATAGCCCACAAAATCGAAGCTCTCTTTCATGCGATCGTCTGTGGTGATGTACTTTTTGTAGGCCTTCACTTCCTTTTCGGAGCGATAGATGGTAGAGTTGACAAAATAGGAACTGGTTCCCTTATTTGCGATAACTGCAATAAAGAACTGCTTGCCAAGGAATTTCTCCTTGATACGCTGAATAATTGAGATTTTCTTTGTATTCATATATTAAACTTGATTAATTGTTATGATGAGTGCAGATAGGCTGCACTATACTATTCCGCAAGATACGATGCAATCTTCTGTGTTGATACCTCGGAAGTATTCACATCGCTGGCAAGCAAGGCTACCAACCATCAGGATTTCGAGAGTATATCTGCCTTGTATGCCGAATGGGCATGGAGTTGTGTACTCGAAGTGCCCACCGATAAATTCGTTGACGTTATATTTTGGATATTTCATTATTCGGCTTTATATAATTCAAGATTTTTGTAGAATCTTCTCATGAAATGAAAAGTGCTTCTCTTAGTTTTACCGCATGATTTCGGCTCAGGGCAGAATCCTCTGTAAACACATTGAGGAACGCAAGCTGACGCAAGAAGAGGTTCTATACGAGCCAACTCGTCAATTACCTTATACCATACCTCTCTTGTTTCCTTGGATGCCTTGTTGCATAGTCTTAGCTTAGAAATGTTGATAATCTCCTGAGCGTTGAGGGATAGCTGCAAATTGACCAAATCATCCTGCCTCATGTCGTGACGAGAAACCTTGGAACCAGTAATGTCTGGTCTTGATGTGGAGACGAATGGCTGAGCATGGACGTGGCGAACAAAGTGATTGCTCACCCAGTATGGTATTCCATACATCTTTATATCGAACTCCAATTCTCTGAGCGGTGAATGCTCACTGAGGATCATCTGTTTTTTGAACTCATCACTTGGATCATGTCCTAACGGCTTCTTGCCTTGTGTGAACCGAGCAGTATTCACTACACGCTGCCAGTTGGTTACTCTTGTTAATTCTATTTCCATAATCTATTCTTTATTTTTTTATGTATTATCTCCAAAGAGATACGTGAATTTCTTTTCGATGTGTTCGTCAGAAAAGAGCTTCCCAATAAGAGAATCCATATCTGGCAACTCTACATTAATTCCGTCTTCTTGCACTTTTGAGGCGAGGTAGTCGTTCATTAATTTCGCCCAAGGGCCATTAGTCATGGCTACATAAGAATCCTTTTGGCCTTTGTAGGCTTTCTTCAACTCTCCGTTATCACGGAAATATCTGAGTACTTCCGTCAATGCAGCAACAAAGTTTTTGTCTGCCATCGGGTTAGTCTTTGCCTCTTCCAGTTTAATCATCAGGAAGAGTAAAGATGAATGTAAATCTGTTTCGTTCATAAGCTATCTTTATTACATATAGTTTCTGTTGTCTCTGTATCTACCATAGTAGTCTTAGTAGTTGGGTTGTAATATGTACGTGTACTTATAGATTGTACTTTACCATTACTATTCGTGAAATATACGGATTTACTACCATCATAAAAACGGTACACAGAAACTCCATCAATCTCAAATAGCTTAACAACATTAAAGTTGTTTTCAGAATCAGTTGTTTTAACTGGAGTTCCGTTATTTTTGCAGCCTACTATCAGGGTAGTTGCAAGTAATACTAATATTAACTTTTTCATACGCTACTTCTCCTTATCGAACTTATTGCCAATTCTTTCTATCTTACAAGCTTTTAGAACACTGTAAAGACCATAAGAATGTTTGTTCTCGCAGACCACCATAAAAGCATAGCGACCTTCCGACCAAATCACTTCGGCAGCATAGTTAGAACCTACAATATGTATTAGGTCGTGTTCAAACAATTCTTTGCCTTTACTATCTGTCAATCCTATAAACTGACAGACGGTTTCAGGGTCAACATCTGTTATTCCATCTTTTATATTGTCTCCTCCTATACATACTCTGTTCCCAAGATGTACTAAATCGCCCTCGAACCATTCTCCTGAGTTTAGTTGCTTTGCTTTAAATTTAATTTCTCTCATAACTATTCTTCTTTAAGTTCTACTGGCTCATCATCCCAGCTTAATTCTCTTCCGATGAGCTTCTTGATGCTCCCTTTAGGAAGGTAACAGCAACCGATATTTGCGCATCTATGCCCATATAAATATACGACAGAACAAATCCATAATGTATTACTTTCATTTCTGCAAGGTTTTTCTGCAAAAATATGTTCACAGCCACCTTTATCTACTGCTAACCAAGACATAACTATTCCTCCAATTTTACTCCAAAAGGAGTGCCGTCAACAAAGGTGTAATTATTATATATCTTATAAAAGGGAAAAGGTTCTTCATCTACATCAGTAAGAATCCAATCTCCTTTTATAACCCCACAATGAATAAATACTTCTGGGTCTTTATCATTTCTTTTGTTTTTCACCCACCCAACCGGCTGATGTTTTTGCATCTCAGTCCAGCACTCTTTTTCGTCCTTAAATGGACGGTACTTTGGTTCTTGCTCTGGCTTGATGCGATACTCAAGATTATTCGTACACCAAATTTCTTTCGTTTCGGTCCATTTGTTCGGAATGTCTACAACACCTTTTAGACGGCCTAGTTTGGCCCTACACTCAATGACCTTCCCTTCTGCTATTGCCTGAATAATAGGCAAAAGCTGTTTTGCTTCTTCTTTTGTCATATCAATCCTCCAACTTTTTAATTAATAAATTACTTTTCTTATTAAATGGTTTATAACCACTACGGAGATACCAATATAGAACAAACCTATCAGATTCATCTTTATTAAATTCCAATCCGATTGTCTTCACTCCATTCAACTTAGCTTGTTGTTCTGCGAGTTGTAATAGGCTTTTTGCAACACCATTTCTTCTATGATTATTATCTACAAAGAGTGCATATATTAGAGCATCAGCTTTGCCGAAAATATCACTAACATATAACGGAATGGATATTTGAACCGAACCAAGATTTTCTTCATCAGTTATTAAAATCCTGATTTCGTCCTTCCATGTCTGCTTTTGTATCATACTAATCCTCCAACTCTTTAAGTGCCTCCACTAACAATATCTTAGCCTTTGTCGTACATGGATATGGCGCTTCATCAATAGCAGTTTGGGCTGCTTTAATATATTTGATAGCTTTTTCTTTACTCATTGTTTATCCTCCTTTGCCTTTAAGTATCTTCGCTTGAAACTTTTGAACTGTCTGTTTATAGCATAAGCCTCTTCATCAAAGCCTTCATCTAAAGTACCAGACATAGCCATAAGGGATTCTGTTGCTTGAAAGAAAGCTTCAAAGTCCTTTTCTGTTACATTCATTTTTGCCATATTCTTTTCTTTTTACCCTCTCCCTTTTGCAGGAGAGGGTGGTTAGTTACTCAACTACAACTTCCCAGTCTTCCGCAAACACATCGGAAGATGATGGAACCCATGAGTCTGCTCTGCCATCAGGATTGATAATCAACATCTGATTTGTGTAATCAATGTGTGGATTATCACGGCTCATCAAGAGGTTTTTGGCAGACTGAGGGAGCCACTGCATATTTGGAATGATATCACCAGTGATATGAGAAGGAACTTGCTTTACAACAAACAATCCCTTTCCATACCAACCACTACGGCGGATAGCTCCACCTGCCTCCAAGAACTTGATGGCTGTGCCGAAGTCAAATAGCTTCAGCAATGGGTTATTATTCTCTGCGGCGTCAATTCTGTTCTCCAACAAGCCACAGTACATTTTCTGAGTCTTGTTCTGCGCATAAAGAAGAACTCTTGCAACAAGAGGAAGCTCGTTAAACTTCTCAGAGCGAATAAAGGTATCACCCTTTTTAAATTTATCAACTTCACTTTCAAACTCCAATTTCATTCTGTCCAAGAAAGTTTCACAAGACTTATAGGCTTTCTCAAACACGTCCTTAGGAGACCAGCTTTCATAGCCGCCCTCATAGACTACCTTGTAACCGTCTTCACGATTCATAGATTTTGGCACAGCTTCATCTTTGAGATACACTTTGCCATCAACTCGCCACGCTGGGGTGGCATCCACAACTTTTGTTCCAATGTACTTTTTCATATCAATTTATTTTATGTCCTCATAGAGGATGGTTAGTTACTCAGTTATTCCGTATGCTTTAGGTAATTTTCTGATGACATCTCCACCATAAGCATTCTTTGTGAGTTCAACAAACTCTCTCACGGAAGTCTTATCATCGAGAGACAAACCTTTGCTATTTACAAATGATTCTCTTCCCATACGGCAGCTTCCTGTAAGCACATGATGATAGGCAAACAAATCTTTGTTGTCATACTTTGTGTCGTAGGAAGGGAACTTCTTTACGAATGCCTCTATGCGTTCTTCTTCCGAACTATCATCATACAGTTTTTCGTGTAAAGACATAAATGCGTTTCGCAATGTATTGCCATGAGCAAACTTATTATTCTCTTTAACGATATAACAAGGGATTGTTTGCAAGTCAGATTGCAAAATGAACCCTTGCGCTACGTTTGCTCGTACTGATGTGATTATAGTAGGTGTATTGTCAATAATATAAACCACACTGCCGCTTACCTCCTTAACTCCAGAGCCAGAGCCATAGCCATAGCCATAGCCATCGCCATCGCCATAGCCATAGCCATAGCCATCGCCATAGCCATCGCCATCGCCAGAGTCATCGCCATAGCCATAGCCATAGCCATCGCCATCGCCAGAGCCATCGCCAGAGCCATAGCCATCGCCATAGCCATCGCCATAGCCATCGCCAGAGCCATCGCCAGAGCCATCGCCATAGCCAGAGCCAATATCTATAGCTAAGAATTTCTTGATCTTGTCTTCTAACGCTTCCATACTTTTACCTCCTCGATTGATTTTACAGCCTTGTCTGTGCAAGGAATAATCTCAATAGCATCAAGGATTGTGATGCTATCTACGAACACGGTGAACTTGCAGTTGGAGGGGTTTGATGTCCCATCCTTTGCTAACTGCGATAATGATGCAGCACCATCCCAATACCAGATACGGCGAGCATTCTTCAAAGTAACCTCGCTGCCATTTTGTGATACCAACTCTCCAAACTCAACTCCGCTTCTATTTCCACGGATGAGAACTTTCTTTCCAACGTTTGTATTCATTTCAATTAAAGTTTAAATTAAATTTGTTACTATTTATGTCCTTTTCGGGATGATTAATCAATCTTCTTGATACTATCAATTTCTCCATAATAAAGTATGAACTCTCTATTAGAGCGGGTACCATCTTTCTTTGCAGGATTGACTCTTACCTCAATATTGCCAGTGAAATGGTTTCTATATTTCTCAGGAACAATACTTGCTATCCAGCATACATCACATCTGCGGCAGCTTACTTTGTCGCCTACCTTGTATGGAAGACTTTCGATGTAATCATTTACGTAAGAACAAATCTCATCGTTAGCATCATTGATGATGCTTTGTTGCTTGGCAACCTTTACTTTTAATTCTTCTTTTGTCATATCATTATATTTTTAAGTTACTATCTATATGCAAGGCAAATAGCAAATGCTGCAATTCGTGAACATAAGTGAATTCAAAATGAAAGTAGTGATTGCATTCATTTATATAATGCCAATCTCTAAGATTATTACATTGGCAGATTTGTAAGTCGCCGTAAGTTAATCTATCAAGATCATCCGATTCATCATCCAATTCCTTGGCAAACTGATACCCACGTTTATCTTCACCAATAATTGACCATCCAAGAGATTTTCTCCATCCGTTTTTCTCTAAAATTGCTGGTACAAGAGGTATCGGAACAATATCCTTGGCCCAAGCACAACACTCGCCTAAGAGATAACCTTTATCCCCAAATTCTGCACCCTCGATATTCTCTAAGCAGACAGTACCTTTCAGAACGGTTCCATTCTCTAACTTCAAAGTCTTTGACGGGTCAGATGATACAACTCTGTAAACGACATCTTTGGCAGTACATAAAGGCACTCCGTTTGTCATTACCAAATCTCCTGGAATATATTCTAACTTATCCATACGCTTTACTTTTTACGATGATTAATATTCTTCACCACCAAGGAGAATAATTTTATCACTATACCCTATATCGATAATTTTAATATTTTCAAAATTCTTTATATAAACCCTAAAATCTTCTGTTTTTTCTGTAGCATTAAATACTATATCGAAGTCTGGATTCTTTAGAAGCTGCTCTGCTAATTCTCTTGCTTTCATACGCGCCTTACTCCTTAAGTTCTTTAAAAATTACATTCTTGCCGTCTGAACGAGTATCTTTTCCACACTTAAATCCTAACTCATTTGCATAACAACCTTTATTAACATCAAAGAAGCAACCTGTACAACCATTATGTTCTACAGCTTCAAGAGTAATAGTTACTCTTTCTCCAACTTTAATCTCTTTCATTTTCTTAATCATAATTTATTCCTCCTTATCTATAATTTCAAGGAAATGTCCAATACCCAAACGAGCCTTATTGATACAATCACATATCCATCCCATAAGGTATGCCTGATGCTCATTTCTACCATTATGTACTCTTTCCAAATCGCATGCATCGTTGATAGACGACAGAACATGAAATGCCTCATGACTGATATTTCTCATAGTCATGTCTTTCTTCTTCGGGAAGACGACAAGATTGCCGAGGTAATTTCCTGCTTTACTCATACATTCGTCATAAACCATACCTCCGTAGTTTCCTTCATTCATAGGCTCGCCGTTGTGAACAAGAGGCTTGCCTTTCATGTCGGAAAAGCATTTGTCTATTTCTTCTTCGGATGTATTGTACATCACCCAAAGCCTCCTTGGGTAAATCTGTGGTATATATTCGTAATATCCTTTCTTCTTCATTTTTATTTTCCTTTCTTTTTAGGAACATACTCATCTAACTCATCGTCAAACTCATAGCAGTCTGGGCAGTAGTGCTTGTCGCCTATCTCTGCCCATTCTGATTCCATCGCTTGCTCTCTGGCTGTACATATATCCGTCCAAGCAGCGAAATCATCTGCCACAAATTGTTTTCCGCATCTGTCACAAACGACAGAGTACATAGTAACTGGCTTAATCATTCTTTTCCTCCTTTATCTGATAAAACAAATTCTTGGTATGGTTCAAATGTGCCTGTCATTTGTGGATTGATAGTACGAAGTGAAGCTTTCTTTATAGGTTTGTCATTAAAATAAACTTCTAAATAACCCATTCCATCATCAACATAATCAACTAACACATGTAGTAAATCACTAATTGTGAATGCTGAACCTGTAGATTCTACCACACCATCCCCTATAACCTCCAACTTATTAACTTCATCAATAATTTGGTTGAAAGTATCTATTGACAACTTTTTGCCAATCCTTACTTCTTCTCTACAAGACTTTAACCAATTTCTGATTGATTCTATTTGCTTTCTTTTATTCATTGCTTACCTCCTTTCTTTGGAAACAAATCATCAATATAGAGCCAATGGTCAATCACAAATGACCAGCTATTCTTTTGGTGAGAAAAATTGTATTCTTCCCAAAAGAATATATTGTAGCCTCTATTATTTTTGTATTGTATTAACACCTCTTTATCGTATTTAGGAATTTCTTTAGCAGGATGCCACAAGTCATTCAAGAACTCATTGATAGCCCAGTGAGCACCATCCTTGAAATCTTCAATACTTCTAAGCTGAAAATATGCAGTTTCGTTGATATGCTTGCTAAGTGCTTGTGCTCTTGCAGCAATATCAATTTCTTTATCGTCTATCATATCACTCCTCCACTCTTTAGTTTTTGAAAATTGCGTCCAAGATTTCTCGGAAATTAGGATTGTTGATGACTGACTGAGCATCTTCCTTTTTTTTGAATATTACAATACTAAACCTCCGGACGGCGGATATACTAATGTCATAACTTCCGCGAACCCGATAGATGTAATATTTACTTTCCTCAGGATCATCCCAATCTGGCTTCCAGTCTCCGTTATAGTATCTTGCTACATCCATAAGTATGTTTATAGCATTAAGTTTAAGCCTATTACGAGGAGTAACAAAAATAGAAGTAGGATATTTGCCTACTTGGTCTTGTATATCTTTATAGGTCAATTCCTTCTTTTTAAACTTGATTACTCCAGCTTTCAAGTCACTATTCTCTGTATCTATAGAAAAACCTGTAGGACATTCTATATTTATATTCTTTAAAGAATTATTATCAGAGAAAATAGAACTTATAGTTATAAAATTATTGTCTTTTATTTCTTTGAAAATTACATTTTCCTTGTCGCTTCTTTTAGTGTTTGCACACTCCACAGGTGCTTGAAACTCTTGACTTATATGTTTAGTCGGGCTACAGAATTTTTTGAAATCACAATCTCTGCAAGAAAATGTAAAATCTTTCACCACCTCATAAGTCTTGCCTTCAAACTCGAAGATTTCTCCTATCTTTCTTTCCTAAGCTAATTTCTCATTAAATGACATTTTATGATCTTGTTGGCCATATTAGGCTGCAATTCGTTAAAATGTTTCACTAACTCACGTTCCATCTGTTCTGGAAAGATGGGCTTGGTCGGCTTTGGGATGGTGATTGTAGTTTGAGTTCTGCTGTCATCACTCATGGTTAACAAGCATCTTCTTGTTATCTGTTCTGTTCCAAACATATTATATCCTCCTAATATTTATATCCGTGTAGATACGGACGAGTTTCGTTGTACTTCATTTTCAGTTTGATGTGCTCCATCAGGTTGATATTGTTACTATGGGCAATCGCAAAGGTGTCCATCAGCATTTCTTGTAAATGCTTGACGAGATACCAGTTTGGAGAATCATCCAAGTCACAGACTCCTATCTTTTCGATGAGTCTGTATAAGTCTTTGACTAAATCAAACCCAAAGATAAATTTAGCCAATTTGTATTCGGCTGTCAGGTCTTCGTCTTCCATAAGTTCGATTTTCTCGCTATCCATGATGTCACCCAAGAGCGAGAGAATACGAATAGCGATGTCGGCAAACTCAGACTCTACTGTACCTTCAAGCGTGTTTTTGTAGGCTGTCGGTATGTCCCTACCCATTTCAATCTCGCTTTCGTAGTCTTCAATGGAGCCATGTCTGTCTTTTTTGTCGGCCTGCAATACCTCGCACATTTCTACGATGATGAACATCAGGTGAAATGTAGCATCATAACCATTCTGATAGAAACCTTTATCCTTGGCAGACTCGTAGGCCTGCTTGGCCATTGTTTCCAATTCGTCATTTAAAATGATTTTAAATTTTTCTTCTTCCATATTGATATTGGTTTATTGTTTTCTGATAGTGAATGCTATATCGTTGAGTGTTCGATGATAATCTATCTTGCCTTCTATATATAATTCGTTGAGGGCTTGATGTGGATGATGAAATCCTCGGTTGATGATTTCTGTAGTGAGGACGTGTGGCGGCACGATATGCGCTTCCTTACGAACCTCCTGAATCTCAGCGATAGAGGTTAGGATTTTTTCTTTCTCTGTCTTCATTAGGGTGAAGGTAAGAATGATACGTGAGTGACTTCGGACTGGAACATTAATTGTTCCAACTTTCCATTCATGTCTTGTTGGTACCACAAGCCATCGTGCATTGTTCCGATGATAGGGTGTCCTTTATACCAGATTACCATAGTCTTGTGTGTAAAGAGGGCTTTGTGCGCTCTGCTGATGCGCTTGCCTATCTTAATATATCCGAAAATATCCATAAGCTAAAAGAGTGAAAGTTGACCGCTCTTGTCGTGATAATGGTTTCCTGATGGGAATATCAATTCCTCAAACATTGCGGTCAAGCAGTTTGTGACTATTGAGTTTCCTGCCAGGGCATAGAGTTTGCTTTTGCAGATGATGAGTTGACCAGATTTCTCCTTGCTCAGGAGTTTGTCTATGTCAGCTTCATGTACTCCCATCAATCGGAAACAGTCTCTTGGAGTGTACTTCCTGATTTGGATGGAGTATTTCTTTCCGTTGGGTGCGGTGTGGATAATTTCTTTGCTCATGATGGTTACGAATGTCATGTTAGACGTATCAATGGTTGTCTTGATCGTAGGGGAGATGCCTTGCAAAACTGATTGATTATAGATGTCGAGCACCTGACCACCTACATCAGGTTTAACTTTCCCTGATAGAAGCATGGATTTCATTCTCTTTCCTCCTGTAATCATATCTCTTTTACAATTAAAAAAATAGGAATACAGCCGCCTCCGTGACCCATAGCAGAATTGAGAGTGGGTGATATTCCTTTGACGGAATATACTCTGTTCTGCTGCTCAAATCTGCCTGGGATATTGAGGTTTGCTAACTTTATAATTTTGTCGCACATTCTTTTATTTTTAAGATAAATGTGTTATGTTCAAAGGATGCTATTGTTATGGTTGGTGATATTTTTGTTTCAAACAAACCTCCTTTAAAACTTCCATGTTTATTTCTGTATATTATCATATTGGTTTGATGATTAGTACCCCCCCCCTTAGGATAATGAGCTGTGTCTATAAAGTTCATTACACTTGCCTTACCTATACTGGCCGTAACTGCTACAGAGCACCCATCAGTCGTTTTCGGTATCGCTATCTTCGGGGTAGAGCTTTTCGATTGATTCATTGATGTCTGCTTTGGTGAGATACTTTTCGAGGAGGGGCTGAGAAAGGAAGTATTCTGGAGAAACATTGTCTTCCAACAAGTCCTCAACTGTGGTTTTTAATTTAATGGGAGAGGGGAAGTGGTATTCAGGGTTCGGATCGTTATCTGTTCTGAGGATGGAGATAACGAAGATGCGCTCACGATTCTGTGGGATTCCGTAATCTTTGGCATTCAGAACCTTGTAAAAGGATGTGTACCCGAAAGAGTCGAGGTCTCTGAGGTACTGGAAGAAATACTTTCTCATCTTCTCAGATAGGAGACCTTTCACGTTTTCCAGCATCACATACTTCGGTTTCTTGACGGCCAGCATTCTTTTCTCTTGAAAGATAAGAGAAGAACGTGTGCCACTACCTTCCTCGCCACCTCGCCTGAGACCTGCGTTGGAGAAGTCTTGGCATGGAGAAGACCAACTGATGAAGTCGAAGTCAGGAACCTCGTTCCAGTCTATCCTTGTCACGTCACCAAAGTTAGGAATGTCCCAGCCGTGCAGGAGTCTGTAGGCCTGAATGGCAGAAGGTTCAATCTCCGAAAAACCTACTACCTTGAAGTCAAACTCAGGATATTTCTCTTTGAGGTATTTGAAGGCGAGACTCTGGCTGCCATATCCAGCGAAAGCCTCAAATACTCTGAGAGGATGCTGCTTGTTGTACTGACTTATTGCTATCATTCTGTTTAGATTTGTGGATTCCATTGGATTCCCAATCGTTGCAATGTTCCGTTATCACGATATATTTCCATCTGTTTCAGGCATAGGCTATGTGGGTTGCTGTGTAGAAGCTCTATCATGCCGATGATACGCTGTCGAAGTGCGTTCTCTTTTACATTATCTGTATTCTGCTCTGCCTTTGTCTTGACGATAAGTTGGCTTATCGTTGATGGCTGCTCGTTGATAACCGCTGGCGGCGGTGTTGCTCCGATAAGTTCGTCTTCCCATCCTCGCTGGTTAAGGAAGGTCTGGAAGTTCTTTCTGTACTGCTTGTTTGGTTGAGAGATCACATAGAGAGGGATATACTCTATAGCAGCTTTTCTGTCTGCCTTACTCATAGAGTTCCATTTCTTTTCCAACTTAGCCTTGCATCCAATCTTCTTGTCGTACATATTCCATGCCCGAGCAAAAGTGTATTCGTCTTTGACTTCCTTTGGAGGAGAGGTTACCTTATAGCCGTTTTCTTCAAGAAGTTGGATGGCTTGTTTGATTTCGTCTGTCATAGTTCACCATTTAGATATTTATCGATTGCTTGTGTAAATTCATCTATAGAGCGGACGATGATGTACTTACCACCATGTCGTTCTACTTCGTTTTGGAATACCTTCTGTTCTGGTTCTTGTCTGCCTTTCGGGGTTTTGTTCTCTATGCAGAGGAATCCGTACTGGGAGGTGCGCTTCAGGAGCAGCATGTCAGAAACTCCTGCCTTCATACCTTCTTCTTTCAGCCATGATGCTTGTCGGGAGGTGCGCTTGCCACCATTCGGAACAGCAAAGAAGATACCTTCGAGGTCAGGATATACCCCACGGATATACCTGACCTCTGCGGCTTGCAAGTTGTGCTCGTCATAGGATGCTCTCTTGCGTACCTTCTTGTCTTCCTGTTCTAACCTTGCTTTGATTTCTGCGTATGATGTCATTACCAGTCGGTTGAGAAAAGGTCGTTGAGAGATTCTTCACCCATGATGCGGATAGCTTCCTTTGTAAGGTCTTCACTCTTGAAGTAAACGCACGCTTTATTCGCTGATGATGTGAACATTACTACAAAAGTATCATTATCTTTAATGATATTCCAGTTCTTCTGATTTCCATCAAAATTTGGTTTCCAGCCCTTGTTGAGATACTTGGCGATGTTCTGCAACTTATTGAAGGCGACTAATCGCTTTGCCTGAGCGATACTGGTGCAGTTGTCAATATCATTATAAGAATAATCTGTAATACCGTCCTCGATATTATTACCACAATTCCAGTATGCGGTCTTTTTAAAGAACAGTTCCTTGCAAATATCATCATAAGTGATAGGCTCAGGCTCGTCTTTCACGGTCTCAGGAAAAGGCTCGTCTTTCGGCTTCTTGCAAACCATCAACTTGCCTTCCTCATTGAAGAAGAAAGAAAGACCATCAGGGACAGGGTACTCAACTGCTGAGCCATCAGCAGGAATACGCAACTTAGATAAGGTTGCATTGCCATTGTTGATGTTGTTGATGTCCTTGTTGCTGATGCCTTCTGCGTGAATATCAGGATCCGTTTTTGCTTTTTTTGCCATTTTCTCGGCAATCATTTCTGCACCCTTGCCAAGGAGTGCCCCAAATAGCATCTGGCAGAATGGCGATAACTCTGTTTTGTTGCTGCGCTGACGATTACGTCTGTTGTTGCGCTTTTCGTTTCTACGTGTCATATCAACTATAATTTTGTAAAATGTTATTAAACTCGTCTTCTGTAACACCATTGGCTACCATGATGGTAAGAATGGTGTCTAAGACCTTGGAATATACTTCATTAAAGGCTGGCTCATCCATCTTGGCGAAGGAGATAGACTTGGCTCTCTCCAAGAACTTCTGTCCGTTTAGGTCGTAAAGCGGTTCGCTGAATCCTGATGTTATCAGAAGCTGTTCTCGGAATGTATCAACGGAACGTAGGTTGGTACGTTGTTGTTCTGTAAGACAATCCCATGCTGCTCTGATAAGAGCGAAGAACTTGCGATGGAACTTTACATTACGTGGACGGACAATATTAGCCTTGACGATGGATCCAACCTTTATCTTTTTCATTTCCTCGTAATCATCATCCGAGTATGGACGAAGACCAGTAGATGTTCGTACAAGATGGATTTCCATACCTTATATATTAACGTTGAGGGAATGGTATGTTGCCTTGCTGTGCGCCCAGAACTGGCTGCTGCGCACCTCCGTATTGAGGTTGCTGCTGTGGGTAATATCCACCTATCTGACTCTGTGCAACCTGACCTTGCGGTTGGCCGTTAGGTCGCTCTACTTTCCAGCAGTCCAACTGATTGAACCAACGGCCATCCCTTGACTGGCGTGCTTTCAGTCCGATGTGAGCGGTGATAATCTCTCCGCACTGGATATTGAACTGTTGCAACTTGTCAGAACCATAAACTTGGATAACGGCTCTTGAAGGGTATTGATCGTTCAACTCTTCGATAACATACTCTTGGGAACTCCATTGAGTTCCGTTTTGGGAAGTTCCCATCTGAACTTGCCCTGCTGCAATAATCTTGCCTGTAAACTTTACGTTCATATTCTTACTTAATTAAGTTTGATTCTAATTGATGGCTTAGTTGTCGTATCTTTCAGATAAAACTCATAGTGGTCAGGCTCCGTGTCCTTGAATAACTTCGTGTCGAAGGTCTTCTTGGTGGTAGCTGCCACATAAGAGTAGGTACCGATATTTGTCTTGATGGATTTTTGCTTGTTTGTTTCCATCATCTTCATTATTTTCTCCTTTAAATCTTCCTGCTTGAGCTTCAGTGCATCAATACGAGCGGTTATCAATCTGTATTCCTGCTCCAAAGCAGAGAACTGCTCAGGAACCTCCACCTTATACTGATAGTCTGTATCGCTTGTAAGATAAGCATTGATTAACTCATCTATCTGCTCATCCGATACCCTTGGAAGTGGCTGGAACTTACTCTGTCCGTTCTTGAACCACATACAGACAATCTCCTTAACCTTCAAGTCAGGATTCTGCTCCTCGAACCATTTAGCATAGATGGATAACTGGAGAGATACGTTGTCGTAGTGGAGAGTGGCGGTGGTCTTGTAGTCAACCAGATAGATGTTGCCTTCGTTGTCTGCAAAAATTCCATCTATAGCGGACGCAAAGTTCTCGCCATCTGTAACAAGGTACTCGGATGCGATATAATGCAAGCCGTATGAGACTAACATATCATAGAAGGCTTGAAGCTCTTCTGTAGGATTCGGGTACTTATTGATGTCTGCATCGAAGATGGAACAGAAGGTCTCGAAGGTGTTATGGATGAGACCTCCACGCTCTGCTGCCTTCATCAGTACATAGTCTGGGATATTCTTGTAGGTGTCAGGGAAGGCTTTCTTGATGAGCGTTCCTGTAACACCTTGCAGTTCCTTCTTTCCTAAGAAGTACTGATGAGATTCTTCTATGAATGTAACCTTTGGCTCATTCAGAGTGATTCTTTTTGCTTCTGTTGTCATTATTGTATGCCTAATTGTTTCTTTTTAGCTGATACTGCTTGCATGAACTGGGGGTTGGCGGTGAGTGGCTTGTAATGCTGGACTACCCATATCAGGTTGTCCTTGTTGATACATCTGCTCAGATACTCCATGCCTTCATTCAGGTCGTTTGGGTGGTACTGGGCGGTTGATGATTGCTGAGGTACAGGCTGCTGCGTCTGAGTCTGCTGCTGACCATTATTGGTGGTATCAGAATCAGCGTTGTCGTCAATAGCTAAGAGACCATTGAGTGCGTACTTGCGAGCGTATGAGGATGATGCTCCAGTAATCTGACTTGCATCCATGCCCTTCTTGCTTTCTTCTTCTCTTGCCCATCCAGTTGATGTTTCCACTTCTCCTTTCTCGTTCTTGATAGTGGCGGTTGCCTTCACGTAGATGCGGTTGCCAACCATCACAATATCATCTGTAATGGTAAGCGTGCATTTCTGCTTTGCAAGTAATGGTTTGACCGCTTCCAAGATGTCCTCAGCCTTGCGATACTTGTAGCCACCGAAATTGTTTACCTGTGTCTTCGGTGCTTTCAGTTCTGACTGGATTGCTATAAGTTCTTTCATATTTTTGGGTTTTTAATAAATACAGATGTCAGGGTCGATTTCCCAACCCTCGCATTCTTTGATAAGTTTCTGAACATTCTTGTCGGTCGGGTCTAACTCCAACTCGCCTTGTAGTCTCATTTTCAACTCGTTGATGAGGTCTAAAGGTGTCTTGTAGTTCTCCACAATTTCTTGCCTGATGCTTTCGTCGCAATCATCATCAGAAGTGACAGAGAAAGGTTTGCTAAGCGAGAAAGATGCCGTAACATCATAAATCTGAGGTTCTGGCTCATCCTGATTCCATGGTGCGAATGGATCGTTGGCTGCGCCTGGTGGATAGTTTCCACTTGTTGAATTGCTCATAAGCGAAAATATTTAATGGTTTAACTTCATTTTTCTTAAAAACTCCACTATTCTCACGAACCATGGAGGTTATCGACTTTGTATAGTTTTAAAATGCAAATTATAATGTAAAAGTATCAATAGAAAAAGGGCGCACGTTCCGAGGCCTTTAATCCATTTTGTGCGCCCAAAGACACAATCCGAGCCACGCTTTCGCCTAAGGACAAGTGTCTTTTAGTTCCCTTCTGCATTCATGGAGGCTTAGGACTCTCAGCACTGATTATGTGGTTACGAATGTCATCTATTCTAAGTTTGTGCTGGCTGCATTAGAACTTTATTGTAGTTGTGCGCTCCTACCTTTTGTGCTACCTGTATTATAAGGGTCTCGGCATCAGGTCTGCTTCTTCACAAGTGAACTCCAAGACGTTCTCAATTCCACCTTTGCAAGATGTAGGTATTAGCCTTGCCACTTCCTCGTCTAATCGTATGTTGTGGTTGCATACGCTGCTTTTGGCTACGAGTACCTCTCAAGGAAGGTTTATCCTATCCGATATTAAGCCTTGGAATCGGGCTTTGGGCGCATGGTGGGACTCGAACCCACGACATTTGAAGATATGGGTTAATCTTCTGTTCTACCATCTGAACTACATACGCCTTCAATTACAAAACATTTTTGGCAATAACGTTACTCGTTAGTTTCCTTAAAGTAATGATACATCTCACTTACCGTCCAGCACAAAGTGAGAATTGACAATATTAACATGATCGTTGAAAACATATTCTAATATTTTTAATGGGTTGCACAATAGGCTGCTGCCTCTGATTCTATCTCTGTCATGCTCTTTGAGCGGTTCTGCATCATCCAGTCTTCTAACTCACTCTTTTTGAAGTAGAGCCGATTGACGTTTGGTTTATAGCAGGGCAGTTCGTGGTCTCTTACCTTTTCTCTGATACTACGCTCTGTCATCCCGAGAATGAATGATGCCTCCTTGATGTTGAGCATGCTCTTGGCTGCTATCATCGAATACTGCTCGATGCGGTCTAACTGCTCCTTAATCTCTGCTTCTATCATATTACACGAGGTTGGTGGTTTGTTTGTTCTCTTGTTCTATTAATGGAAGGATGCCCTTCGCTTTAAGTGCTTCGTAAAGGAAGATTCTTCCTTTCGTTGTCCACTCTGTGTTGTACTTCACATCGTGTCGGCCATCAGAACGAATGATGTCAACTGCCCTGCTGTGAACGTAACCTCCTTGAAGGAACTGTCCGTATAATATCCACTGACCTCTCATTTTGTGCTGAATTCTCATTGTCTCCAACTCATTGTTTAACCGAATAGCACTCATTCCGTAGTCCTGAGCTATCTGAGTAACGGTCATTGTGGCATTGCTTTGCAGGATTTGGTCGTAGTAGCTTACCTTTGGCAGCATTTCTGTAATCTTGTTCCCAAGTTCCAGGTTCTCCTTGCTGATAGTGACTATCTCTTGCTGCTGCTTGCGGTTCTCCAAGACTAACAGCTGCTTCTCCTCCTCAGACCTGACCAGAGATTTGAGAGCTTCGAGATAATTCTGAGGGACGGATGGAGTCTGACGTTGCTCCTCCAGTTCCTTCCATCTCTTGATCAACTTTGCTCTCGCCTCATCGTTGAACTTGGTGGCGATGTAGAGACATTCTTCCTTGGTGAGGGAGTAGCAGGGTCTTGTTTCGCCTTTCTTGTCTTTATATTCAACCAGCTCAAACTTGCGCCCGTTGATTTTTTCCCAAGCTGGCTCCATGTTTCTGATTGCTTTCATAACGTTTTTATGAAGCCTTGCGGTAATCTCTGCAATCTGTAGTGATGTCATTCTTTCACCATCTACAATAGTTGAGACTTCGTTCATATTTTTCCTCCTTCCAAATTAGTAGAACACGACCTTATCGGTCTCAACTCCTCCGAAGTCATTCAGGGCATCCTGCCTGATGTCTTCCGACAGCTTACTCTGACTTCTAAATGCAAGAGCGTTGAAGATTGTCTCTCTGCAACAACCATATCGCTCAGCAAGTTTTTTTCGTCCTTCAAGCGGTACTTTGATAATTTTAATCTTTTTTGCTTGCATAACTTAAATATTTATTGTATTTTTGCTTTTAATAATTAAGTATTTGTTGTTTACGAGTGCAAAGATAATCGTATTAGACTAAATTACCAAAGAATTTTTCTAAAAAGATTAGTCTATTAAGATTAATTAGACATGGTTTAAAAATGCAAAATGTATGAAAGCGACTATTAATCAGAGAGTTAAGTGTGTTTTAGAGGATAAATCTATTTCTGTTAACGCCCTCTCTAAACAGATTAACGTAGCACAAGCTACTTTAAATCCTCAATTAAGGGGAGATAGAACTTTAGCGGCCAATATTGTAGAGAAGATATTGGTAGCCTTCCCTGATGTGTCAGCAGAATGGTTGATGCGTGGTGTTGGTACTATGTACGTGAAAGAAGATATAGAACTTTCTTCCAGTATGGTAGCAGAAACTCCTCGCTATGACGAACCAAAGACAGTTGAACCTTGTCAGGATGATTCTGTATGGAAGGCAAAGTATGAAGAGTTAGAAAAACGCTACGACCAGCTACTGTCCATCTTGGGTGGTGGTATAAGAAAAGCAAATGTCGGATAATTAAAATGTGGTAGGTATGGATAAATCTTGTTTAGTTTGTTTTTTTTTGATATTAATAATTGGTGTTGGGTTTATTACCTGTTCTTATATAAAAAATGATGAAGCTGCTGAAAAGAAAAAAGTAGAACAACAAAAGGAAATAGCTGATTCTATTGCGCAAGCAAGAGAATCAGCTGAAGCTATGAAACCTACCAATCGTGTCGGAAAGTACGTTTACTTGGATTGCTTGAATGTTCTACATGTTAAACTTCGTTGTTCGCATATTAATGATGGTGGAAGTTTGGATGGTACAACAATTGATGAAGATGGAAATGAAGTTGATGTTTCAAGAAGTATTAAATGTGGCTCAGGCGTAAAGAGAATACTATTAAAAGATATGGATAAGTCTTTATTGAAAAAATCATGTCATATATGTATTGATGATGAGATGTATGAATATCTTGAAAAATATGGAACATTAGATGGTTTGATGGATGAATGTACTGAACGTAATGATAGTAATAAGAAGAAATTAACAGGTGTAATTTGGAATTAAGGATTCAAAGGTAGATGTATGAGACATATAGTATTACTTTTCGCCGTCATCCTAATGGCATCATGCAGTAGTACTTCTGAGAAGTCTGCTGATATAGGATCTGAGAAGAAGGAGTCTGCCGTAAAGTCGGCTGACCATGGATATAATGTGTATATCTGTACTGGTGGTTCATCCAAGCGTTATCATTGCGACCCAGATTGCAAAGGTCTTTCACGCTGCTCAGGAGAGATAGAAGAGGTAAGCGAGGAGGAAGCTGAGGATATGGGTAGAACTCCTTGTAAGATATGTTATTAATTAAATTTTGAGGATATGAAAAAGACTTTATTTTTATTGTTACTTTCCGTACTTCTATTTTCGTGTAGTAAGGACTCGAATGACGATGCTATATCTGTCAATAATTATATAGAGATAAATGGAGTGCGACATCATATAGATAAGTTCTATATTGAAGGCTGTGATTTTGGTATTGGTTCTTTAAATGATAATACTTATATAGAAGTGGTCTATACCGATTGGCATAATGATTTTTACGAACCTCAGTTTAACAAGAAAGTTTATTTTGCTGAAATATTGGATGAAGTAGAAGGCATATATGTATATAACAATGGCAAACAATGCAATTTTAATGGTTTTTCTAATGAAAGTTATTATTATATAAGAAAAGAACAAGATGGAACTTACATGGTTGAGGTGGTTATACAATCACCTAATGACAAGTTGTTATTGAAGTACAATGGAAAGTTTATCTGAAAACGCTACGATTTGAGTATAATAGATTTTTCTTACAATTACGAAGTCTAAACACATAAAGGCATCGAGTGTAATTCCCGATGCCTTTATTGTTACTTATCGAAGAACTTATCTATGAGTCCCATCGCTTCATCTTTTTTCTTATCTACAATCTTTGCGTAAATTTCAGTGGTGGCTATTTCCGTGTGACCCATCAACTTGCTTGTGGTGTAGAGGTCTGCACCAAGAGTTAGCATCATCGTTCCGAAAGTATGCCTGGCACAATGGAAGGTGATAGGCTTGTTGATTCCTGCTGCATCTACCCACTTCTTGATGTTCTTTGATATGGTATTCGGACTCAGCCCACAGAAGATAGTATCTGTTCCACATTTCTCGGGAAGCCATTTCATAGCCTCTTCCGAAAGGTTGTATGATACCGTTCTATTTGTCTTCTTCTGTACGATAGAAAGGTGGTGAAAGACCTTTCCATCCTCATTCCTCCCGTCTGTAATATCTGACCATTTCAGCCTCCTGATGTCCGATATTCTCAAACCGCAGAAGCAGCTGAACATGAAAGCCCGCTTTACTGCTTGTGAAGGGCAGTCTGTAACGGCAAGTCTTTTCACCTCATCCAAGTCCAAGTAAACCCTTCGGCTCTCTGGTATCTTCGGCTTTTCGTTCTTGTCTATCTCTGCGAAAGGATCATGAGAGATAATTCCTTCCTTCACTGCTTTTCTTAGTATTTCATTAAAATACCTATAGTACAGTACCTTCGTGTTGTTGCTAAGAGGTTTCCCTGTACTGGTCTTGGTAGTGTTTAGATGCTCAAGAAATCCCTGACAGAACTTCTTGTCAATATCTTTAAGACGTATGGAATCGCCCTTATACCTCAATAGCTGCCTCTTTGTACACTCTAAATGGTTGGCGGTATTCCCTGGTGCTCTTGATGTCTTCATCTTGAGTTCCTTATATTTCTCTATCCAGTCTACAAGCAGCATCTTGCCTTTGTGTGTGGTGATTCCTGATATTCCATTCTTGATTTCCAGTACTCGCTCGGCCTTGATGACGTTGACGGTTGCCATGGTTTCCGAATTTTTCTTTCTGGGCTCCTTCTTGTTTCGCCCAACCTCGGGCACAAGATAGAGTTTCAGAAACTCATAATATCTCTTTCCGTCCCGATAAATATCGAGATAGATACTTTTGTTTCCGCTTGCAAGTTCTTTGAACCTGATAGTGACAGGTTCTTTTTCGAATGATTTTCTTCTTCCCATAAGGTAAAATATTAAGTTTGCTGCAAAGATAAGTATTATTTCTGTTACTTGCAAGGTTTTTGGTAACAAAATAGTAACAAAACTATTACCTATCTATTTCCTACCTGTTTCCTACCTATATACTGAAAATTAAGAAGTAATCTATCGTAAATGCCTGACTATTTGTGTGATAGATAGGAGGTAGGTAGGAAGTAGGTGTCGTTTGAATTTTATGATAATATGTATACCTTATTAATTATACTGCAAATTTACAATAAATACCCCACAAAACAACCTAATGGGCGAAAAAGAAATCCTTTATAACATTTATTAAGTTGGAGGTCGGTTATTTAAGACTACCTACTTGTTGTGCCTCATAGTCAAATGGAATGCTAACAGCCGACAGCCTTGTCAGTAAAGTATAATTATTTTAAACTTTGCTGACACCTTTGACATTTGTCTGCGACAGAACTGGCAACAAAAGGACTGCATCGTGAACTGGCACGTATCTTGCACTATCCATCCGTGAAAGCGGAAAGCTACAAGACGATGACAATCAATGAGTTGGCTGAGTCTTGAGGCTCGAGGCAATCAAACAAAAGTGAATAATAAACAAAAGTATAACAAATAGAAATCCCGACGGAGTCGCAAGACACCGAGAGGACGAGTAAAAGAAAATTGGAGGTTTTAATTATGTTATTAGCTCGTAGAAATAATGATTCTAATTGGTTGAGTAATTGGTTTGATGACACTTTCTTTGATACCGACTTGATGCCACGCATGAATGTCGCTACAGCTCCTGCCACCAATATCAAGATGAACGATAAAGTCTACACCATGGAGGTTGCTGCTCCTGGCTTGAAGAAAGAATGGGTTCGCGTCAATCTCGACAATGACGGCAATCTCTGCATCGCCATTGAGAACAAGATGGAACATAAGGATGAAGACAAGCACGAGCACTATCTGCGTCGTGAGTTCTCTTACAGCAACTACCAGCAGTGTTACACCTTGCCTGAGGATGCCGACCGTGAGCATATCTCTGCAAAGGTAACTGACGGTGTTCTTGAGGTTGAGATTCCAAAGCTTACTCCTAAAGAAGAGGCTAAGACAACCAAGAAGATCGAAGTAAAGTAATGTGAATTTTCATAAGTTGATGATTTTACATAAATGATGAGGGCAGATTCCAAGTGGGTTTGGAGTCTGCCTTTTTTTGCGTAAAATAAGAAAAAAGTAGTAAGAAAGCTTGTGTATAAATATTCATCAGCTTGCTATACTTAACTGTGAAAAATAAAAAATGCAGTTAGGAAAAAATTTTTTCCCAGTTGGGTGGATTCTGTATTTCAGTTGGGAAATCCTTTTTTAGCTATTATTGTATGAATATACGGTATAAATATACGTCGCAATGCGTCGTTGGGTTTAGCTCATGACTAAGTACTTTTTGGGGGCGTACAGGATGTGACTGATGACACTTCCTCCTAATTTATACTAAAAATCATTTTAGATTATTCACGACACAAATAATCTTTGTACTTTTGCATAGCAAAAAGTTTGTGGGCATTGGTGTTCGCACTTTTAGTATCTTACGCATAAAAATAGAACAAAAATGAAGAAAACAATACCAGTAATAGGCATGGCTTGCAGTGTATGCTCTGCCAATGTAGAAAAGAAACTGCAGTCGCTCGAAGGCATCAACTCTGCCTCGGTTTCACTGGCGAGCCGAACTGCCCTGGTGGATTATGATCCCGACATCATCTCCCTGGAAGATATGAAACGGGAAATCAGTAACGCCGGCTACGACCTCGTTATCGAAAACGACAGAAGCGTGGAGGAAATCAACCGCCGTGAGTTCACCCTACTGCGCCGCCGAGCCCTGGCTTCATGGCTCTTCGCCATCCTGACCATGTGTTTCTCCATGGGCTGGGTTTCCCATACAAGTTCCTTCGCCAACCAGATCTGTCTGCTCCTGGCACTCGCCAACCTGCTCTACTGCGGCAAACAGTTTTATGTTTCCGCCTGGAAGCAGCTCCTGCATCATACGGCAAACATGGATTCGCTCGTAGCACTCAGCACCCTCATCGCCTTCCTCTTCAGCACCTTCAACACCTTCTTCGGAGAAATGGTATGGGGAGCGAGAGGCATAGAATGGCACACTTATTTCGATGCTTCCGTGATGATCATCACCTTCGTGCTGACCGGCAGATGCCTGGAAGAAAAGGCGAAAGACAGTACGGCGAGCAGCATCCGCCAACTGATGGGAATGCAGCCGAAAACCGCCCGACTGGTGACTTACGAGAAGATAGAAGGCACCAACGACTACAAGATGGAGGAAGTACCGATTTCCACCATTCAGATAGGCGACATGATAGAGGTAAGAGCCGGCGAGAAGATTCCGGTGGATGGCGTGGTTACCCAGGCAGAGAGTTTCATGACTCCCGATGCTGCCTATGTAGATGAAGCGATGATCAGCGGCGAACCGACTCCGGCGATGAAAAAGGCAGGCGACAACGTGCTGGCTGGCACCATTCCGAGTCAGGGAAAGCTCCGCATGAGAGCCAAGCAGATTGGCGAGAACACCGCCCTGGCGCACATCATCCGAATGGTTCAGGAAGCACAGGGCAGCAAGGCACCGGTGCAGCGCATCGTGGATAAGGCGGCTCTGATCTTCGTTCCTGCCGTGGCAGCCATCGCCCTCATCACCTTCTTAGTGTGGTGGATTGTGGGTGGCAACGAGGCGCTGCCGCAAGCCATCCTGTCGGCTGTTGCCGTTTTGGTCATTGCCTGTCCATGTGCCATGGGACTTGCCACTCCCACGGCCTTGATGGTAGGTATAGGAAAGGCGGCTCAGAAGCAAATCCTCATCAAGGACGCATCAGCGCTGGAGAATCTCAGAAAGGTGGATGCACTTGTAATCGACAAGACGGGAACGCTTACTATTCCGAATCCCAATATTGATTTCACCCAGCAAGACCAACTGTATCTGCAGGAACGTGAATCGCTTAAGCCTCACGCCAAGGAAGCGATGAAGGCGCTTCAGGACGAAGGCATCGAGGTGTACATGATGAGTGGCGACAAGGAGGAGGCTGCCCGTTACTGGGCTCAGGAAGCAGGCATCAGCAACTATCACAGCAAGGTGCTGCCTGGTGACAAGCAGGCCTTGGTGAAGACATTGCAGCAGCAAGGCAAGCGAGTGGCTATGGTGGGCGACGGCATCAACGACACGCAGGCTCTTGCCCTGGCGGATGTGAGCATCGCGATAGGGCGTGGAACGGATGTGGCGATGGATGTGGCTCAGATAACGCTCATGGGCGATGACCTCATGGCTCTTCCTGATGCTGTCGTGCTGAGCCGTAAGACCGTGAGCATGATATGGCAGAATCTCTTCTGGGCTTTTGTCTACAACATCGTGTGTATTCCCCTGGCGGCAGGTGTGCTCCACATCTTTGGCATCGACTTCCAGATTACTCCTATGTGGGCAAGTGGACTTATGGCTTGCTCGAGTCTGAGTGTCGTGCTCAATTCGCTAAGGCTGAGGTGGGCGTGAGCCCGATTTCGCCTGTCGCTTGATGTGACTGTTGGCCGTGGATGAAGAAGAAATTGGCGAAATGATTGATAGTTTTTCGAGAAAAGGGGAATAGTTGTTTTATTTTTTGTATCTTTGCACCACGACAACATGCATGGTGCGTGTTTGTGTGAAACAAGATAAAAGAATTATTGATATGAACTATGCTCTTATTATAGCCGGCGGTTCTGGCAACAGAATGGGACAGGACATTCCCAAACAGTTTATGCACGTGGATAATTGCCCGATTATCATCCATACGATGATGGCATTTCAGAAGCATCCCGACATACAGGGAATCGCCGTGGTGTGTCTGGCTGGATGGGAAACGGTGCTGCAGTCGTACGCCAACCAGTTTTGTATTACGAAGCTGAAGTGGATTTTCCCTGGTGGCGCCAATGGACAGGAATCGATACACAATGGCATCTATGGTCTGAAAGAGGCTGGATGCAGCGACGACGACCTTGTGCTGGTGCATGATGCCGTGCGCCCTCTGCTCTCGCAGGATATTATCTCTTCCAACATCGCCATCTGCCAGAAGTATGGTTATGCGATTACGGGTATCAAGTGTCGTGAGGCTATCCTGGAGAGTGAGGACGGGTTTACGACAACGACAAGTATTCCACGCGACAAACTGATTCGTACGCAGACGCCTCAGACTTTCAGACTGGGCAACTTGATAGCTGCACACGAGGAGGCGAAGGCCAAGGGCATCGACAACTCTGTGGCATCGTGTACGCTGATGGCTGAGCTGGGTGGAAGAAAGATGCACATCGTGCCGGGATCGGAGAAGAATATCAAGATTACAACTGTAGAGGACCTTGAGATTCTCAAGGCCCTGATGAAGGTGCAGCCCGAGGGATGGATTAAGTAAGTTACTCAAGTTTCGCAAATGGGGAAGTTAAAGAATTTAAAGAAGTTAGAGAAGTTAAAGCCATATGCTTTACAGCTAAATTTTCAACCCAAAAAGGCTGTTGTCCCATAACTTCCCGAACGACCGAAGGGAGTGATAACTTCCATTAACTTCTTTAACTCCTTAAAAAATAACTCCTCACTTTGTGAAAACTCATTTAGCAATGTCGGAAAAAACAATATACAGGAAAGATATAGACCGCCTCTTCGATGAGGGGCTCGACTTGAAGCGTCTCAATGGGAAGACGATTCTCGTAGTGGGTGCTACAGGACTGATTGGCAGTTGTGTGGTCGATGTACTGATGCTGAATCCTGACAGAGATTACAGGGTTGTGGCGGCAGGACGCAACAGGCAGCGTGCCAGAACGAAGTTTGCTGCTTATTGGGACGAGGCCGACTTTGGCTTTGCCGAGATGGATGTCACGCAGCCTATGGGCGAACAGTGTGAGGCTCATGACCTGTTGGCGCAGGGCATAGACTTTGTCATCGATGCAGCAAGTAATGCGAGTCCCAACTTCTTCCGCGAGAAACCTGTGGAGGTGATGAAGGCGAATTTTGATGGTGTCGCTCATCTGATAGAGTTTGGTCTGCAGCATGGCATGAAGCGCATGGTGTACATATCTTCGGGCGAGGTTTACGGCGAGGGCGACGGTAACGAATTTTCAGAGACAAGCAGCGGTTACGTGGACTGTGCATCGGTGAGGGCTTGTTATCCTTCGTCGAAGCGTGCAGCCGAGACACTCTGTATGGCTTATGGGGCTGAGTATGGCGCTGATGTCGTTATCGCCAGATTGAGCCATACTTACGGTCCTGGCTTTACGGAGAGCGACAACAGGGTGTATGCGCAGTTTATCCGCAACGTGTTGCGCGGTGAGGATATTGTGCTGAAGAGTCGTGGTGAAGCTTTCCGGTCGTGGCTTTACGTAGTGGATGCTGCCCATGCCATCTTGCGCCTCTTGCTCGACGGCGAGAGGGGAAATGTGTATAATGTGGCGCATTCGGAGTCGAATATATCTATCCGTGAGTTGGCTGAGTTGATAGCAAGGAAGGCTGACCGCAAGGTGGTATTCGACATTGCCGAAGACGACGTGATGAAGGGGAATACGACCCCAGTCACCAAGGCTACCTTCAATACCGATAAGTTGAAGGCATTGGGATGGAAACCGCTCTGGGATGTAGAGAGTGGTTTTGGGCACACGATAGAAGTTTCGTATGTTCAGAAGTTATAGAAGTTTCGTATGTTCGGAAGTTATAGAAGTTAAAGAAGTTATCACTCCCTTCGGTCGTTAGAAGTTATAGCCAATAGCCTTGAAGGGAATGTTTACTTTTTTATCTTTTTGGAAATCTCCTGCCATGTCTCTCTTTTCTCCATGTTGAGATAATAGCGCAGGTGTTTCTCTACCCGTTGTTCTACTGGCGGCAACTGCATGTAGTTGCCGAAGAAGTGGCTGAGATACTTGTCGTATTCTGCAGGCAGAAGTACGGTGGTGTCTTCGAAGGGGAATGGTTTGCCGTTGCCAAGCCATGCCTTTGGGAAGATTTCGCGTTCATGATAGGAGCCGGTGTAAACCTGTACGTTCTGTGCTTTGTCGAAGTCGTAGAGATGACTCAGATGATCCATTTTCGCAATGAAATGTCTGCGCATGAGGTTGCGGAAGAAGAAGGCTGCCGTCTTGACGACAAAGCGTCCCCAGGTCTTACGATGGGTGAGCAATGTCAGGTATTCGCCAAAGGTGTTTCGGGTGGAGATGGCGTTGAGGCAGTTGATGTGCTTTACGTATTTGCGCTGCAGTGCCTTGGCCTGTTCCACATCGTCGGCAGTGGCATCAAGTGGGAAGATGTCGACGAAGAGTCCGATGATGCAAGGGCGCTCTTTCTCCTCGATGAGTGTGGTGTTCTTGTTGACCAGCTTGGAGAAATAGAGAGGGTAACGCTCGTTGTTGTAGGGCGTTACCACCTCGTAGTTGCCGAAGTCTTCATGGCGTGCAATCTCAAGAAAGCGGTCATAGTCGGGGCGTGGCATGATGACGTCGATGTCATCGTCCCATGGTATCATACCATGATGGCGCACAGCCCCTATAGCTGTTCCTGCGCAGCAGTAGTAGCGCAGGTTGTGTGTGTGGCAGATACTGATGAAAGTCTTCAGTATGTCGAGTATGGCTGCGTTCCATTCTTTCTTGATATTCTTGATGTCCATTGTCTCTTCGTTTTATTATAGCGTTGGAAAACTTATTTACCAGCAGTCCTCACCAAAGACGTTGGCGATGGTGATGCGTGCGGCTTCCTTCTTGCTGAGCTGATGTGTCCAGGGAGCACGGCCTTTGGTTGAGGCGCCAGGACCATGGTTGCCGTACTCGAAGTAGCGGGCGGTCTTCTCGTTGCTTGCATTGCGCCAGTTGTCCCAGCCTACAGGACGGATATGGCTGCCCATTTCGCAGTCGATGAAGAGTGTGTAGGCGTATGGACGCCATGGACGGCCCAGATAAACCTGTGTGGCCTCGGGCGAGGCGGTGAGGCGGCACTTATGGAACACGTAGCCATACTGCTGACCGGCCGGTGTGGACGCGGCTGTGATATAGCTGTTGGCCTTGCTGTGGATTTCACAGTTCTCGAACCAGGCGATGGAAGGACCGAAGATGAAGTCGGTAGTTCCCTCGATGTAGCAGTCGTAGAAGGCGATGCGTGTGCCGGCAACGCCTGTGTATACGGTGTCCTGATTGCCTAAGAGTCGGCAGTTCTGTACCAGGATGTGGTCGCCCTCTGTGTGCAGGGCTACAGCTTGTCCTAATCGTGCGGCATTGTTTTCGACAGTGATGTTCTTCAGGGTGATGTAGCTGCCCTGAACCTTCAGTGTATAGGTGCGGAATGTGCCGATAGGCTTGCCCTTGACAGCTGCCTCAGAGTCGAGTCCGCCTGTTGGCATCTTGATGTTGGCATGGTCGTCCCAGGTGATGATAGTCTGGTCGCGGTCCTCACCACAGATAGTGATGTGGGTGAGCCATGATGGGATGATGAGTTTCTCCTTGTAAACGCCTTTCTTGACGTAGATGACCTTGGTGTAGTCCATGAAGGCACGGCACACCTCTATGGCTTCGTCGATGGTGCGGAACTCGCAGGTGCCGTCGCGTGAGACGAAGAGTGTGTCGGGGTTGTCGTACTTGTTGGCTGCCAGCACTGGGAGGACTGCCAACGTGGTGAGGATAGACAGGATTAGTTTTTTCATTGTCGTTGTTTTTTGTAGGTTGATATTTGTTTTATAGTTTTCTGTCCTATGGCTTACAGGATGCGCTGTACATCCTGCAGGCCGTCGATGATCTTCAGATTATCCATGATCACCTTTACATCTTCGCGGTCGTGAATTCTGATTTCGATGCAACCGTCGAAGATGCCATTGTCGCTGCTGATGGTGAGCTTGTGTATGTTGACATTGAGCTGGTCGCTGATGACACGGCTCACGTCGAGGAGCAATCCCTTGCGGTCGATGCCCTTTATCTCGATGGTGGCGTCAAAGTACATCAGCTTGTGCATCTGCCACTTGGCGTCGACGATGCGGTTGCCATAGCTCGACTTGAGTTTGGCTGCCACAGAGCAGGAGCGCTTGTGTATCTCGATGCGGTTCTTGTTGTCGATGTAGCCCATGATGTCATCGCCAGGAATGGCATGGCAGCATGAGGGGAAGATGAACTGCGAGATGTTCTCCTCGGTGATGATGAGGGGTTTCTTCTTGTTGAAGTCCTTGCCCACCACCATGAGCTGTTGCGGCTTGTTGTCCTTTTCGTCAGCCTTTTTGTCCTTGCTCTTGCCGAGGAAGGGGATATAGTTGCGCCAACTGCTTGAGCTCTTGTCTTTCTTGTTCTTGCCTTGCAGTTCGTCAAGATCTTTCTCGCCCAACAGAATGCAGTGGTCGCCCAATGCCTGGAAGAAGTTCTCGTGTTTCTGTATGTGGTGATAGTCGCAGAGCTTGTCGAGGATGGAGTTGTTGACCTCCAGACTGTTCTTCTTGAGCCATTCGTTCAGAATGTCCTCGCCCTTCTTCTGTATCTCGCGGTTGTCGCGTCGCAGTATGGCTTGAATCTTGCTCTTGGCCTTGGCTGTGCTCACGAAGTTGATCCATGAAGGCTGTACGTGCTGACTCTTGCTGGTGAGGATTTCCACCTGGTCGCCGCTTTGCAGTTTATGGCTCAGTGGCACCAGCTTATGGTTTACCTTTGCTCCGATGCAGTGGCTTCCTAAGAAGGTGTGTATCTGGAAGGCGAAGTCGAGGGCTGTACAGCCTGCTGGCATGGTCTTGATCTCGCCCTTAGGGGTAAAGACAAAGATCTCTGAGGCAAAGAGGTTGAGCTTGATGGCATCGAGAAAATCCATGGCGTCGGGCTGTGGATCGTCGAGGATTTCCTTGATGGTGCCCAACCAGTCGTTGAGCTCGTTCTCGTCCTCTGTGTATTCAGCGTCTTCGCCTTCTTTGTATTTCCAGTGGGCAGCAAATCCCTGTTCGGCCACCTCGTCCATACGGTCGCTTCTTATCTGTACCTCTATCCAGCGTCCCTGCTTGCTCATGAGGGTGACGTGGAGTGCCTGATAGCCGTTGGCTTTAGGATGGTTGAGCCAGTCGCGCAGACGGTCGGGATGACTCTTGTATATCTGGCTGATGGCCACATAGATATTGAAGCATTCGTTGACCTCGTTGGCTCTTTCCTTGGGTGTGAAGATGATACGGACGGCAAGGATGTCGTATATTTCGTCGAAGCTCACGTGCTTGTTCTGCATCTTGTTCCAAATGGAATAAGGGCTCTTTACACGTGCCTTGATCTTATACTGTATACCCATCTTGTCGAGTTCCTCCCTGATGGGCTGTGTGAACTGCGAGAAGAGGGTGTCGCGTTGTGCCTCAGTGTCGGCAAGTTTGTGCTCGATGTTGGCATACTCCTGTGGGTGATCGTAGCGGAAGCTGAGGTCTTCGAGCTCGGTCTTTATTTTGTTAAGGCCCAGACGGTTGGCCAATGGAGCATAGATGTAAAGTGTCTCGCCGGCTATCTTGTACTGCTTGTTGGCAGGCTGCGAGGCGAGTGTGCGCATGTTGTGCAGTCGGTCGCAGATCTTGATAAGGATGACGCGGATGTCGTCGCTCATGGTGAGTAGCAGTTTCTTGAAGTTCTCGGCTTGTGCCGATGCCTTGTCACCAAAGATACCACCGCTGATCTTGGTTAGTCCGTCGACAATCTGGGCTATCTTCTCTCCGAAGATGTTGGAGATGTCTTCTACTGTATAGTCGGTGTCTTCTACCACGTCGTGCAGGAGTGCGGCACAGATACTGGTGGACCCCAGTCCCATTTCCTCGCAGGCTATCTGAGCCACGGCGATAGGGTGCATGATGTAGGGTTCGCCCGAGAGGCGACGTACGCCCTTGTGTGCCTGGCGTGCAAAGTTGAATGCTTTGGTGACAATGTCTACCTTCTTGCGGTGACGTGAAGCTACATAGGTGTCGAGCAGATGCTGGAATGCATCGCCAATGAGCTTGTTGTCGGCCTGTTCTCTCTCTAAGTCTTTGAGGTTCTGATCGTCCATAGTTCTTGCCTCCTGCGCTTTGTGTTAGTCAGATTAATAACTATATATATAATAATGTGTATATTACTTCACCTTGAGTTTCTTGCCGGCACGGATATGGTTGCCCGAAATCTTGTTGAGTTTGCGCAGTTTGGCCACGGTGGTGTGGTTGCGTTCTGCTATCTCCGACAGGGTGTCACCACTCTTGATGGTTACGTTTCTTCCTCCGCGCTTGCTCTTTCTGCTTCTGCTCTTGCGGCTCTTGCTGCGCGTTGCAGATGAGCGATGGCGGCTGCTGTAGTAGCTGCGGCGGCTAACCTTAGGCTCTTCTTGGTTTACCTCTACGACAGAGCGCTTGAGCAGCAGTTCGTCGGTCTTGAAGTTGTAGATAGAGTCTTCCTGGTCGATGAATGGGCCAACGAGAGTTGAGGGAAGGCGTACTGTCATAGGCTTGTTGAGGCCATTGACAATATCGCGACGATATTGTGGGTTGAGGTTGCGAAGGTGCTGGATATTGATGTTGAGCACCTGGGCAATCTGCTCCAGATGAAGGTCTTTGTTGACAACCACGGTGTCGGTCTTAAGAGGCAGCTCGGTCACCATAGGACAGATGTTGTGGTCGCAATAGTAGTTCATGATGTAGTTGGCTGCGATGAAGGCTGGCACATATCCGCGTGTCTCCTTGGGGAGGTAGGGATAGATGTTCCAGTAATCGGCAGAACCTTTGGCGCGGTGGATAGCCTTGTTGACCTTGTCGGGTCCACAGTTGTAGGCAGCGATGACAAGGCTCCAGTCGTCGAAAATCTTATAGAGGTCGCTCAGATAGTGGGCGGCAGCATAAGAGGCTTTCACTGGGTCGCGACGCTCGTCGATGAGCGAGTTTACCTCCAGTCCGTAGCGCTTGCCTGTGCCTATCATGAACTGCCAGAGGCCTGTGGCTCCTACGCGCGAAACGGCAGTAGGGTTAAGGGCTGACTCGATGACAGGCAGATATTTGAGTTCGAGAGGGAGGTTGTAAGCCTCTAAAGCCTCCTCGAAGACAGGCATATAGAAATTGCCTGCGCCCAGCATATAGCTCACAGAGCGGCGGAGCTTTCCGCTGTAGCGGTCGATGAACTTCTGCACCACTTCGTTGTAAGGCATCTCGATGATGGTGGGCAGACGCTTGAGTCGGTCGATGTAAACCTCCTTGTCGAAGACAGGGTTGACATCACGATAGTTGCAAGAGGTGTCTTGCATCATATAGGTCTTGGCATTATAAAGATGCAGCAGGCTGTCGAGGTTGTCCTCCAGTCCTACAGGGACTTCTATCTCTTCCTCGTTTCCCTGTTTGTCGGTGACTGTGATTACATCTTCTTTTTTCTCTTCTGTGTCGTCGGTTTGCGCCAGCATCTGTACTGGCATACCAAGTAACATTGCAGCTGCTAATAATAGTATTTTTTTCATTTATGTTATTCTTTCTTTTCTATAAGTTTCTTTAAGATTCTACACAATTGTGTTCCTCACTTTAAAAAGTGAGTGAGCATTGAAGTCCCAATGTTCCTGACCGGAAGGGATTGCGGCTTTGCGGATTGCTGTTCATGAAGGCAGGCTCTACTCTCAGAGTAAGGTCGTCGGAAATGTCGAATTCGGAGAGTGATGCATCCACGTAGGCATCGATAATGGAGAAAGCGTAAACGCCAATCATCACAAACACGCCCATGTCGCGCCAGCGGCGGTAACGGTCTTTTCGCTTGCGGAAGATTTCCTTGTATCGGTCCATGTTGCTGGCATCGATGGTGGCTCCTAAGTGCAGGAACTGGTTGTAACTGTCGGTAGTGGGGTCATCGTCCATAATGTCCATATAGGCCTGTGAATAGTCGTGATACATCTGGTTGTTCCAGGTGATGGCATAGGCACAGCCTACGAAACCACCATATATAATAGGTAGTTTCCAGTATTTGCGGTTGTATATCTGTCCTGCTCCTGGCAGAACGATGGCAAGCCACATAGCACGCTTGGTGTCAGGACGCCATGTGGACCAGTCGCGCTTGGGCTTCTTGGTAGCAACCTGGAGCATACTGTTGAGCTTGAGACTGTCTTTGGCAGAGAATGTTGTATCTGCAGGTGCCACTACGGCAGGCTGATCTTCGCCTGCAGTGGATTGACTGGCTGTGACAGCCTTCTGTGCCTGAGCAGCCCAGGGTAGGCTGGCCAACAAGACTGATATACAAATATGTGATATTTTCGATTTCACCTAATTAGTTTTGTTTTAATTGGTCGAAAACGTTCATGATGTGCTCTAATTCCTCCTCGTTGGCAAATGGAATGCTGATTTTTCCCTTGCCCTTGGGTGAGCAGGTAAACTGAACCTTGGTGTTGAGGAACTGCGAGAGGCGGTTCTTCAGCAGGGTGAACTCTTCGGGCAGTTCGGCTTTTCCCTTGATTACCTTTCTGGCTGTCTCGTTGTCCTCGCTGTCCTTTATTTGCTGTACCATCTCCTCTACCTTGCGTACAGAGTAGCCGTTCTTCTGAATTTCATGGAACAGCTTGATCTGAAGTGAAGGGCTGTCGAGTGCCAAGAGGGCGCGGCAATGGCCCATGTCGATTTCTTTCTTCTGAAGTGCCATCTGTACCTGAGCTGGCAACTTGAGCAGGCGCAGGTAGTTGGCTACAGCAGCGCGGCTTTTGCCCACGCGCTCGGCTATCTTCTCCTGAGTCATCTCGTTGTTCTCCATCAGGTGCTCGTATGCCAAAGCTATTTCTATGGCGTTGAGGTCCTGGCGCTGGATGTTCTCGACGAGTGCCATCTCCATCACACTCTCATCGCTGATGGTACGGATATAGGCTGGTATGGCTCTCAGGCCAACCAACTGGGAGGCACGCCAGCGACGCTCACCTGCGATAATCTGGAAGCGGTTCTCTGCCACCTGTCGCAAGGTGATGGGCTGAATGATGCCTATGGCCTTGATGCTTTCTGCCAACTCATGGAGTGCTTCGTCGTCGAACTCGCGACGAGGCTGGTTGGGGTTGGCTTCTATCTGGTCGAGAGGAATCTCGTTGATGGTACTGCTGCCCTGTGTGCGCACTCCTTCGGTAGAGATAAGTGCATCGAGACCTCGTCCCAGGGCATTGCTCTTGGTTCCGTTATTGTATTTCTTGTGTACTGCCATTTTCTATTTCTTAGTAAGGAGTGAGTCTTTCTTCACTCTTTTTTCTTACTTTATGAGTTCTTGTTGATAATTTCTTTTGCCAATGCCAAGTGGTTCTTGGCTCCGTTCGACTCTGTGTCGTAGAGGATGACGGGAAGACCGTGGCTTTGACTCTCGCTCAGCTTCACGTTGCGCTGGATGACGGTCTTGAACACCAACTCCTGGAAGTGGCGCTTCACCTCGTCGTAAATCTGGTTGGCCAGACGCAGACGGCTGTCGTACATGGTAAGCAGGAAGCCCTCAATCTCGAGTTTGGTGTTGAGCTTGCTTTTGATAATCTTTATCGTGTTGAGCAACTTGCTGATGCCTTCCAGGGCAAAGTATTCGCACTGAACAGGAATGATGACGCTGTCGGCTGCTGTCAGCGAGTTGACTGTGATGAGTCCCAGAGATGGCGAGCAGTCGATAAGGATGAAATCATACTCGTCGCGAATAGGGGCGAGCAGATTCTTGATAACCCTTTCGCGGTTCTGCAGATTGAGCATTTCTATCTCTGCACCGACAAGGTCGATGTGGCTGGGGATGATGTCGAGTCCATCAATATCGGTGGTATAGATGGCATCACGAACATCTGCATGGTCGATAATGCACTCGTACAGAGAGCAGTCTACCTCCTTGATGTCTACTCCTAAGCCGCTGGAGGCGTTTGCCTGTGGGTCGGCGTCTACTACAAGAACCGACTTCTCCAGTGTGGCCAATGATGCTGCCAAGTTGATGGTGGTTGTCGTTTTGCCGACACCGCCTTTCTGGTTGGCCAATGCGATTATTTTTCCCATATTCTTAATTTTCTATATTAAAAATCATCACAAAATTTCTGCAAAGATACATATTTTATGCGAGAAAGACGTTACTTTAAAGGTTTTTTCGTACTTTTGCACCAAAAAGAGCGATATTTTTATGGAAAATAAGAAACCTTTAATATTAATATCCAATGATGACGGCTATCATGCCAATGGCATCAAGACGCTTGTTGGATTTCTGAAAGACTGGTGTGAGGTGCTTGTGGTGGCTCCTGAGAGTGGACGGTCGGGCTATGGATGCGCCTTCTCGGTAACATCACCACTGCTGTTGAAACGCAGACACAACATGGGCGAGGAGGTGGAAGTGTGGTCGTGCTCAGGAACGCCTGTCGACTGTGTGAAGATAGCTCTCGACCAGTTGTTGGATTCTCGGGTTCCCGACCTGATACTCAGTGGTATCAACCATGGCGACAACTCGAGTGTGAACAATCATTATTCGGGCACAATGGGCGTAGCCAAGGAAGGCTGCATGAAGTATATTCCCTCGGTGGCGTTCAGTAGTTGCAACTATGATGTGAACGCCGATCTGTCACCCTTGCGCGACGGTGTGGTAAGCATCGTGAAGCGAGTGCTTCGTGAAGGACTGCCCAAGGGAACTTGTCTTAATGTCAACTTTCCCGTCAATCCTCCTTTCAAGGGCTTTAAGGTTTGCCGTATGACATGGGGCTCGTGGATCAATGAAGTGGTGAAGGAGCATCATCCTCGGGGGTATGACTATTACTGGATGGTGGGCGAATATCGCAATGATGAGCCCGAGGCTGTAGATACTGATCAGTGGGCGCTCAGTCATGGCTACATTGCCATTACGCCTACAAGAATAGATGTGACCGACTATGAGTGGCTTGAGAACAACAGGTCGCTCAACACGGAAGCTTCTGAACTTGACGATTAACTAAGAATATTCGACAATAAGGATGAAATATTATCTGATAGTAGGTGAGGCGAGTGGCGATCTGCATGCCAGCAGATTGATGCGCTCGTTAAAAAAATATGACGAATTGGCTGAATTTCGATTCTTCGGCGGCGACTTGATGGCTGCTGAGGGAGGAACTCGTGTCAAGCATTATAAGGAACTGGCCTATATGGGCTTTGTACCTGTGCTGCTGCATCTGGGCACCATCTTCTCGAACATGAAAAGATGCAAGGAGGATATTGTAGCGTGGAAACCCGATGTTGTGATCTTAGTCGATTATCCAGGCTTTAATCTCAATATAGCCAAGTTCTTGAAAAAGAATACGTTGATACCTGTCTACTATTATATATCGCCTAAGATTTGGGCCTGGAAGGAATGGCGTATTAAAAGCATCAAACGTGATGTGAGCGAGATGTTCTCCATACTGCCTTTCGAGGTGCCTTTCTATGAGCAGAAACATAAGTATCCCGTTCACTATGTGGGCAATCCCACTGCTCAGGAAGTGGCAGAGTTCAGAGCAGGATATCATCAGACGCATGAGGAGTTTTGTCGAGAAAATAATCTTGACAGTCGTAAACCGATTGTCGCTCTTTTAGCTGGTAGCCGACTACAGGAAATTAAGGACAATCTTCCTGCCATGATAGAGGTGGCAGAACGTTTTGAAGATTATCAAATGGTGTTGGCTGGAGCTCCGTCGATAGAGGATGAATATTACGATAAATTCCTGGAAGGTACTCCTGTCAGAGTGGTGAAGAATAAGACTTACCAGCTCTTGTCTCACACCACGGCGGCTCTTGTAACCAGTGGAACAGCCACGCTCGAGACAGCCCTGTTTAATGTTCCGCAAGTGGTGTGTTATGAAACTCCCTTGCCAAAACTGATTCGTTTTGCCTTCAATCACGTGCTGAAGGTTGACTATATTTCTCTTGTCAACTTGGTGGCCAATAAGGAGGTGGTTCCAGAGATGTTTGCCGATAAGTTTACGATAGACGGAATAGCCAACGAACTGTATAAGATTATGCCAGGGCAGCCTGCACGCGAGAGAATGCTTGCTGAATATCAGGAAGTGCTGAGAGAGTTGGGAAGTAAGGTGGCGCCCGACGAAGCAGCTTCTATCATGGTAGATTTGTTGAGAAAGCATCGTGCTGAGTTGATACGTCTGGCTAAAGAACGTGCTGAGGCCGTTGCCAAGGCTGCCGCCAAAGCTGCAGAGCTGGCTCGTGTCAAGGCTGAACAGGAAGCTGCCATCGCCCGACAGAAAGCTGAAGAGGCAGAGCGGGTGAGTCAGCAGGAAATAAATGAGCCGTAGTAAAATATGAAAACTTGCTATTGATTATCAATAAGTTACTAAGACAAAAAAGTTCCTAAAAAAGGCTCATGAGTTAAAGGGGAAACTCATGAGCCTCTTTTTTTATACGAAAAGCTGCAGAGTATAGAGATAGATGACAGCTGCGGGGATGGCCATGAGCGAAGAGTCGAACCGGTCGAGCATACCGCCATGTCCTGGCAGCAGTGTGCCGCTGTCCTTTACTCCCAAAGTGCGTTTGAAGAGACTCTCTACCAAGTCGCCCCATGTTCCGAAGAACACGACAACCAGGCCCAATCCCATCCATCCGGCAATGCTGAGTCGGTGAGCCTCGCCGTCATTTGCCAAATAACCAATCACGGCAGCTGCAATCAGAACGAATATACCTCCGCCTATGCTTCCTTCCCAACTCTTGGCAGGACTGATGCGTGGGAAGAGCTTATGCTTGCCGAAGAGCGAACCGCTGCAGTAGGCTCCGGTATCGTTTGTCCAAAGGAATATGAAAATACTCAGTGGCAACAGCATGTCGTAGTGTATCTGGCCGTCGAAAGCTGAGTATTCGAAAGCCAAAATATTGATCATAGAGAAGGGCAGGGCGATGTACATCTGCGAGAGCATGGTGTAGGCCCAGTCGTTGATAGCGTCTTTGTTGCCGGTATACAGTTCGCTGATAAACAGGTAGACGATGGTGAGCAGATAGGGAACAAAGACAATGAAATTGCCTACGATGCCCATTCGCAGTCCTGCCACGGCCAGGAAAAAGTACACTCCGGCAATGGTGCAGATCAGACGGTTGACGGTGACGTCTTCCTTCTCGTTGTTAACCAGTCCGCAGTATTCCCAGATGCTGAGTCCTGTAATAATGGTAAAGAGGAAAATCATGGCTCTTGGGTTGAGGAAACAAGACACCATGCACACCACGAACAAGACGCCCGTGATAGACCTCACGATAAGATTCTTTTGTTTGTCGGTCATTTGTGATTCCTTATTTTATTTGTTGTTTGTTTCTTCTGAGTTCTCGTCGTTCTGCACGTCGGTATCATTGTTTTCTGTGTTTTCAGACGAGCAGTCTTCTTGTTGTGCCTGCTCGTGAGCCTTGATGGCTGCCTGAACCTCGGGCAGTTCCTTCAGTTTGTCGTCAATCTTGGGCTGCTCGTCCTCCATGATTTCCTGTGAACGGCTTAGCCATGGACGCTTGCCAAAGATCTTCTCTACGTCTTCTGCCATGATCACCTCTTTCTGGATGAGGAGCTCGGCAAGGGCGTTATGGCCTTCCTTGTGCTCTACGAGGATGTTCTTGGCTCGGGTATACTGTTCGTTCACCATCTTGAGCACCTCTTCGTCTATCATGCGGGCAGTGGTGTCGGAGTATGGACGCTGGAAGGAATATTCCTGGTTGTTGTAATAGCATATATTAGGCAGCTTGTCGCTCATACCTAAGTAGGCTATCATGCCATAGGCACTCTTGGTGGCTCTTTCCAGGTCGTTCATGGCTCCCGATGATATATGGCCCGTAAAGAGTTCCTCGGCAGCGCGTCCTCCCATGAGCGAACACATCTCGTCGAGCATCTGTTCCTTGGTGGTGATCTGTCGTTCTTCGGGCAGATACCAGGCTGCTCCGAGAGCCTGTCCGCGTGGTACGATAGTTACCTTGATAAGTGGATTGGCATACTGACAGAACCATGAAATGGTGGCATGACCAGCCTCGTGGAGTGCGATGCTTCGCTTCTCCTCTGCTGTCATCACCTTGGTCTTTTTCTCCAGTCCGCCTACGATGCGGTCTACAGCATCGAGGAAGTCTTGTTTGCTTACGCTCTTCTTGTCGTGGCGTGCTGCTATAAGGGCAGCCTCGTTGCACACATTTGCAATATCGGCTCCCGAGAATCCTGGTGTCTGTCGTGCCAGCAGGTCTACGTCTACACTCTTGTCTACCTTTACAGGTTTTAGATGAACCAGGAATATGGCTTTACGTTCATTCAGGTCAGGAAGGTCGACGTGTATTTCACGGTCGAATCGTCCTGCACGCAGCAAGGCGCTGTCGAGCATGTCCACACGGTTGGTGGCTGCCAGGATAATGACACCGCTGTTTGTTCCAAATCCGTCCATCTCGGTAAGCAGGGCGTTGAGCGTGTTCTCGCGCTCGTCATTGCCTCCCATGGATGGATTTTTGCTGCGGGCACGTCCTACTGCATCAATCTCGTCGATGAAGATGATGGAAGGTGCTTTCTCCTTAGCCTGACGGAAGAGATCGCGCACACGTGATGCACCTACGCCGACAAACATCTCTACGAAGTCGGAACCACTCATCGAGAAGAAAGGTACGCCAGCTTCGCCTGCCACGGCTTTGGCAAGGAGCGTCTTACCAGTTCCCGGAGGTCCTACGAGAAGGGCTCCCTTAGGTATCTTACCACCTAAGTCGGTATATTTGTTGGGGTTCTTCAGGAAGTCTACGATTTCCTGTACTTCCTGTTTGGCTCCTTCCTGTCCTGCCACGTCCTTGAAGGTGATGCCGATGGCATTGCCTTTCTCGTACATGCGTGCTTTGCTCTTGCCTACATTGAAGATTCCTCCGCCTGAGCCGCCCATGCCGCCCATACGTCCCGACATCCACCAGATGAAGACGAAGAAAAGAATCAGCGGGAAGATATTCCACAAGATTTTGAGGAAACCGTCCGTTGACTCGTTCTTATAACTGAACGAATTGATTTTCTTGGCTTGCACCATGGCGTTGGCAAACCTGTCCACCTCATCAACCGAACCAAACTGCACCTCCACATAAGGGTTGGAGCCTAAGTTCTTGGCAGAGGTTTTGTACACCTCGCGTGAGTACTTGGGGTTGATATACAGTTTCAGGGTGTTCTCGGTCTTGTTGGCTACAACGCTCAGCACATAACCTTTTTCCACGTATTGCTTAAACTGTGTGTAGGTGGCTTCTTGTGTGGCACTTCCTCCTAAAGAGTTTGTGCCTCCGCTCAAGTAGGCTACCATCAGTCCGACGATGATAAGTATATAGAGCCAGTTCATGTTGAACTTAGGCATCTTGGGTGGCTGAGGGCCGCCGGAATTGTTCTTGTTGTTGCCTTGTTCCATATTGAATGTTTCCTTTCCTTTTCTGTTTTAAAAAAGACTTTTGTTTCTTTCTTATGTATCTATATATAATAATGTTTGTTTATATATAATGTACATATAAATAATGTACGCGCGCGACTGTTACATCACGTCTGGCACGGTTGTCAGTTTGGCGTCTTCCCAGAGGTGTTCCAGATCATAGAACTGTCTTACTTCAGGCTGGAAGATGTGTACGAGTACATCCACAAAGTCGATGGCTACCCATTGGTCGTTTCCTAATCCTGCTACGTTGACAGGTTTCTCGCCCAATTTCTTACGGCAGAAGTCGCCTACTGATTCTGCAATAGCCTCTACCTGGGAGGGTGAACCGCCTTGGCAGATAATAAAGTACTTGGCTATGGTGCCGTCTATCTCGCTCAGGTCGGCAATGACGATATTGCTGCCTTTTTTCTCTTGTATTCCTTCTTTAATTGTCTCTACTAATTGTTTTGCTGTATTCATTGAGTTGTT
>ERZ1026776.117-NODE-117-length-60215-cov-44.854305_pt1 | contig 60215 bp, 54 predicted proteins | sample MGYA00380125_ERZ1026776 | MGnify/ENA primary metagenome ERZ1026776 (study PRJEB33269, sample SAMEA4719761) | human gut metagenome | biome: human-associated habitat; feature: organic feature; material: feces | place: Cameroon | collected 2013-10 ...
CGCGTCGGGGAAAAAGCCATGTTCATACACTAAATATAAAGGCTCACAGACAGCGCTAATCACACGCCTGTCTGTGAGCCTTTGCCTTAATGCCCGACGCGGGACGCGTCGCCCCCATTAGTGGTAGCGTTTGGTGCTTGAGTCCGTTCGTATGTTTACGTTTTACCGGACCAATAATTAGCAAGCAAAGCCCTGTTTGCGCAAGGTGTCGAGCAATGTTTGAGACATGGCACGGCAATCGGCAGCAGTATAACGTATGTCGGTAAATATTTGCGCCAATGTTTCGGTGCCGTTTACTTGTACAAACTCTTTGTTTTCGGGTAAAGCCTCTTTTGCTGCGTAATCGCGGTTTATTGTATCGGGCGTAACAGGCTGATATGTTTCGTCGTGACGAATGGCGGTGAGCGGCAAACGATCGCTTACCGGCGGATTTTCGTCGGGCCAGCCAAGCGTAATGGTGGCCACAGGCATTACCAAACGCGGCAGTTTGAGTACATCGACAATAAGTTGCGGCTGATAAATGGTTGTACCAAGAAAGCACAAGCCAAGACCTGCAGCCTCAGCCAAATCGCAAAAACGCTGACAATAGAGCAGTGCATCGGTTGCCGCATTTTGGTATGAAAGGAAGTTGTCGTAACCGGGGTGCCCCTTGCGCTGCAATCCCCATTGTGTTGTGCGGTTATAGTCGGCACAGAATGTGAGCACAACAGGAGCCTGCGTCACCATGGGCTGATTGAAATGTGCTGGTGCGAGTTTCTGCTTCATTTCGCTGCTGCGTGTCACCACCACCGAATACAACTGCAAGTTGCCCATAGTTTGAGTATGTTCGGCCTCGGCAAACAGGCTGTTGAGTAACGCATCATCTACATCACGTGTACTATATTTGCGTATTGAACGTCTTGTCATAATTTGTTTTGTTTGGGTTTGAACACAAAGGTAACGATATATTCCGATACATAGAGTGGCGCGGGGCTGCTTTTTGTGTAAGATACAATCACTGCAACAATTCATATCCAACCTACTTAACAACGCAAACTGCCCGTCCATACTGTGTGAGAACAGCGGACGGGCAGTAAAACTTTATAAATACTACGCGGTGTATCGGAACGTTGAATTACTTCATGATGACACCAGTGCTTACCTTGCCAAACTTGGGCAGACGACCAGCCTGAGGCATGGTGACGGTGAAGTTGTGACGCTGACGGGCAACAAAGCCTGTCTTGGCATTAGCCTTCATGGCAGGTGCCGCAGCCGGTGCAGTGGCAGCAGGAGTAGTGAAACGCTTAACGCAAATTGTACCCCACTCGCCATTGGCATTCTTGGCAGCAGCAATTGCTACGGCCTCGGTGTTAGGATCGATTTGGAAATCGGTTGTTACAGGCTCATAGAAGAACCATTTAGCCATAGGCATGGGAGGATTCTGAGCTACGTAGCTGTTTGCACCCTCGGGATCGGCATCATATTGCTTTGCCGTGTACACACCGAAACGGTAAGCGCTTGTCTGGTCGTTGGGGGTGAAGGAGATAAACTGGCTGTACTTTTGCTCACCTTCCCAATCGGCCAACTTGTAATCGCCAAGAGCGATGTCAACCAAAGCAGTGCCCTGGCCACCCTTTGTCTTTGTGGTAATGGTGATGGTGTCGCAAGGTGCGAAGTTGTCGTTAGCGTCCCATGCCTGAACAAATACTTCATATTCGGTACCAGGTTCCATTGACGTCCAAGTATCCTTTGCAGGCTTCCAAGTTGTTTGACCTTCCTCCAATGTGTGGCTAAAGCCCCAGCCTTTCACCATTTCGCCAAAGTTTTTGTAACCAAACATGGGAGCGAACTGCTTGTATTGCTTCTGGATAGAACCTTTCTCGCCAGAAAGGAGTGCATAGCCCTTAACGTCGGCATTGGCCAAAGTACCAATTGAAAATTCGCGCTGACCTGCCACTGTACTGTCGGCCACAATCTCAACCTTGGGGTTGCCTACCAACACTGCAGGCATGGTTTGGAAGTTGGCACGACTTACGCCACAGGGTGTGCCATATTGGTCGAGACCTACGGTGATAGCAGTATAGTCGGTAAGTGGTGTGGCACCAAAACTTGCCAACTCTACCTTGCCATTGGTAAAGTCCATTGAGTAAACAGTCTTGTTATTTTTGTCAACATAGGCAGCTGCTGCGGCATCGCTCAGCATGTCGGCAGTGGTTGTGGGCAGAATGTCAAGTTTGAAGTTTGTACAAAAGTCGTTACGTGTTACGACAAACGTTACACTGTCGCGATCAATGCCCTTGACCGTGATAGCTGCACTTGCTTCGCCATCAACAGTAGGGAAAGTGATTTGCTGAATGCGGTCTACGGCAAAGGGGTAAGTGTTGCCTGCTGCATCGAAAATGACCATACGGTCGTTTGACAAAGTTTGTGCAAATGCACTACCGGCAAAGAGGGCCGAAAGAAGGGTGATGTATACTTTTTTCATAGACTGATTATACTTTTTATACCTGTGCGCCGCTACATGTGTGCGGTGACACTTGGGTGAATGTGTTTTTAGTTACTTGCTGAACTTGAATGTTTGGTTGCCTACCTTTGCAATATAGACGCCCGGGGTGAGTGTGGCAATATTGATGTCACCTCCACGCCATGTGCCATAATTCTGTATGGTCTGGCCTGTAGCAGCCACAATAGTCAAACGGGTGGCCGGGCCCGAATAGCCCTTTACACGCAGTGTGTTGCCCATTACCACGGCACGCAACTTTGCTGCAGGACTTGCTACTACAGACTTGACGGCTGTGGGATCGTCGACAAAGGTGATTTTTTCGATACCCTTCAGGTCGATGGCCTTGAGAGTGGTTGTAGTTTCGCCTTCATCGGCCCCAAAACTGATTTGGCCATTGAGGAAAGTGGCAGCCGAAATCTTGCTCAATGCGCAAGACCAGTTATCGGCACTGTCCTGCATTTCCACTACCATCAGTTTTTGTGCTTGTGCACTACCACCGAAGGCCATGGCGCACAGGGCGACTCCTAACCATTTGTGTGTTTTTTTCATAAACAAATAGGTGTTATGTTAGGTTGATAATTCTAAGATACAAGTAAAACAAATGACGACATACGCTGTGTGTTAGGTATGTGACGCGTTATTTTAGTTGTGTAATCTTGTTTCGCTGACAAAAGTAGACATATTTCTCTAAACGGCAAACAATTTGCTATATTATTTCTGCATAAAATTACTTTTCGTGCACAAAACAAGCATATTCTACAATGAATGGGTGTCGATATGTTAGTAATACCCGTTGGCGGAATTTCTGTTAACGGGTTAACTAGTCAACTTGTTTACTAATTCCGCCAACGCGTATACATCACCTTCTGCGCCATCACATAGCGCAAAAAAGTGATGAAGTATGGAAATACTTGACAAACCTACCTGTTAACTTCATGGTAGTTGATAGATATTGAAAAGAAATGAGTATATTTGCATTTATAAATATAAGCAAGATATAATATAACGTCATATTATTCGTCTAACTTATATTGTAGTATAAATTAAAGCAACGAATTATGATTGATTATTACGAGTATTCTATACCTGAATTGGTAAAACTTCTTGGTGCAAGATTCAAGGATTACCGTCTGCGTAGCAATATGACGCAGAAAGAGGTATCTGAACAATCGGGTATTACAATCACTACCATTCATAAGTTTGAGAATGGTACATCGGGCAATGTGTCGCTCGGCACTTTCCTTTTGCTGCTGAAAGCAATCGGTCAGATAGATGCGCTTGACGAACTGATGCCGGATTTACCGCCATCTGCATACCTTGTGAAGGAAGATAAGAAAGTTCAACGAATTAGACATAAGAAGTCATGATAGCAAGTTCTTTGAAAATAATGCTTTGGGACAAGGAAATCGGTCGCTTGTCCTGGGATGCAAGGAGAGGCATTTCGTTTTTCGAGTATAATCCGGCTTTCCTTGGTGGAGGACTTGACCCATTCCCACTTGTGGCTTCTGTCAAGTCACCTGCCAGCCGACGTCCCATCATGGGTGACAGGGAAACTAAGCTTTACCGCAAACTGCCTCCTTTTCTTGCAGACTCTTTGCCTGACGCTTGGGGTGACCAGGTATTTGAGTACTGGCGCAAACAGAATGACATTCGCAATCAGGAGATTACTCCGCTTGACATTCTGTCGTTTATAGGTAAGCGAGGTATGGGAGCTTTGGAGTTTATCCCCGAATCATCAGGCATCAGAAAGTCGGAAAAGCTGAATATGAAAGCATTAACAGATTTGGCCCAGAGAATATTCGTTGAGCGTGAGAATGTAAGACTTATGCCTGACGAATCGCTGACCATGCAGTCGCTGATAGCTGTCGGAACATCAGCAGGCGGTCGCCAACCTAAGGCAATCATAGCGATAAATCCGGAAACGGGAGAAATCAGAAGCGGACAAATTGCCGGTCACAAGGGCTTTGATTATTGCATACTGAAGTTTGGCGATGCTGAACGCTCGTCAGCAGAATTGGAAATGGCTTACTATAAAATGGCTATGGCTGCAGGTATAAACATGATGCCTTGCAAAATTATAGAGGTGGAAGGTCAGAAGCATTTCATTACACATCGTTTTGATCGTGATGAAGAACGCAAATTGCACATGCAGACATTGGCAGCTCTATATCCTGATGCCGACAGCTACGAAAAGTTGCTAATGGTTTGTCGCAAGATGCGCCTGCCAGAAAGCACCCAGGAGGAAGTCTTTCGCAGAATGGTATTCAATATTCTTGCCAACAATACTGATGATCACAACAAGAACTTCTCGTTTCTGATGGACGAAAGTGGCCAATGGCAACTTTCTCCGGCATACGATATGACTTATATCTTCAATGTCGGTGGTTTCCTTCCTGAGAAGATGCATTGTCTGATGATGCAGGGTAAACTTCAAGGTCAGACTCTTGAAGATGCTTTGGCCCTTGGCAAGGATAACGGTATCAGAAAGGCAGGAATCATCATTGATGAGGTTGCTTCTGCCATTCGCCAATTCAGACGCTTTGCAGAAGAATGCGAAGTTAGTCAGCGTTGGATAGGTGCTGTAGAAACCACCCTTAACAATCATCTCGCAGAGTGGGGATTGTTAGAACAAAGAAAGAATGTTTCGTTCAGAATTGGTGATACTATTTTTGAGAATGTGCGTGTAGAAAAGGCGTACAAAGGTAACTATCACCTTTTATGTGAAGTGGAAGGAAAAGAACGCAAATTCGTGATTACCAGCAAGAAAGAAAAATACACCTTTATTGATAAAGTAGGTATTGACAATTTAACTGATGAACAGTTGTGTTCGTTGGTCGAAACCTTCTTTGTAAGGTAACAATCTTCGGATATTAAACCGCAAACAGCCCTTGGCATCACTGCCAAGGGCTGTTTGCGGTTTAGGTTAGCAGGTGCCATTTTCACACTGAAAGCACCTGCCTATGTTTGTTTGCCTTATTCTGCCCTACTCTACGCCATCATCGCCCGTTGTGTCTTGATTGGTATCGCGCACAATGCTTGAGGCACTGCCATCGAGGGGAATTTCGACACAGAAGGCTGGGCCCTCTTCAATGCCCACCTGGCCAACCTGTGCACCGAGGCGTATGGCATGCCCGTCACTTTTGGCACTGTCGTATGCCATGCCAAGCAAAATGGTGCCCTGTGTCTCAGACGTTGTTGTCAGGAACGAGGCAAAAGCCTCTTTGGTATATGACTTTGAGAAGAATGGCTGGCCGTTGCAAGTAATGGTTACCTCAACGCGGTTGTCGTAGAAACTCTTTCCCAAATCGTCTGTTACGGTGGGCAGAGATTTGTCGGCCGCACGTTTGATGGTGATAACAAAGTCCTTTCCACCCAACTTGGCATTGTACGAATTTTCTTGCGACGGATCGGCATAAGGCGCATTGCTGTTGGTGGCAGTTTGCACGGTATCCTGCTGTGAAGCGGCATCAGATGTTTTTTGGCCTCCACAAGCTGGGAGCAATGTGAGCATGCCTGCCGCACAAGCCATTATCAGTATCTTTTTCATTGATAGTATTTGTTTTGTAGGAGCAAAATAACAAAACTTTATGCACAAAAGCAAGAAATGAGAAGAAAGAAGTACGACAGACGCAAAGTTTTTCCTTACTTTTCTTTACTTTTGCACGTAAATCACAGCATAAAGCACACACAAGTGAAGTTGCACATTTCATCATCATACGTCAAAGTCTGTCTCTGCACACTGCCGCTGTTACCCATTGTGACAGCGTGCCATGACAATGCCACTAACGATGAGCCCGACAAGGCGCCAGTGCGCCGCACTGTGCTGATATATATGGCTGCACAGAATTCGCTGCATAAAAACGCACGAAGCGACTCGGCGGAGATTATGAACGGCCGTCAGTACATTTCCGACAACGACCGGTTGCTCATGTTTGTTGATGACGAAAGAGCCCCGCGCCTTTACCGCGTGACACGGCGCTGCAAGGAGCCCATGCTGCTGAGACGATGGGATAAGGACATTTGCTCTACCGACCCGGAACAACTGCGTGAAGTGCTCTCGATGGTGCGGCACGACTATGAAGCCCAGGAATATGGGTTGGTTATGTGGTCACATGCCACAGGGTGGGTGCCATCAACCAATAGCAACTATAATGTATATAATGTGTGCAGTGCCAAGCGCCCATCGGCATTTGGCATTGACGACGGGCCAGGAGTTGTTAACGACCATGGCGCACAAATGGACATTGACGATATGGCACAAGCCATGCAGCAAGCCGGCTGGCACAGCAAATACATACTGTTTGACGCCTGCTTGATGCAGAACGTGGAAGTGGCGTACGCCCTGCGGCAAGTGACTGACTATGTGGTGGCCTCGCCCATGTCGATACCATCGGCTGGGGCTTATTACACACATCAGTTACAAAACGGTTTGTTTGCCAACGACCCGGGCACTATTGCCCGCACCTACTACGAGGACGTGTCGAACCCCCAAATGGCCAATACCATGTTTGCCGGCATGGGCATTGCCATATCTTGCGTGCGAACCGACCAACTGCAACCTTTGGCAGATGCACTCAAAACTGTGTGGACACGGTATGACGCACACAACCGACAAAGCTACAGCTGGCCTGACATGACAGACGTGCTGCCATATCAAGCCTACACAGCCATCTACGACTACCGACCACATAATTATGACGCACAACAGGTGTTGCAACGAATTCTGCCCAAGGAGGACTTTCAGACTATTCAACCTTTGCTGGCCAAAGCTGTGGTGTGCCACTATGCCACGAGCCGCATTTATGTGGGGCCTGGCTACAACACTTTTCAAAGCATGCCGCGCGATGCCTCTAACTATTGCTGCATGAGCATGTTTGTGCCACAACAAGTGTACGAGGCAAATGCCAGCTCTTGCTCCTATGGCAATCTGAATACGGCCTTTGGCCAAACGGCATGGTACAAGGCTTGTGGTATGAGCAACCTGGGCTGGTAAGGCCGTCACTACTATTTTCCGTAATAATATTTATATCACCACATGATGCTAAACGAGACTGAAGACTTTGTCGAAGCTATGGAACAGTTTGTGAAGGCGGAACTGCGTGCAAGCATGGAGCCCGCCGACTACAACAACGAGGCCATCGAGATTATTGATGCCCGCAATCATCTGTTTCGGAATGTGGGACGGCAAGCTACCGACGAGGAGTTGAACATTTATGCCATTCGCGATTTATGTTGCGTGGACGAGGCAACAATGGAGACCATACCCAACCGTATGAAATTCAAGGCGATTGCCAAAGGTTACTTTGGGTAAAGGGGTAACAGGTTTACGGAATTGACGATTGGATATGAGCAGGTACTCAATGTGGAAACGGCACCTACTGTTTACGTAATTATCTTTGAACACCAACTTTTTATATGGAAAACTTACAAACCGCGCAGACAAGTGATGAGGTTTATCACCACAGTCTGCCCATACAAATACGCTTTAACGATGTGGACCGCTATGGGCATGTTAACAACAATGCCTACTTTGCATACTACGACCTTGGCAAAGAAGAGTACCTGCGCAATGTGCTAAAGGTAGATTACCGACGGGCCGATGTGGTTCCGGTCATCGCCAACATCAATGCCGACTTTATATTGCCCATTTTTTATGGCGACAACATTGTGATTGAGACGCGTGTGTCGCACATCGGACATAAAAGTTTTACGCTCAAACAGCGGGCCATCAATCAAAAGACGGGACTCGAGGTGTGCCAATGTAGCACCGTGATGGTGTGTTTCAACCTCAAAACCCAACAGTCGGCCGAACTGCCCGAACCCTACCGCAAGGCCTTTGAAGCCTACGAGAACAGTAGCAAGTAGGTGTTCACCAACTCGTATCAACTAACTTCGAGCACCCGCTTTCTTAAATAGTTTACGTATCATGCAACAAATCATATTTTCAAAAGACATTACCACCGAACTTGACCGCCTTTGCAGCGAGAGCGGTGCAGACCGCATATTTTTGCTCACCGACCAAACGACAGAAGAACTTTGCCGTCCGTTGGTACAAAGCTGCAAGGCCGTTGTTGGCGCACAAGGCATTGTGATTGGGGCCACCGATGTGTACAAAACACTCGACACTCTGGCCTCGGTGTGGAAGGCACTTAGCGATGGCAAAGCCTCACGCCGTTCACTGCTGATAAATCTTGGCGGCGGCATGGTGACAGACCTTGGCGGTTTTGCCGCAGCCACGTTCAAACGCGGTATCGACTTTATCAACATTCCTACTACCCTATTGTCGATGGTTGACGCGGCCGTAGGTGGCAAGACTGGTATAAACTTTAATGGATTAAAGAACGAAATCGGTGCGTTTCAAGAAAGTCGTGCCGTTATTATCGACACCGAATTTCTGCGCACACTTGACGAGCAAAATCTGCGTTCGGGCTATGCCGAAATGCTGAAACACGCCTTGCTCGAAAACGAGGCTATGTGGAGCGACCACCTGAAGTTTGACCTTGACGCGCCCGATTATGCCCATCTGCAGCAACTTGTTGAACAAAGCATTCGATGCAAGGAACGTATCGTGACGGAAGATCCACACGAGCATGGCATACGCAAGGCGCTCAATTTGGGACACACCGTAGGTCACGCCTTTGAAAGTTTTGCCCTTGAACAAGGGCGCCCCATTCTGCATGGCTATGCCGTGGCCTACGGTCTGCTGTGCGAACTGTTCCTCAGCGCAGCACATACTGGTTTCCCCACACAACAAATGCGCCAAACGGTGCAGTTCATACGTCAAAACTATGGTATGTTTGCCTTTACATGCGACGATTACGAGCATCTATACAACTTGATGCTGCACGACAAGAAGAATGTGAACGGGGTTATCAACTTCACCCTGATGGGCGGCATTGGAGACATCAAACTCAACCAACACCTTACGAAGGAGGACGTATTTGAGAGTTTCGACTTTATGCGCGAAGGATAACTGACTCAAGTTTCGGATTTAGCAATGGCGGGCTGAATCATCGTGCAAGGCGAATGCAATCAAGCTTGCTTGAATTGCTGAGCCGCAGCCGATGATGTCAAGAAAGGCCCAAGTATTTACTTAGCCCAGGGTGAAATTGAGCAAGGTCGTGACGCCCTGTAAGGGCAGAAGTAAAGCCACTTCATCATACTTTTGCCCTTACAGGGCGTAACGTTTCTTCTTGCGGACGACCCAGGGCGTTGCCCCGGGCTATGGATTACATTGGGCTTTCAGCCCGCCCTTGTTAAATCCGAAACTTCAGTAACTAACTTCCCCGTCAACCCGCCAACCTATGACATTTATACGTACGAATTAAAAGGTCTGCGATTATGAATATCAAACACTTTATGCCCAACATCATAAAGCATCTCGAACACGTGGTGTCGCTACTCGTTGTTTTTTTGATGCTTGTGGCAACCGCACTATGGTCTGGCAAACTATTCGGCCACGACATTGGCAGCAATGCCAACCCCGGCAACAATGCCAAGGCCACCTTGGTACGCCCCGACAACGAACAAATGCGCACATTGGGACTGCCAGCCAACAATGAATGCGAACTGACCCAACGTGACAGCGCCTCGTGGACGGTTACCGCCCAAGATGGCACCGACCTGGGCGTTGTGGTGAGCACTGCGCCATACGCGCGCCACATAAAGGGCTTTGCCGGCACCACCCCACTCTATCTATACATCAACACTCAGGGACATATTTCGCAGATTACTGCTGCCGAAAATGCCGAAACACCCGATTTTTTCAAACGCGCCTTTGAAGGCACCACCCCTCAATGGACGGGGAAATCTGTGACCGAGGCATCACACGCCAATGTTGATGCCGTAAGCGGTGCCACCTATTCGAGCAAGGCCATCATAGCCAATGTGCAAAACACCCTGGCGGCACGCAGCAAGGCTGAGAGCGCGGCAGCCTCCGTCCCGGCTATTGGCTGGACACGCACCATTATTGTGGCCCTGGTGCTGCTCACAGGCATACTTATCACCTTTAAGTGGCGCGGACACAAATGGCTGCGCATGGTGCAGCTGCTGCTCAACGTAGGCATATTGGGCTTTTGGTGCGGGCAATTTCTGTCACTATCACTGCTTCGCGGTTGGGTGGCTAACGGACTTGAACCTGTGGCCAGTCTGCCAACGCTGCTGGTGCTTGGGGTGGCTGTAATCATGCCATTCCTTAAACGGCCGCACCACTACTGCTCATGGGTATGCCCCTACGGCAGTCTGCAAGAGTTGGCAAGCCGACTGCCTTTCCCCAAAGTGCATTGCTCGCCCAAAGTGTATAAAGTAATGAGCCGCATACGCATCACCGTTTTTGCCATTATCATGCTGCTGCTCTGGACCGCGTTTTGGGACATTCAGGTGCTCAATTACGAGCCCTTCAGCGCATTCATGGTAAATTCTGCTGCGCCAATAGTCATGGTGCTTGCCTGCGTGTTTGTAGTAGCAAGTTGCTTTGTGCCAAACGTGTGGTGCAAATGTCTGTGTCCCATGGGACAATTACTCAATTTGTCCGAAAAATAGCTGCTGCACACACCTGCGGTGCAATGCAATATTAAACATAAAGAACCCCTATCAACTCCCCCTACAATGAACGACGCATTGAAATACAAAATTGTATCACTTGTACTGGCCATAGGCTTGCTGGCATCACTGATACATCTTGTGGTCTCACAAAAACAGACCACCCAACCTGAGCACAAACCAGCGGCAGAGATTGTCATGCAAAACATTCTTTCGCGCAAAAGTGTGCGCTCATACACCAATCGCCCTGTCAGCCGTGCACAGCTTGACACCCTTGTGCGCGCTGCAATGGCTGCTCCCACAGGCATGGACACCCGTCCATGGAAATTTGTTGTCGTCGACGACAAAACCGCCATGCAACAACTTGCAGCCAAACTGCCACGTGCCAAAATGCTGGCCGAAGCACAAGCTGCCATTGCCGTGTGCGGTGACATGAGTGTGCTGAGCAAGGACGGCAAACCATCACGCAACTGGATGCTCGACTGCTCGGCAGCTACCGAAAATTTGCTGTTGCAAGCCGAAGCCATGGGCCTTGGAGCTGTGTGGACAGCAGGCTATCCCTACCCCGACCGCATGGAGGCCATCAAATCGGCACTTTCGCTGCCCGACCACATCATTCCGCTTAACCTCATACCCATTGGCTACCCTAAGGGTGACCCACAACCCAAAGACAAATATAATAAGGACAACATTCATTACAACAAATGGTGAACACCCGACGTGGGCAAGTTTACGCAACAAACTCCTTGCTAACAACCCGCCAATCTGCCACGCTATTTTCTGAAAAGAACGCATCAACACCAACCTTTCTATGACATCTACATCTGAAAACAAACAACCACAGCCAGCACAAGGAAGCACCTCAAACAAAGGTGTGACAATCGGCTTTTTATTAGGTCTGCTCGCAGCCGTGTGCTACGGTTTCATTCCTTTCTTTACGCTCCCCATCAAGAGTGGCGCAAAGGCCGATTTCATGGCCGACCCTACTATCTTGTTCTACCGCTTTGGCTTTGCCAGCCTCATCGTGGCAGCCATCATGCTGATGCAGCGCAAAAGTTTCAAAGTAAGCCGCGGCGAACTGGTCACACTCATTTACCTTTCGTTCATCAGCGACGGTTCGGCACTCTTCTTGATTGATGGTTACAATTACATGTCGAGTGGCGTGGCTACCACACTTCACTTTATGTACCCCGTTGTCACCGCCATCATCATGATGGCCTTTTACAACGAGGCCCGCCGTTTCAGCACCATATTTGCCGTTATCATGGCAGTTGTAGGTGTGGGCATACTGTCGTGGGACCCCACGGGCAACACGTCAATACAAGGCGTCATCATCGTGCTTATTTCGGCCGTGTGCTATGCGCTCTACATCATTCGCGTCAACCGCTCGCGTGCAGCCACCATGGACGGCACAAAACTGGTATTCTACGTCATGTTTATCGGTGCCATCATATTTGGTGCCGAAGCTTTGCGACAGGGCAATTTCAAACCCATCACCACAACCTCGCAATTCACCCACCTCGCTGCTCTCGCCATTATTTGTACTTTCATTACCAACACCTGCCTGGTGTTCAGTGTCAAGCGCATTGGCAGCACCATGGTGGCCGTGCTTGGCGCACTCGAGCCGCTCACAGCCGTTGTGATAGGTTGCACAGTGTTTGGCGAACCCATCACTTGGCAGGTTCTTGCTGGCATCGCACTCATTATTCCTGCCGTGCTGGTGATTATATGGACCCGACGCAGATAATCAATATCTCGTACAAACAACACCCGGTTAACGGGTTAACAAGTAAGTATGCTATTTTATTATGCTAAAGTTTGAATGGTGAGAAGCGTAAAAAGCTTGGCAAACTTGCCTGTTAACCCGTCAACTTGTTAGGGTGGTTCTAATAATTCTGAAATAGGGATTTGTGCGCTATCGGAAGTGTATTTTTGAAAGTTTGTGAGGGAGCATAGCGGGCTATGTGACCGAACAAACTTTCAAAAAGACACTTTCGAGAGCGTGCAAATCACATTTCAGAATAGCAGAACTCTAAAAACAGAATTTTTAGAACCACCCTTTACTAATTCCGTCAACGCATCTATTATGGAAGAAAAAATAAGACAAGACCTTTACCAATACTTGCTAAGCCGTGGCAAAATAGACGAGCGCATGCCCGAATGCCCCGATTTGGAGGACAAGTGGCCCGAACTGGCACAAGCCTATTTGCCCGACGGCATACGTGAGTTCAATGCCTACCCCACCGTGTCATTGGGTTGGGTGATGTTTATCGGCATGGCGATGGCCACCTATTGGGACAAAGATTGGGAGCGTTATGGTCAAACGCCCAACATATACGAGCAAATGCGCAACCAACGCGGTTTTGATTGCTTGGACGAATACATACTCGAGGACGTGCTGCACATGAAGGGCGATGGCCTCAAGCAGCTTAACGACCTTGTGGCTGAGTGTGCCTCACGCACTAACAACGCGCTCATTCATGCCCACCTTGAGCCTGGTACGCCCGAAGCCTTCAAAGCCTATGTAGCTTGCTTGCACCAACTCTACCTAATGGGCATGGCGGTACAGCTCAAACGCTTGGGCTACCACATGGAACTGACGGACTAAAAACGTGCAGGGCACACACGCCCCTATAGCCGTCACCTCATGCCGGTTGTCTGTGGGTGCAAACTCAAAAACACTCCCGCAAGGTTGGGTGTTCAAAATAGACTTTTTAGAGAGAATGTTTTGGGGAAAGTTGTCTGAAACGCACTGCAAAAATGCAAGCACTAATGGTGGCATGCGTCCCGCGTTATCGGGTCTTTCAGCAGCCTCAAATACGGTTTGCTCACGGACACAAGCCCTTTGTCCGCCGGGTCGTGCCGTTGCACTTCGGGCGTGCGGTCAAGCACATTATAGCGTATGTCGTACAGTTCGTCCATCAGGGGGATGGCTTGTTCGGTCAGACCGCAGTTAGTCGTATTGCCAGTTGTTTGCGATGCGCAGTCAGTGTCGTTTCCCATGCTTTTTTGCGGCTGAGGTGTTTCAGCGTTTTTAGTTTGTGGTTCCGGGCTATGCGCGATAGCGTCTATCAGTTTGTCAACGCCACGTTTCACAATGGCATCGGCATAGCGCAGCATTCTGTTAAGCATTCGTTTCATGGTAGTTACTACAATTTGGTTTGATATAAAAGTAAAGTGCTGCAAAGGTAACACCAAGACATTGTACCCATCAAAAAAAGTGTACAATTTGTACACAAATATTTGTTCCCTCCCCGCCTGCCTACATGTAAAAGAGTGCGTGTGTTTTTACTGCCATCTTACACTTTTTATGCGTAACAAGTTGATATACAGATGTTTCAAGAGTGTAATATGATTTCAAAGTATCTTACACTCTCCTGCATACATCTTACACATCAAACCCCGCTGCCATGCAGTCGGTTTGGACGTATGCGGTGTGGTTTACGCCATCGGGACGTAGATAAATCTGTCGGAGCAACAGACTTTCCTACTCCCCTATGCCGTGATATCGTCCTCCCTTGCTTGTGTCGTGTGGCAGTGTGTGGGTTGTGTAGGTTGTGTGTAGGTAACATTTGTAGTATCTTACACTAACTAAAGTGTTGACAATCAATAAGTTGTAGCGTATTAGTGTAAGATGTAAGATGCTCGATGTGTAAAGTTTTTGTAGTATAGTAAAGGTCCCGCTACCACTAAACGCAAGCACAAAACGCTAACACAAAACTCAAGCACTAATGGGGGCGACGCGTCCCGCGTCGGGCATAAAAGCAAATACTCATACACTGCTAAACAAAGACTTACAGACAGCACTAATTACATGCCTGTCTGTGAGCCTTTGCCTTAATGCCCGACGCAAGACGCGTCGCCCCCATTAGAGCTTGCGTTTTGTGCTTGCGCTCAATGGTAGCGTTTCGTACTTGCGTTTAGAGGTAGCATTTAGTGCTTGCGTTTTGTGTTTGCGCTCAGTGGTAGCGTTTTTTTTGCAGACTTTGTCAATGCGTCACCCAATCAAATAACGCATTGACGAAGTATGGAAAGAGCACTTAGGCTGAATAAGTTCTCCACTTTTTACAAAGTACAGAACTCCCCGCTGCCTGACCTTGCTTAACAAGATCGCACAACGGGGAGTTTTACTTTAAGTTGATATATACTGTATGGCCCTATTTAGCCAATAGAGATTTTTAGTTGTTCTCAGGACGGAGCTTGCGCACGGTTTCACCAGCACGCCACATTTCGCTTTCGTGGAGTGCCTTGAGTTCCTGTTCAAGTCCTGCACGGTAATCGGGCTTAGAGTTGGCATCGATTGAAATTTGAGCCTCGTTGCCACTTGCCACGCTCTGGTAAAGTTTTTCCATCACAGGCTTGATGGCATCGTGGAAGGGAGTCATCCAATCCAAGGCACCACGCTGGGCCGTTGTTGAGCAGTTGGCATACATCCAGTCCATACCATTCTTGCCCACCATGGGGAGGAGTGACTGGGTGAACTCTTCGATAGTCTCGTTGAAAGCCTCAGAAGGGGTGTGTCCGTGTTCGCGGAGAGTTTCGTATTGAGCCAAGAAAAGTCCCTGGATAGCACCCATCAAAGAGCCACGCTCACCAGTAAGATCGCTGGTTGCCTCGCGCTTGAAGTCGGTCTTGAACATGTAGCCCGAACCTATGCCCACACCAAAGGCAAGCACCTTTTCAGTAGCATGACCTGAAGCGTCCTGATATACAGCGTATGATGAGTTAAGACCACGACCCTCGAGGAACATGGTGCGGAGCGATGTGCCCGAACCCTTAGGAGCTACCATGATGACATCAATGTCTGCGGGAGGCACTACACCGGTGCGGTCGTTCCAGGTGATGGCAAAACCATGCGAGAAGTAGAGTGTCTTGCCCGGAGTGAGGTGCTTCTTGATAGAAGGCCAAAGCTGCATCTGTGCGGCATCTGAAAGCAACATGCAAACGATTGTACCCTTTTCGGCAGCCTCCTCAAGCGAAAAGAGTGTTTCGCCTGGCACCCAACCATCGGCCACAGCCTTTTCGAATGTCTTGCCTTGACGCTGGCCTACAATCACGTTGAAACCATTATCGCGCAGGTTGCAAGCCTGACCAGGACCTTGTACACCATAGCCGAGCACGGCAATGGTCTCGTTTTTCAATACTTCACGTGCCTTTTCCAAGGGAAACTCTTCGCGGGTGATTACTTCTTCTACAACTCCGCCAAAATTCAATTGTGCCATAATATTTAAGTTTTTGTGTAGGTTGCGGCAACCGTTTGCACAATCAGCTGCACATTACCTATAAGGTTATAATATAAATGTCTATAAATCAAATATCTATCGTACTAATAGCCTTGTCAGAAACCCGTATTGGCTTGTTGCGCACGTTTCTCCTCCTCACGCAGTTCGAGGAATTCGTTAAGTTCCTCGCGGCGGCTCTTGGTTACAGCCACCACGCCCGAACTTACATACTGCAATATGCAGCCATATCCCTTCAGTTTGTGATAGAGTTCGAGAGTTTCCTCAGGCAGCCCCTCTTTCGACACGATGGCATAGGTTGAGTTTACCTCCACTATTTTGCCATCATACTGGCGAATGGCCTTTGATATGTTGCGGTTTTCAATCAAACGCGCCGTGGCTATTTTGTAAAGGGCCTGATCCATCACATATATTTCGTCGTTTGTAAAATACTGCGCCTGGATTACGTCGATTTTCTTTTCAAGCTGCTTTACCAATGTCTGCACCGTGTGCTCGTCGGTATAGCAAGTTATCGTGTAGCGATGCACATGTTCAATGCCCGATGCCGACACATTAAGACTTTCAATATTGAGTTGTCGGCGTGTGAACACATTGGTCACGAGGTTCAGCACACCGGCCAAATTTTCAGAGAACACGATAATCGTGTAAAGCGTAGTGTCCTTTTTATCTTCGTTCATACAATAAGTAGGTGTTCAAAATTATTTTATACAATCAGTAGGTGCCATTTTCACATTGAAAGCACATTCTCGAGACGCATCTGTTCCCTTCGGCCTCGGTCACATAGCCCGCTATGTTCCCTCACCCGAAGGAAACATCTGCGCCACGATAATGCACTTTCAATGTAAAAATAATTTTGACCACCTACTTAGTCGTTTTTATTAAGTTTCACGCCTCAAGCATCATATCATCTACGTCGTGTCCCGGACAGCACATGGGCAACACATTGTCCTCTTCAAGCACTGCGGCTTGCAGCAAGAAGGGGCCGGGGGTGGCAAGCATTTGGCTGATAGCCTCATCAAGCTTGCTTCGGTCGGTGACGGTCAGTGCCGGTATGTCGTAAGCCTCTGCTATCTTCTCGTAGTCGGGGTTCATCATGGGTGTGAACGAATAGCGGTGGCGGAAAAATAGCTGCTGCCACTGTCGCACATTGCCCAAGAAATTGTTGTTGAGTAATATGATTTTAACTGGAGCATGCTGCTCCATGATGGTGCCAAACTCTTCGATGGTCATTTGCAATCCGCCATCGCCAAGGAACAAGCACACAGTGCGGTCGGGCGCACCGAATGTGGCACCTATGGCAGCCGGCAATCCAAATCCCATGGTGCCCATACCGCCCGAGGTTATGATGCTGCGCTTTTCGGTAAAGCGGAAATAGCGTGCCGCCATCATTTGGTTCTGGCCCACATCGGTTACCAACACCGCCTTGTCCTGACTGAGTTCGGTGACACGACGCACAACCTCGCCCATGCGCAATGGGCCTTCGGCGGGATGAATTTGCGGTTCGATAACCACCTCGCGCTCTTTAGAGTCCCATTGCCGGAAACTCTCACGCCATTCGGTATGCGCTTTCTGCTCGAGCAAGGCTGTAACAGCCGGAAGCGTCTCCTTACAGTCGCCCAACACGGCTACGTCAACCGTCACATTCTTGTTTATTTCTGAGGGGTCGATATCGAAATGTATCTTGCGTGCCTGCTTGGCATAGGTGTCTAACTTGCCAGTAATACGGTCGTCAAAACGCATGCCGACGGCTATGAGCAAGTCGCACTCTTGTGTCTTTTTGTTTGCACCCAGCGAACCATGCATGCCAAGCATGCCCACATTCAGCGGGTGATTGGTTGGCAAGGCCGACAAACCTAACAGCGTGCAGCCTGCGGGCAAACCTGCCTTCTCGATAAAAGCACGGAGTTCCTCGCCGGCATTACCCAGTTCGACACCCTGCCCTACCAACACGAGCGGACGCTTAGCCTCGTTAATCAAGGCTGCAGCCTCGGCAAGGCTCTGCTTGTCTGTTGGCGGCACGGGCACGTAGCTGCGTATAAAGTCTATGGTGCCTGGCATATAGTCGGCCTTTTCGATTTGTGCATTCTTGGCAAAGTCAAGCACCACAGGTCCTGGACGTCCGCTTGCTGCAATGTAAAAGGCACGGTGTACAGCCCATGCCACATCCTTGGCCGAGCGAATTTGATAGGCCCATTTGCTAATAGGCTGGGTGATGTCTACCACGTCACATTCCTGAAAGGCATCTGTGCCAAGCATCTGTGCACCCACTTGTCCAGTGATGACCACCATGGGCGTACTGTCCATCATGGCATCGGCAATGCCTGTTATCGTATTAGTGGCACCAGGGCCACTTGTTACGAGGCACACGCCCGTGCGCCCGCTCACACGGGCATAGCCCTCGGCAGCATGGGCAGCAGCCTGTTCGTGGCGCACCAATATGTGATTTAAGCGGTCGCGATAATCATACAAGGCATCGTACACGGGCATGATAGCACCGCCCGGATAGCCAAACAATGTGGTAACCCCCTCATCGAGGAGGGCACGCATCAGTATTTCAGCACCGCTTATTTGTGTATTCTTGTTTTCGGTCATAGTTGTCTGTTAAGGTAGTTCGCTTAATGGTCGTGGCGTGAGGCAAGTGTGCCTTCGCCCCCATCAACCTACATTTCTTACGTTAGGAGGTAACGTCGGTGTTCAAAATAATGTTGAACGCCCACTTATATTTATATCTCGCGCACACCGCCTTTGTCGGCACTGCTCACCATGCTGGCATAAGCCCTCAAGGCCTTGCTCACCGTACGTTTGCGTTGCAAGGGGCGCATGGGACGTGCGGCCAGTTCCTCATCGCTGAGGTGAACTGATATGCTGCGCGATGGTATGTCTATCTCAATGATGTCGCCATCAATTATCTTGCCAATAGCACCGCCTGCTGCGGCCTCGGGGGATATGTGGCCAATGCTCAAGCCTGACGTGCCACCTGAAAAACGGCCATCGGTTATTAGCGCACAAGCCTTGCCCAAATGGCGGCTCTTGATGTACGACGTGGGGTAGAGCATCTCCTGCATACCCGGTCCGCCCTTTGGCCCCTCGTGGGTTATAACTACTACATCGCCTGCCTGCACCTTGCCGCCAAGTATGCCCTTGCAAGCCTCGTCCTGCGAGTCGAACACACGAGCTGGCCCTTCAAAGTGCCACAAACTCTCGTCCACACCGGCGGTTTTCACCACACAGCCATCGAGCGCTATGTTGCCAAACAACACGGCCAGTCCGCCGTCTTTTGTATAGGCATGTTCCATGTCGCGAATGCAACCTGTGGCACGGTCGGTATCAAGCGACGGCCATTGACGGTCCTGCACACCCATCTTGGTGGCAAACTTGCCGCCAGGCGCACTACCATATATGCGTGCAGCCTCGGCATCAACCTCGGGACCTGTTATGCTGTAATGTTTAACGTCCTCGCCCAACGTGGCGCCATTGACACGATGTGCTGTCAAGTCGAGCAAATCGCCCTTGGCCAATTCGCCCAATATGCCAAGCACACCACCTGCGCGGTTACACTCCTGCACAGAGTAGCGCTGCGTGTTGGGCGACAATTTGCAAAGGCATGGTACATGACGGCTCAATTGGTCAATGTCCTTCATCTTGAAGTCGACACCGGCCTCATTGGCCACAGCCAACAAGTGGAGTACGGTGTTGGTAGAGCCGCCCATGGCTATATCCAATGTCATGGCATTAAGAAAAGCCTGACGGGTGGCTATTGAGCGCGGCAGCACCGAGGTGTCGCCCTCACCATAATATTTCATGGCATTGCTCACAATGAGCTTGGCTGCATCTTCAAACAAGCGGCGGCGGTTAACGTGTGTGGCCACTATGGTGCCATTGCCAGGCAACGACAAGCCAAGCGCTTCTGTCAGGCAGTTCATTGAGTTGGCTGTAAACATACCCGAGCAACTACCGCAACCAGGACAAGCACGCTGTTCGATTTGTGCCAATTCATCATCGCTCACCGAGGTGTCAGCTCCCTTCACCATGGCCGTGATAAGGTCGACATTCTGCCCCTGATAGCGGCCGGCCTCCATCGGGCCACCACTCACAAACACGGTTGGTATATTCAAGCGCATAGCCGCCATCAGCATGCCCGGTGTAATTTTGTCGCAGTTTGATATGCACACCAGCGCATCGGCCTTGTGTGCCTGTACCATATATTCTACAGAGTCGGCAATAATGTCGCGCGAGGGCAACGAGTACAGCATGCCGTCGTGACCCATGGCTATGCCATCGTCAATGGCTATGGTGTTGAACTCTGCAGCATAGCAACCAAGTTTTTCAATCTCTTGCTTTACGAGCTGCCCGGCCTCGTGCAGATGGGTGTGGCCTGGTACAAACTGGGTGAACGAGTTGGCTATGGCAATAATAGGCTTGCCAAAATGCTCACGCTTCATGCCTGTAGCTATCCACAAGGCACGTGCGCCCGCCATTCTTCGTCCTTCGGTGCTGAATGCACTGCGCAACTGTATTTTCATAACTCTTTCAGGATATTTATTAGCTTTGTTGCATAACACACATTATCATGCAGAAGCTTTACAGTTTACTACTCTTGTTGTTATTTTGTTTTGCAAATGTAACCAATAATACGATACAATAATACAAAATGTAAGAAAAAGTTCAGAAAAATGCCAAGAAAAACCGATTGTGCGCCACAGGCATGCACATTTATGCAACATTACGTGCACTTTACCGCCCCCGCGCCATCACCCCCACACAAGCTACGCACGGGCTCCATGTACCACATACTAAAGTTTTGCCGCATATTTGCCGCATTTATGTCTAAAATTGATTAGCAAATTTTACAACAGAGCACAAGTAAAAGCCTGCCTTAGCGGTTTATACCATTTTATTTACGTAATTTTGCCGCGCTGTTAAATCCTTAACGAATTGACGAGGCGGACAGAGTGACGAGTTATTTAACACCGTTTGTTGAAATTCCATTCACACACTGCTCGATATGCGCAGAATGCACTTGCCACGCCCGTCAAACCATCAACACACAAACTTATTTAGAACAACGACCCCTATCATATATATGCAAATCAAACACATAGGCACAATGCTTGCCATAGCAGCTGCTACCCTGCCGCAGGCCTCTGCACAAAATGCACTGCAGCGCGCAGGTCAACACGTTACTTACACGGCCGAAGCACAAGCAAGCTATTCGCATAACAAAACACCCTTGTGGCTCACAGCCAACAAATACGGCATGTCATCGGTAGACACCAAGAACGGCTATTTGCGCATGACCATCGAACGCCAGGCTGATGCCGACTCGGCCTGCCATTGGCGCTTTGGCTATGGGGCCGACATAGCAGTTGGCGCGCACTATCCGAGCAGCGGTTTCGTTCAACAGCTCTATGCCGACATCGACTGTCGTCTGGCGCGCCTTACCATAGGTGCCAAGCAGCACCCCATGCAACTTAAAGACAATGAACTGAGTAGCGGATCGCAAGCGCTGGGCATCAATGCACACCCTGTGCCTGCCGTACGCCTGTCCCTGCCACGCTACTGGAATATTTCTGGACGTGGAAATTGGTTGGGCATACGCGGCCACATCTCGTATGGACTGATGACCGATGACAATTTTATGCAGGACTATCTCAGAGGCACCAAAAACCGTTATGCCACACGGGTATTGCTGCACACAAAGGCATTCTATTTGCGAGCTGGAAATGCCCAAAAGTTTCCCATCACCTACGAAGGCGGACTTGAATGGGCCACCCAATTTGGCGGCACAATATACAACGCAAGGCAAACCCCCATTAAGGCGGGACACCATCTGAAGGACTTTTTCACCGTACTTTATGGCGGCGGAGCCGATGTCACCGATGGTGTTTATAGCAACGCCCTTGGCAACACATTAGGCAGTTGGGTGTACCGCCTCAACTACCACGGACACGGCTGGGGGGTCAGCCTTTACTACGACCATTACTTTGAAGACCACTCGCAGATGTTCTACAATTATGGCTGGCGCGACGGCATGTGGGGACTTGAGGCACACTTGCCCAAAAATCCCATACTTGGAAAATTCGTGTACGAATACATCAAGACCACCGACCAAAGTGGCCCCATCTACCACGACCATACACCCGAAATTCCCGACCAAGTGAGCGGTAGTGACAACTACTACAACCACGGGCTGTACACGGGCTGGCAACATTGGGGCATGGCCATTGGCAACCCGCTCTACGTAAGTCCGCTTTACAAGGGCACACGAAATTTGAGCTTTATTGGCACACGTTTCAAGGCGCACCATCTGGGCTTTAGCGGCGACCCACTCCCCTGCCTGCACTACCGCATCATGATTACCCACGAACGTAACTTGGGCAATTGCAGCAGCGATTGGACCGAGGCACGCACACTGAACAGTCTGCTGCTCGAAGCTGCATGGTCACCCCTTCGCCTCGGACGCATCAACACCAGTGGCTGGACCGCCAAACTGGCTTTTGGACTTGACCGCGGCAGCTTGATTGGCCACAACACCGGTGCACAACTCACCATCACAAAAAACGGATTGATTACAAAATAGCCTCATGCACTTACACACATTATTATATAACAAATGCAGCACACTTGCCATCACAGCGATTGGCCTGCTGCTCGCCACAGCCTGCTCGCACGTGAGCCGCAATGGGCTGATCGACGGAAAATGGCGTCTGCACGAAATTCACAGCAAAGCCACACCAACAGATGCCTATTATACGGCACAGAAGAAGTATGTGCTTAATGACCGCATATACTGGTCATTTCAGCTCGATTTGCTACAAATAACCTCTTCCCTGGCACATAACGGACAAACTAACAAAACCTTTGCCCGCTTTAACTATGAGGGCGACAAATTGGCTGTGTATAGCCCCTATGCCCACCTTTACGATCACGATATTCCCATTACCGACCCCAACATTTCATTAGAAAGTGTAGGCATCAGAGGCCACGAGGCCAATTTCCGCATTGTGCGCATCAATTCAAGTTCGCTCATTCTGTGCTCAGACATGGACAGTTTGGTATTCCGAAAATTACACTAAACGCGATTAAAGACATTGGTTGCCCGCTACATCTTGCTCCCGATACAAAGAATATCAAGAAAAAAACATTACCTTTGCAAATATAATATATAAGGAAATACTTATGGCAAGATTCATCAACCCCTTCACTGATATCGGTTTCAAGAGAATCTTCGGACAAGAGGTATCCAAACCTCTGATTATTGATTTTCTGAACAGCCTGCTGCTCGGCAAGGAACACATCACAAGCATCACATTCCTTGACAAGGAGCAGCCGGCCCTATTTGAAGATGACCGATCGCTCATATACGACATATATTGCGAAACCGACAAGAATGAGAATATCATTGTCGAAATGCAGAACAAGTCTCAGCCTTATTTCAAAAACCGGAGCATATATTATGCCTCCGAAGCCATTGCAAGGCAAGGCGAGAAAGGGGCTGATTGGAAATACAATATAGATGCTGTGTATCTTGTTGCTTTCTTGAATTTCTGTCCGATGGATTTTAAGAAGGAGTTCAGAACCGATGTGGGACTGACGAACTTAAAAAACAATGAAATCTTCTCAGACAAAATTAGAATGACATTTATGCAGTTGCCTTTATTCAAGATGGAGGCAAATGAGTGTGAAACAAACTTTGATAAATGGATTTACGTTCTGAAAAACATGGAAACATTAACAAGATTGCCATGGGCTGCAAAAAGCGCCGTGTTCAAAAAACTGGAGCAAATTGCCGACGTTGCTTCTCTTTCAAGACAAGAGCGTATGAAATATGATGTGGGATTGAGAAAATACCGCGATACACTATCAGTGCTTGAAGGTGCTAAATTAGACGGACTGGCAGAAGGCAGAGCACAAGGTATAGCCGAAGGTAGAGCTGAAGGTAGAGCTGAAGGTATAGCAGAAGGCAGAGCAGAAGGCGCACAAAAGGAAAAGATTGAAACAGCAAAAAGACTTTTGGCTATTGGTGCAGACACCAATACCATAGCAATTGCTACCGGATTAACCACAAACGAAGTTGAAAGTCTGATAGGAAATTAAACGTCCTAATCTGCTGTCGGAACTTTGCGCAGCATAGATAACTAAATACAATTACGGTTTCTACTATTTGGCTGCAGAACCCACAATAGCCCCTGGGAGTTTTAACACAACCCCCAGGGGCTATTTTCATGAAAGCGCAGGCCGTGGGTCAACAAGTCGTGGTACATCAGCATCAAGGTGCTCAAAAACCACATGGCGCGCATCATGGGCGACGAGTTCAGCGGTGTCTTCGACACGCTGACGGAGCGAGAGAGGGGGTGACATTTGGGCACTTTAAGCCCCCAGTTTGTTGCGCGATAGTGATTAAAGCCATATCTTTGCAAAAAGAATATAAACACACACTATATACACACTACACATCATGCTCATCATTTTCTGGTTATTAGTTGCATTCATTATATGTTTCTTTCTCTGCGCTTTCGTGATAGGTATCATTAAAAGTATTGAAATGACGCCCGATGAGTGGCGCGACTTTGTGGAGGACTACCGACGGGAGAAAAAGCAAAAGAAGGAGAGTAAACGACTATATAGGAGCATTGAAAGCCAAGCCATTGCCAAATACCCCGGCCGCGCCAATTACAGAAAAAGGAAAGCCTACATAGACAAACACCTCTAACCGCCCCGTGTGTCTTTTAACACCCGGTTAAGCCGTGTTACTTTTGGATCATCACACACCAAAAGTAACACGCTTTTTTTTATGAATAACAACGACATCAAGACCGTAACCTTCACCATCAACTCGGAGCAGGCGCAACGCAAGCTCGACGACATCAACCACCGGCTGGAGCAGGCACGCATCAAGCGGCAAGATGCCTTTGAGCGTGGCGACGGCAAGGCACTGCAAGCATACACCAACAACACAACAGACCATGGCTGGATACGTAGCAGGAGCGATTAGTACACGAATTATAAAAGCAACAATGACTACGCATCAACACCTTCAATGCGTAAAAGGAAACGTTTTGTACTAACCCCTGCAGCAAATCCCGTCAGCGTGCCGTCCACTCCGATAACACGATGACACGGCACTATAATGCAAATGGAATTAGAGCCAATAGCCTGTGCTACTGCACGCACGCCATTGGAGCAACCTGCTGCACGCGCCACGTCTGTATATGAGGTGGTCTGACCATACGGAGTAGCGAGGAGCGCGTTCCACACACGTTGCTGAAATGGTGTGCCGGCCATGGCCAAAGGCAAATTAAACTGTACAAGGGCACCCGCAAACCAGGCATCAAGCTCTTTGGCTGTTGCTTGAAGCAACGGGGTGCTTCCACACACATAACGCGCATTAAAAAAGTGCTGTATGCGCTGGTCATTACGCCGACGATGCTTGCCATTAGCCCAATCGCACAAGCATAGCTTGCCTGCATAATCGCCAAGCACCATCTCGCCACATGGCGAATGATACGGTTGTGTAAATATTTGCGCTGCACTTTTCATTGAACACGTTTTTCAAAATGCTGAAAATCTTTGCGGTGCTTCCATGCGCCACCCCACACAAAGCCATGCTGACGGAACAAACGATAACATAGGTCACCGGTCGTTATCTTATACTTAAAACTACGCTGCCTGTTGGCATAGGGCCGCCCCTTGGCAGGACTTACCACCAGGGTGCCATCCTTACGGTGCCACACATACGGGTTGTAAAGCGGATTAACATCGATCGCTCGCCCCCAACTATGGTTTGACAGTTTTGACGAGCCTGCCACACGGCGGTAATTGAAGCAGGCCGTATTGTTGGCCGACATAGACCGCTCATCGTCGGCTCCATAATTGTCAATCAGCACCATGCGTTCTATAGGATAGTGCGCTTCATACAATTGTTTGAAAATAGAGACTAAATCATTTGCCACAGACTGATGACAAACCATCTCACCAATTTGCGGCTTGCCATTGCCGTTATAATGCAACAAACGCAGGTAGCGCAAACCCGACAATGGAATGGGGCAATCGGCCTTATACGACAACCCCGACATACGCTTGGCCACCACGCTGTCAATCGCACACGCCACAAAGCATTTCTGCAAACCATAGGCCTGCACTGCCGCCTCACTTACCTCGCAGCCAGCACGCCATTCGTGCAGCAGTTTTATATGACTATCTTTTGACAAATCACACGGAGTGCAAGCAGTTACTTTTGTAACACGACAAGCCTCTTCGCCTAACTTATTTGCTTGTTTACATGCCATGGCCGAGAGGGCTGTGGCAAGCAGACACGCACCTGCAAAAAAGCCACACGCACGACACATTTGTATATAGGTGTTCATTTTCCTTTTCTGCATAATATCACCTGTCATATCCCTTACACCGCTACACATTTCTCCGCACACGCAAGCAGCGCTCGACAGGTCACATACCCATTATTTATTTGACGGCACAAACGACTCATAAGTGCCATTGCTGTAAAACACACGTATCTCTTTTATTTTACGCTCATCTTTGTCAATATTTATACCCATAGTAGCCACATTGCCATTACCGCGCGATGTGATGCGCTGCTCGCGACGTGGAGAAACGATACCCGCACGAGGTTCTACCACTGCACGATTATGCACGTCAACCACATCTGGAGCCATCAAAAAGGGTGCTTCAGTACCTGCACCTCCTTCGGCATTAGAGGTAGCAGACTCGAGCTGAACCATTTCGCTCGCTGTACCTAACGCCCCTTCTTCACTGTCTGATGAGGTATGACCCGAGGCACCATTTATCAACATATCGCCCTCGCCGAACATCAACCAGTTAACATTTATTTCGGGAAAGGCAACATGCACTCCCATTACGTGTTTGTTCGTTGGATTGGTGCGCCCTGTCAGTATGCTTGACAATGATGCTGGTGAAATACCAAGCCGAGCGGCAAAATCCTGTTGCGACAATTTGGCATAATCCATAATAGATCTTATGCGTTCAATCATTGTTTCGTTCATATATATAATGTGTTTAATCGTTACATGGAGCGAGGTCCCGGCTTATCTACCTCGATGTTTTAGACTTTAGCTGCACAATTAGCCATCTCAGTGTCTGAAAAATTGAACAATATTGCGCCACAATTTTAATGCGTTGCATGACACACCTCCGAGCAAGGACTCTAAGCCAGGTGAAGGAGGAGGCACAAGTACAATGACTCAGTAAGTCAACCTGTAGTCCCAAATTCATGCTTCACAAATCGGTACCCACTATCAAGCCCTGAGACCCGAAATGTCTCCTCTAACATGGTGCGCAAAAGCGTTGGCATCTCACTCGCTCCAACTAATTCATTTACAAAGATAAAAAATAAGGGTCAATCAAGCAACAGATTTGGTGCACAATCATCAATTTACATTACACAATTCTTTATTCACATTACCATATCTACAAATTTACACCTTGATATTGTATTTTACATTGTAATATTTAGAACACGCCATACGCTATTTAGCAAGCTAAAGTATTTCTGTCGTGTTTTTTCATGACTTGTTGGTTTACAACAGATTTCACACAAGTATAACCTAAATACAGCCATCGGCACACCATACATACAATAAATCACTTCTATTTAATCAAGTATTCCGAAAGCATACGTGTGTTTTTATTGGTTTTCAACAAGTTACACTTAAAGTAAAGACTTGCATTTTTATAAATCCACAAAACCACTTTACATTCTAATGTTTATAGACGTATATATTTATGATTGTAACAAACGAAAAATCGAACACACTTACAAAACTAAATATTTTGCTTTGCAGTTTACATTACAAATGTTTACAAATTACATCTACACCAATAAATACTAATTTTGGTTTAATGTAAATTATCGAACACAAACAAAGCCGAGGAATCCACCATATTCCCATATCCGCACCAATGGCCATTTTCGCAGTTTTGACGCAGCCACAGCGAGTTAATTTCAATACAAACGCTTGATTTACAATGAGTTACACGCATTTTTGTCTACACAACGCATCATTCCATTTAGATTTACAGATACCACATATTGCTATACACATATTACAAATTGCACTATTAGTGCGTTTTTTGAGCGCCAAACGAGCCTTTTCTCTCGCTCAAATGGTCAAAATTTACATTTTCTACGTAATGTGCCCGCGCGCCATACCATAAACAGATCGTTTGAATGCCCAATTTGGCATAGTTTGGTATTTGTTTTTCTGGTGCGCAGAACCTGATTATACTCCTTCAAAAATATTGAAAAGCACCATCACCATAGCCCACTCTACACCAGGTGCACAAATCGGCCGCAATCTGGAAAATCAGGCATATTGAAAAACAGAACAATTATAGGGCACATTCCAACATCTCATGTTTTCATCTGCCCCCAGAGGCGTACAGGCAAGAAAAAACTCCCATACTTATAGAAGCCCCCTCCCCTCTTCCCTTACCGTCAAACACACATGCCCACACTTTCGCAAACACGTGCCTACCATACCCCCTGCTGCATACATACAAAACAGGGCGGCAGCCATGGAACATTTAATCCCACAACTGCCACCCTGACAAGCTTTCATTTCAAGAACTACTGCTTGTTAGTGTAGTATAAAATATATTAACTCCTTCATCAGGTCACCATTCGACGTATGCGATCCTTCTGCCCCTTTCGACCGCGCATCGGTCCGTCGTATTTCGGCCAGGATTTGCATCACCTTCACTCCCGAATAGCTACGCATGGCAGGCAACACATTTTTCTCAACCTGCCACTCGGTTAAGCCAAGCCAAGTGGCAATACCTTGCTTCGTTTTGGTTGGAGCATAAAAGGCCACCATCAAATTTGCAAAATATTTGAACAGCGAAGCCAGTGTGCGTTGAATGGGATTATCTTTCTCATTTTCGTCAAAATATTTCACAATTCTGTTCACCTTTAGCACGTCCTTGCTTCCTATGGCGTCCTGCAGTTCAAAGATGTTATAATTCTTAGATATGCCGATATGCCTTTGCACCAATTCTATGCTTATCTGCTTTTCGCCCTCGGGCAGCGACAACACCAGTTTGTCAAGTTCCGAAGCCATGCGGTTAAGATCAGCCCCCACATACTCGCTCATCAGCTCGGGAACCCCCGCCTGTGGCACCACCCTTTTACGCTGCAAATACGCACGAACAAATGGCGGCAACTGTGCGTCACGCAGTTTGGCCGATTCAAACAGCACACCCTCTTTATTTATAAGGGTTGCCACCTTCGTACGGCGGTCAAGCGTTCCATTTTTATGACAAAATACGAGTATCGTACTGGGTTGAATTTTGCGCAAATAATACTCCAAATGCTCAATATGCTTCAAGTTTTGCGCCTCCTTCACCACTATCACGAGATGCTGCGCTGCCATGGGGAATGCCTGTGCTGCGGTAATGATATTATCAATATCAGCCTCAGCCCCGAAGAAAGTCATCAAGTTGAAATCACGCTCTTCAGGTTTCAGCACAGCATTAACTATGAAGTCTGCCACATGGTCAATGTAATAGCTCTCCTGCCCCATCAAGTAATAAATGGGTTTAAGGTTGCCTGCCTGCACATCGCGCACAATTTGCTCGTAGGTCGGGCCTGTTGCCTTCTTCTTAAATCCGGTGTATCCTCCAGCCATTTTAAGTATGTGTTCAAAGTTATTTTATACAATCAGTAAGTGTCATTTTCACATTGAATCGACTTTTCTGCCCCATATTGGAGCACACAAAGGTAAGTAATATTTTGTTCTTAGCTAACCCGTTGACGGAATTAGTTTCCCCGTCTGTCCGTTAACTTGTCAGCAAATCTGTCAACCAACTCTGCCCACTATTTTAGCACAAACACTTGCCCATATCTCAAGAAATGCCGAAATTAGCAATCGCCGTCCCCACGTATAAGGAGAGCACTCTATCAACTATCCGTTGACAGTCTGTAGAAATAACGGAATAGCGAGATAGCGGGATTGCGGAATAACGGAATAACGAGATAGCGGATTGCGGGATAACTAATAGTCACACAAGCCCACCTTTTGCCTTACGAAATATTATGCCACAACAATATGTAAGCAACAACGTATCTACGTTACCCCACTCGCGGGCTGCTGTCAACCCATTCGGCCGACGCGCTCCGATACAACTTCAATACTACTAATAATATATATATGAATATAGCCAAAGCCACTTACTGTGTGAGAAGAGCCTGCACAGTCCTCTTCGTCATACTATCAGTTCTTTGCCTTTCATGGCCACTGGCGTCAATGGCCAAGAAACGGGCTTTGCTCATCGGCATCTCCCACTACCCACAGACAACGAGAAACAATCCATGCACCTGGACCAATATCCATGGCAGCAACGATGTACGTCTGCTACGAGGCACACTGCAAAAGCAAGGTTTCCGCATCACCACCCTTACCAATGCCCAAGCCACCGCCTCACACATAAGACGCGCACTCAAGCGGCTCTGTCAGCTAGCAGCCAAAGGCGACATGGTAGTTATACACTTTTCAGGACACGGCCAACCATTTGAGGACCTCTCGGGCGATGAAGCCGATGGTTGGGATGAAGCCATTGTACCCTACGATGCGAAGAAATGCTACAGCCGTACATACACCGGACGATGCCACATCATTGACGACGAACTCGAGTGCTACATCAACAGTCTGCGCACCACGGTTGGCCCCCGTGGCTTTGTATACGTGGTGCTCGATGCCTGCCACATGGGAGGAGCCAGTCGCGACGAAAGCGAAACCGACTCCGCGGCCTGTGCGCGCGGCACCAACGTGGGGTTCTCGCCCAACGGCCGCACATACATACCACGCATCGACCGCCGCGGCCACTTCACGGTTAAAGCCTCACCCCGAATGGCTGGCGTATGCTACATAGAGTCATGCCGTGCCTACCAAACCAACACCGAGATTTACGAACAAGGGCAATACTATGGTCCGCTATCGTTCTACATTAGCCAGGCCCTGCAACACACTCTCCTCACCCACAACCTGCAGTGGGTGCATAAGGTGGTAGAAGCCATGCAGCACGACAAACGACTGATTAAGCAAAATCCCGTAATTGAAACTGACCGATGAACCATACCATTAGCGACACCGACTATGTAGAACTAAGCACATTTGCCGAGGAGCAATGGCACAAGGTGCTGAATTATTTAGGCCGAACGTTCAATCTGCCGCGCGAGGATTGCCAAGATGTGTTTCAAGATGCCTTCATCGTGCTTTACGACCAAATAAACGAAGGCAGAGTACATGCCCAAACGTATACAAAGGCTGAACTGACCCAAGCGGCCTACAACATTCAACAAGGGCACAACAAGGGTGCCAAAATATGCCTTACATACAAAGCACAAGTAGAAGCCTCAAAAGCATGGACCGAAGGAATAAGGCAAAACTACTTATTCGCCATTCAGTCGCTGCTTGAATATTACAGCATGCAAAAGCGCTACACCGACGAGGAAGAACTGCTCAACCACGCCATAGCCTTGTACAACACACGCGACAGCATAACCAACAATCCACAAACACGCGCACTACACACTATGCAGACGCGCGTGCAGTTTGACAAGAAAAACTACGATGCCCTTATCGGTTATGCCAAGAAGGCACTCAACATGTACAATGCTGTCGGCGACCATGGCATTGACTACTGCATATTGTGTTGCAACACCAGCCTGGCGTATGTTGAGCAAGACGATGAACAACACGCCACACAGTTTATTGACGAGGCATTTAACTGCCAACAAAAGCTCTCCGCCCAGTTCAACCTGTCAAAGTACATGGGCTACTACCCTATTCAAAACCAACGCGGATATGTGTACCAAACCTTTGGCATGTACGAAAAAGCCATTGAATGCTTTAAGGACATTGTAGACAACGCCTCGCCCGACACTTTGGCTTCGGTCTATTATCTGGCAGCCAACAATCTGTCAACCTGCTATTTCATAATGAACCAACTCGACAAAGCCATTCCCCTGCTTGAGACCGTTAAAAAAGCCACGCCCACCCTGGCCTACACCGTAAGCCAAAATCTGTCCATGGACTATGCACTAACGGGGAACGATAAAAAGGCGCTCGAAAGGCACCATTGTCATGACGCTTTGGAAGGTATCAGACGAAGCAACTTGTATGTTCATGACCGAATTTTACCGTCAGCTTGCCAATGGCCTCAACACACGTCAAGCACTTAAACGCGCCCGCACCTACCTCATTGAGCAAGGAGCTACCGACCCCTATTATTGGGCTGCATTTGTAGCAATGGACTAAGAGCTAACTGTATATACAGACAATCCGCGATGCCTAAAGTTCGGCATCGCGGATTTTCTGTATTGTGTATATTAAACTATTGTTGTCTGGTAAAACATAAACGTGTGAACGGGCTCAAGCGCCAAACGCTACCAAGCACCAAACGCTATCATTAAGCGCTATCACCAAACGCTACCCCTAATGGGGGCGACGCGTCTCGCGTCGGGATAGAGATAGGAGAAAAATACGAACTCTGCTAAATAATGGCTGCATCTTTTCCCGACGCGAGACGCGTCGCCCCCATTAGAGCTAGCGCTTAGTGGTTGCGCTTAGTGGTAGCGCTTGATTGTAGCGCTTGATGCTTGAGTCCGTTGCCTGTTTACGTTCTACCAGACGCCAATAATTAAAATACCTGCGTCAATTCAGACGTTCCGATTATCATTACATTTTGGCTCAATCGCCCTCGTAATGCCAATCTTCGCGTTCTGTCTTTCTCTTTTTTCCCGTTGCGGTCTTGTCCTTATCAGTATTCTTCACCTTCAGACGCCACAAGTGGGTGTTCTTCTTTTCGTAAGTATTATAGAATACACGCGGTGAAATCTTTGTCCTAAAGGTCCACTTTCCAGTGGCATACCCTCCAAAAGAGTCTTTGTGCAGGCAGTCCTCGTATTCGTACTTCTTCGACAATGCGTTCTCCGAATAGTTGGTAATACCTGCAAGCCAGAATTTATGGTTCAAGCGTATCAATTCCTTGCAGTCGGGTGTATAGCTGTAAGCAATAAGATTCTCTACAACAAGCGGCGAATTCGTTTCGTAAAATTTTACAGGTGCAGACTGCTTTTTGGGGAACATGTCGAAATTGCAATCAAGCAACAAGTCATTGTTTATTGCATACTTGCATTGTAAGCTCTTAGTAGTATGGGGAGGAATGCACACCACCTTGGGGCTGCGCACACGTTTAGCGCCCACTTGCACCTCTTCGTCTCTGTAATAATCATTCGAATAGCCGTTTGTTATCACAAAGCACTCTGGCAGATACACGTAAATGTTGCGTTCGGTGTTATTCGTAATGTCAGAATTGAGGTTACCACCTTCACCCCACAAATCGTACTCTACACGGCAGTCGGCATTGGCACCCGAGAATGGTTGATCGGGGTTATTTTCCGTGCCAGGTTCCACCCACGACTGGTCGGCCTGCATATTGCAGACTTGATAGTACCATTCTGACGATATTGAACATGAACTCATGCCAAGGGCCAGCATCAGTGCGAGCCCAGAATTTTGTAGCAACTTTTTCATAATAAATATAGTTTTAATAATGATGTTCTTCTCTTTATGCCGGAAAGCGTCAAAAGGCTAACAACCTCGATAATATTTTTTAGACAACATGGCCACATATATAGCGGCGGAGCTAAATATCATGCACAAAAATACACAAAGAAACTAAGATAGTGTTTGTCAGGGTGTTCAAAAATCTAATTTATCTCTTTTGGCGGCAGACATCGGCAAACATCATCAAACATCAACATGGTACGCCACATTATATGCAAGCAAGCCGCTTGCTATCACAATATAATTGTAATTTTGCCTTTCCATTAAACGTCTCTTATTATAATCATGCAATCACTCAACCTGCCCGCCTACGAGGTGAAACTCAGCAACCGCAACGGGCAACCTGCCATATATGATTTTTTGCGCCACTGCTACTTGCGGCTCACGCCCGAGGAGTGGGTGCGGCAGCACTTTACGCATTACCTGGTGGAGCATAAGGGCTACCCGGCCGCTTTGTTGGCCAACGAGGTGACCATCAACGTGGGGGGCGTGGCACGCCGCTGCGACAGTGTGCTATATCACCGCACGGGGGGAGTGCCTCGCGTTATAATTGAATATAAAGCGCCACACATTGCCATCACGCAGCACGTATTTCAGCAAATATATGCTTACAACAGTGTGTTAAGGGCTGACTATTTGATTGTGAGCAATGGCATCAAGCACTATTGCTGCCATGTTAACTATCAAAGCATGAAAGTGGAATACTTGCAGGATATTCCCGATTACACTGATTTGGCATAATCGCCGTCCGGTTTAATGTTACCCGACATATAAATATCTGCCTTGAGCACGTAAGCGGCCAAACTAACGCACCCGCAACAAACACCCTGCACACCCCTCACAGCACTTTTTTGGCAAACTGTCTGCACTCTGCACTTTTGCCTACACTCACACTGATTATCAATGAGTTATGGCGTGTAGACAAGTCTGTTTTTTGTATGCACTACCGTCTGCACGCTGCACTTTTTATCTGCACGGTCTGCACTATCTGCACAAGCTTACATAGCAAGCATCACACAGGTCGTGCCAACAGGGTTTTGCGGCATAGGGAGGGCGTTAAACGTGTCGGAGCAATCGGATATCCGCCCTCCCTATGCCCGATCGATGCTCCCCTGATGCTGCAAATGCACACAGCCACCTGCTATGAGTGTAGATAATAGTGCAGACAAAATTCCGCTTTGTCTACACGCCGTAACTCATTGATAATCAATATAAGTATAGACAAAAGTGCAGAGTGCAGACAAAATACGAAAAATGATTTACCGGGCAGTAATAATTGGAGATGGGCTGTTAGGTGAAACGTAAACAAGCGAATGGATTCTATCACCAAACACTAGCTCTAATGGGGGCGTTTCTTCTAGCCCCTAACGCTATCATTAAGCGCTATCACCAAACGCTAGCTCTAATGGGGGCGACGCGTCTCGCGTCGGGATAGAGATAGGAGGAAAATACGAACTCTACTAAATAATAACTGCATTTTTCCCGACGCGAGACGCGTCGCCCCCATTAGAGCTAGCGCTTAGTGGTAGCGTTTGATGGTAGCGCTTAGTGGTAGCGTTTGGTGCTTGAGTTTGGTGCTTGAGTTTCGTGCTTGCGTTTCGTGCTTGCGTTTCGTGCTTGAGTCCGTTCGCCTGTTTACGTTTCACGGACTGCAATACGCTTATATAAAACTATACGACCTACACAGGAAGCTTACAACACACTAAAGGCTTGAAGCCCCTCCTCATGAAGGAGCAGGGTTTCAAGCCTTTAGTGTGTGTTACAATGTGTCTTAAGCAGATGTTCAAATATTGAATTGCTTGCCCTGGCGGCCGTTGTCATAGCCCTTGGCATATCCTTCGCGGTAGCCGCGCACGTAATTTTGCTGCTCTGGCTTGGTGGCAAAATTGTTGGTCTCGTCGTAGGTGGCATGGTCGGCCTTGGCAGCACCATCGTCACAACCGGCTGCATAGCCATCATCGTAACCGGCCTCGTAGGGGCTGCGGGTGTCGCGCCCCAAAATGGTGTCGGGCAACTGTGTGGGCTGCACCGTGTCGGAGGTTTGTGGCATGACCTCGGGGGCTATGGTGGTGTCGGGCACAGCTACTTGATGGGCGGTGTCGGAGGTGCCTGAAGGCACGAGGAGCTTTTGCTCGCCCGACGAATGTTTCATATAAATAATGCCAATCACTACGAGCAGGCAAAACAATACAATGGATACCGCGCGCCAGCGGTTGGATGATTGGGGATATTTGTTGTAATTCATTTTCGATTATATGTTTGTGTTCGTTCTGTATTAAAGTTCTGCATAACTCATCACGCACCAAGTATGGGACGCTTGCGGCTGGCGTCCATGCGCAGGAATATGAAGAGCATGAGGGTGAAGCCCCACAATGATGAGCCGCCGTAACTGAAGAAAGGCAATGGTATGCCAATAACTGGCGTGACGCCCATAACCATACCTACATTGATGAACACATGAAATAATAGTATGCTGGTGACAGAATAGCCGTAGACACGGGCAAAGGTTGTAACTTGCCGCTCACTGAGATATATCAGTCGCAATATCATGCACAAAAAGAGCAGGAGCACACCGGCAGAGCCTAAGAAACCTTGTTCCTCGCCCACGGTGCAGAAGATGAAGTCGGTGTCTTGCTCGGGCACATACTTGAGTTTGGTTTGTGTACCATTCATAAAGCCCTTGCCTTCGAGTCCGCCCGAGCCTATGGCTATCTTGCTCTGGTTTACGTTGTAGCCAGCATCACGGTTGTCCTCGTTCATGCCAAGCAGCACTTGTATGCGCACGCGCTGGTGGGGCTCAAGCACATTGTTGAGGGCAAAGTCTGCAGTGTAGAGGAAGGCCGTGCTGCCCAGTGTGAATACGGCTATGAGCAGACAGGTGTTGACACGCTGGCCTAACGACTGCCATGCCAAATAGCCGGCCATGAAGATGCACAGGGCGAGCAACACCCACGATATGTCGAAGGGGATTATAAACTCCGACACGAGTAGTGACAGTATTATGGCACCCGCACCCACCAGAGTGAATAGGTGGGCTGACTTGTTGCGGGGGACGTAAACGTGCAACATGCCTATGGTGAACAGCCATATCAGGGTGAGCACAACGAACTCGCCTACCGACGAGAGTGTGCCAGGCAGCTCGGTGGTGCCAAAGCGTATGCCTACAACGAAATAGACTACCGCGGCAACAGCTATAAAGAGTATGCTGCCGGGCATGCCCTCGCGGTAGAACATAAGGAAGAAAGCCAGGTAGACCAGTGCCGACCCCGTTTCGCGCTGCAAGACAATAAGCACCATGGGCAGCAGCACGAGGCCTGCGGCCTTGAAGAAGTTGCGCATCTTGTCGAGGGTAAAGCCATACTCATCAATAAGTTTGGCCACCGCCAAGGCCGTGGCGCACTTGGCAAACTCGGCTGGCTGTATGTTGCAAAAGCCCAAACTCACCCACGAGCGCGAGCCTTTGATGTCCTTGGCTATGAATGGTGTGACGAGCAGCACGAGCATCATGAGCCAATAAAAGAAACCGGCCAGGGTGTCGTAATAGCGGTCGGACGTCATCATGATGACGAAGCCCAAGGCTAACGCGCAGGCTATCCACACGAGCTGCTTGCCGGTGCGTGTGCTCCACTCAAAGAAGTTGGTGTCGCCCAACTCGTGACTGGCTCCACAAATGCTGAACCAACCGCACACCAGGAGTATGAGGTAGAGTGAGAGCACAACCCAGTCGATGTTGAAGAGCGGGTATTTTTCGTTTTCGTTTAACATAAGAGAAGTGTTTCAGCTAATGCCAAGCATGGGGTCAATCACCATACTTTATGTGCATGTTTTGAAAATGTTGTGCTTTAATTTCAGACGACTTTGACAAGTGGCCATTGAGGTATTGCTCCATAATGAGGGCGCCTATTGGCACACCATACACATTGCCAAAACCACCATTCTCAACATATACCGAAACGGCAATGCGGGGGTTCGACATCGGGGCAAAACCCATAAACACAGAGTGGTCGTAACCACGGTTTTGCGCCGTACCAGTCTTGCCGCACACTTCGTAGCCCGGCAAATTGGCGGCGCGACATGTGCCGTCGAGCACAGCCTTGCGCATGCCCGCCACACAGTATTCGTACCACCTACGGTCGACGCCTGTGTAATGCTTTGTACGGTAAATGGGGTCGATGCTGCCATTTTGTATGGCGTGCACCACATGGGGGGTGTAGAAGTAACCGCGGTTGGCTACGGTGGCTGCCAAATTGCATATTTGCAACGGGGTGGCCGTTACCTCGCCCTGCCCTATGGCTATGGATATGACGGTGAGGCCGTTCCATGAGCCTTTGTATGCCTTGTCGTAATACTGTGCATTGGGTATCATACCACGCTTTTCGCCAGGTAGGTCGATGCCAAGTTTGTAGCCGTAGCCCATGCGCACCATGTAATCTTTCCACACGGTCATGGCCTTTTGCACTGACCCGTATTTGCGCTTGTTGCTGAGCAAGCGGAAGAGGTTCCAACAGAAGTAGGAGTTGCACGATGTACCGATGGCCGGCACAAGATTGATGGGAGAGGCATGTCCGTGGCAGCCTACGTGCAAGCCCTTGTAGTTAAATCCGTGGTGGCAGGGAAATGCTATATGAGTGTCGATGGACCCCTCTTGCAGTCCGGTGAGTGCTTGTGTAATTTTGAATGTAGAACCTGGCGGATAGGTACCCATTATGGCACGGTTGAGCAAGGGGCGCTTGGGGTCTTTTTCGAGCAGCATGTGGTTTTTGCCACGGTCGCGGCCTATCATTGTTCGTGGGTCGTAGGTGGGGGCTGATGCCATGCAAAGCACCTCGCCGGTGGAAGGCTCAATGGCTACGATGGCGCCTTTTTTCCCCTCGAGCAATCGCTCGGCAAGGGTTTGCAGGTCCTTGTCTATGCCGAGGGTGATATTTTTGCCGGGTTGTGCCTTTTTGTCGTATTTGCCATTTTGGTAATGGCCTTGTGTGCGGCCGTGTACGTCGCGCAACATGATGCGCATGCCTTTTTCGCCACGCAGCTGCGTTTCGTATGCTCGCTCCACACCGAGTTTGCCTATGTAGTCGCCCGAGGCGTAGTATTTGGTAGAGTCTTTTTCAAGCTCACGCTCGCTGATTTCGCCCACATCGCCAAGCAGATGGGCGCCTATGTTGCTGGTGTACTGCCGGGTTGTGCGTTTCTCGACGCTGAAACCCTTGAAGCGGAACAGCTTTTCGCGGAAGAGCGAAAATTCCTGAGCGGGAATTTGGGCCATGAACAACTGTGGGGTGTAGCGCGAGTAGCCAGGATTTTTGGCCGGGTCTTTAATGTCGGCCATGCGTTTGATGTAGTACTCCTTGGTGATGCCTATTGTCTGGCAAAAGTCGAGTGTGTCGACGCCCCGTTGGTCGTTCATCACAACCATTATGTTATACGATGGTTCGTTGTAGACGAGCAACCGGCCCTTGCGGTCGAGTATCAGTCCGCGCGAGGGGTATTGTATGTCCTTGCGGAAGGCGTTGGAGTCGGCATTCTTTTTGTAATCGTCACTCCACAACTGTAGTGTGAAGAGCCTGATCATGTAAATAAGGATTATGCCTATGGCCACGCCTCCGATGACGAACTTGCGTATTTCGAAGTTATTGGAGGTTCTCATTATGCATTTGTATAACAAAAGGGTGGTTCTAAAAATTCTGTTTTTAGAGTCCTGCTATTCTGAAATGTGATTTGTACGCTCTCGAAAGTGTCTTTTTGAAAGTTTGTTCGGTCACATAGCCCGCTATGCTCCCTCACAAACTTTCAAAAATACACTCCCGATAACGCACAAATCCCTATTTCAGAATTATTAGAACCACCCAAAATGGATTTAGAGGGCTGAACTTTGCAATGCTTGCACATGGCACTCCAACCATCTAAACCCACTCTCAATATAATGTACTATTTTGTTCGTATCAGCTCCATAGCCACAATGAATAATGTGGTCAAAAGCGTGCTACCTGCAATGTTGATGAGCAATATCTGCCAATCGAAGAAGGAGAAGGCCTCGAGCACAAAGAAGGCTACGCAGTAAATCAGTACACTGAAGAGCACGTATTTCATAAATGAACTCCACTCCATAATTTTATGTGATGGCACAAAGCTGTCGTTATCATCTTTGGGTGCAAAGGCCTTGAGCAACCATGGCGTTACCAACCCCGAAAGGCACAGGGCACCAGCTGCCATACCTGGGGTGTTGGTGAAGAGGTCGACACTCAGGCCAAGCAAAAAGCCTAAAAGCACATACAGCCAACGCGGTGTGACGCTTGGCAAAATGAGCAGAAAGTAAATGTATGGCATAGGGGTGGCATAGCCAAATATGTGTACATGGTTGAACACTAATGCTTGCAACAACAATAGCATGACGAACCACACTATGCGCGATATAAAGGTTTGAAACACAGTTACGTATGTTTTAAGTTTTTGTTGATGATATGTGGAGAGGGCCTCGAAGCACTTTCGCTGCTCTGATATGACTACTTGCCGGCTTGCGCAGCATCGTCAACCTGTAAAGCATGCACCTGTAAGGTGTCTATTTCGGCCTTGTAGGGGGTTGTCACGACCAACACATCGCGCAAGTTGGCAAAGTTTGTGCCGAGTGTTACGTCTAATCGGTATGACTGCCCGTCGGCAGAGTTGCTTATGGCACGCACTCTGCCCACAAATATGCCCGGCGGGAATACAGCTGAGTAACCACTCGTCTCGACGGCCTGCCCTACTTTGACCTTGGCATAACGGGGCACATCGTCAAGATAAGCACTTAGCATGCTTGAGCCGTCCCACTGCAAGTAGCCAAAATAGTTCTGGCCACGCACACGGCAACTGATGCTCGACTTGCGGTTGGTGACGGGTATCACCAGCGAATGGTGCGGCCCCGTAAGGTAAACTATACCTACTACGCCACCACCACCAACGACTCCCATTTCGGGTCGTACGCCATCGAGTGTGCCACGGTCTATCACAATATAGTTGTTGGTGCGCTCGGCACTGTTCGACACCACGGTGGCTGGCATCAGGTTGTAGCCCGCAAGTTTGTCGCGCATCAACTTCTCGGTCAGAGTCGTGTCCTTTGTAACTGTTATCAAAGCCTGGCGCAAATTGTCGGTTTCACGCTGAAGGGCTATGTTTTGCGCTGTAAGCTGGCTGTTGACTTCCCTGAGTTGGAAGAAACTTACCATGTCGGTATAAGCCCCGTTGATGCGGCTCACCACCGAATTGGCTGCGCTGAACCATACACTGCCCTGATAGCTGTTGAACTTGAACAATAATGTAAGGCTTGCTGCCTCAAGCACGATAAACAGCAGATAGAAATTGTATTTCCCAACAAAGTCGACCAGACCGCCCTTGCCGTTACTTTCACTCATATAATTTAATATAGATATAAACAAGTGCCTTTTTTCCAAAAAGAGAGGGGGCACTCACTTAATGAAGTTGTAGAAATGAGACAGAACAAGTTGGCGCGTAACCTTGTGCCCGAAAGGGCTGCAAGCACGTATGCTATGCCGTCATAAAACGCGGGCCTCACCCACTCGGCTACCCCCTCCCCTTGGAGATGGGGACCGAGAGGGTGAGGCCACTCGTCCTTTTATTATATAATTATGCATCAGCATAGCTACACCGCATGCGCTGCAGCATTACTGCCGTCTTGTTTTCATTAACGCATCAAGAATGTGAAGTTCTCCACATTCTTCAATGCAATGCCTGTGCCCTTGGCCACACAGAGCAAGGGGTCTTCTGCCACATGGAACGGAATGTTAATCTTATCGCTCAAGCGCTTGTCCAAGCCACGAAGCAAGGCACCACCACCAGTAAGATAGATACCATTCTTAACAATGTCGGCATAGAGTTCGGGCGGTGTGTTGGCCAATGCGTTTACAACGGCCTGCTCTATCTTGGCAATAGAAGTTTCGAGGCAGTGTGCTATTTCCTGATAGCATACGGGCACCTCCATCGGCATGGTTGTAATACGGTTTGGGCCATGTATCAAATAATCCTTTGGCGGATTTGGCAGGTCGGTCAAAGCTGCGCCTACATTTATTTTGATACGCTCAGCCATACGCTCGCTCACACGCACATTGTGCTGACGGCTCATGTACTCTTGAATATCGCTGGTAAAGTCGTCACCAGCCATTTTGATAGAGTTGTTCGACACAATGCCGCCTAACGATATGACAGCAATTTCGGTGGTACCGCCACCTATGTCGACAATCATGTTGCCCTCAGGCGCATTGACGTCAATGCCTATACCTATAGCAGCGGCCATAGGTTCGTAGAGCAAAAATACGTCGCGACCACCAGCATGCTCGGCAGAGTCGCGCACAGCACGCAATTCAACCTCGGTCGAACCACTCGGCACACCAATAACCATGCGCAACGAGGGAGAGAACAGGCGCTTGCCTGAATGTACCTTTTTGATGAGGCCGCGCATCATCTGCTCGCAAGCATTAAAGTCGGCTATCACACCATCGCGGAGCGGACGGATTACACGTATCTTATTGTTTGTCTTTTCATACATGCGCTTGGCTTCCTCGCCCACAGCGATCATTTTTTCGCTGTGTGTGTCGAGTGCCACGACCGAAGGCTCGTTTACGGCTATTTCACCATCTGAAATAATGATGGTGTTAGCAGTACCGAGGTCGATGGCCAACTCCTGCGTGAAAGAAAAGAACTTTGAAAATATACCCATGTGTCCTATTATTTTTCAAACCAATTATGGATTGCGGTATCGTAATGGCTGCTCACGCCGAAAGCGCGTGTAGCGAACCAACGACGGTCTTCGAGAGTGGTTTGTGCACCGTTTTTGCTGATAATGTCCAGCAATGGCTTATACTCGGCCTTTGAAGGCACAATCACCACGTCCTTGAAATTCTTGGCACCTGCACGAATGAGTGAAATACCACCTATATCAATCTTTTCGATGATGTCAGCCTCGCTTGCACCGCTTGCAACGGTTTGTTCAAACGGATAGAGGTCTACTATCACGAGGTCAATTTCAGGTATTTCGTATTGTGCCATCTGCTGCTTGTCCTCATCAAGTTCGCGACGACCCAAAATACCACCGAAGATTTTGGGATGGAGTGTCTTTACACGGCCGCCCAAAATTGAGGGATAAGTTGTAACTTCTTCAACCTTTTGGCAAGGGTAGCCCAAAGATTCAATAAATTGTTGTGTACCACCTGTTGAAAGGAATTGCACACCTTCTTCGTGCAGTTTGGCAAGCAGCGCTTCCAAACCATCTTTGTGGAACACTGATACCAGAGCTGTCTTGATTTTCTTTGTAGAGGACATATTGCTTGTTTTATGAGTTATCAAAATACGTTTTATAGCTGCACACGCATCAAAACGCCCAAAATGGACATGCTAAAATGCCTGATATGCAGCATATCGGTTACAAAATTACTGCTTTTTTATGGGGCGGACCAAGTTTTGGAGTATAAAAAACATCACAAGTCTTTATTTATCACTCATAATGCACATTTGTCATTACAATACACGCAGTGCGGGGAGTGTTGCGAAGACTGTTGCGAGGAGCCCCCTTCGACCAGGCTTTTGTATCTGCGTCAATTACTTTTTGCCCTTGTGGCGCATGTCACACACGCCACTCATAGGTGTCGTAACACACGCCACGCCCTCCAAAGCCTTCTTTTTGATAAATGAGCGATTCGTTGAGTGTGCTGGCATCACCTTCAGTCGATTTGCCAAAGTCAAATATGGGATAGTTGGCATAATCCTTGTTCAGTATGCAGTCAAACAGGGCATCAACCGCACCAAGATGCTTCCCCTCTGATGTTGAAGATATATATTGCGTATGCAGCACCTTGCCTGTCAAGTACAACACGGTGCCGCCTATCACCCTGCCGTCTAACTGCGCGGTATAAAGTTGTATGTTATCGGGAAAACGCGATTTGAGCAGAAGCATCTCGTCAAGCGTATGCACCGGACGTACACCATAACGTGCTTGCAAATTATCCTGCAGTATTTGCCAGAAGGCTGCATAATCGTCACTCTGCTGTATGGTCACACCATTTTTACGACATCTTGTTATGCCATACTTTCGTCCATGATGCCACTTTGGCTTATTGCTCATAATGATGCTTGATGAGATGTCTCGACCCACGAGCTGGGCATTACATGTCTTGAATATAGCATAGAGGTCCTCTTCAGCTGGCACATGGTGGTATATCCATGGTATAGCCTTGTAGCGCACCTTGCCAATACCCGTACCGCGCAAGTAGGCGTTGAGTTCTTCAAACAAAGCAAGCACCTCTGAGGCAGTGGCTTTGTTCGTCATCACCAAACCGCCATACGTCAAACCGCCATGTGAGCATAAGCAGTCGCCACATCTGTTGGCGGGCAAAATGGCATACAACTTGTCCTTGGCATAGAACATCAGCGAGTTGTCGTCGAACCGGTCATGGTGATAGTCCATATAATTGCGGTCGAACAAGAATGTACCATTTTTCGACTCCGCCACAAAGGCATTCCAAGCCTCCTTGTCGGCTGCGGTATATTTATGTATTTCAAACAATGACATCACTTATTTATATAACACACACATGGCGGAGTTAATGCCTGACATCAATTCCGCCATGTGTTCACATTATGAAACTTTATTGAAGCGAATATCCCACTATCTGAACGAGTCTGTCAACAGTTTTATCTCGATACTTGGCGATATGCGTTCATACAATATGTTGTACACCGCATCAAGTATCGGCATATTGACATGATAGTGGCGATTTACGTCTTTCATACATTTGGTACCATAGTACCCCTCGGCAATCATTTCCATTTCAATTTGTGCCGACTTCACGCTGTATCCCTTGCCTATCATGGTGCCAAACACGCGGTTACGCGAAAAGTTTGAATACCCCGTAACCAACAAGTCGCCCAAATAGACACTGTCATACACACAGCGGTCTATGGGATATACTGCACGCAGGAAACGGTTCATCTCCTGCACGGCATTCGACATCAACACGCTCTGGAAATTGTCGCCATACTTCAGTCCGTTGCAAATGCCTGCCGCTATGGCATACACATTTTTCAACACCGAAGCATATTCTATGCCTATAACGTCGGAAGATGTTTTGGTCTTGACATATCCCGAGGCCAATGTCTCGGCAAAGGCGCGTGCCTTGTTGTTGTCGGCACACCCTACGGTCAGATACGTCAAACGTCCCAGCGCCACTTCCTCAGCATGACTAGGACCGCCAAGCACAGCCAAATTTTCATCGGGTACATTATATACCACCCTGAAGAACTCGGAACATACCAAATTCTCGTCTGGCACAATACCCTTGATGGCAGTAATGATAAACTTGTCGTGCAGCTTTACCTTAAGTTTCTTCAAATGATTTTTAAGATACGGCGATGGCGTAACAAAAACCAACGTGCGGCATGAGCGCACTATTTCATTTATATCGGTTGAGAAGGTAATACGCCGAGGGTCGAAATGCACACTCGTCAAATACGAAGGATTATGCTCCATACGTATAAAGTCGTCTATGGCATCTTGCCGGCGTACATACCAATGCAGATGCTCAACTTTTTCGAGGAGCATCTTTGCAATGGCCGTGGCCCAACTGCCACTACCCATAACGGCTATGTTACCTAAATCATACACAATAGAAAGAACTTATGCTTGTTAGCAAAACTATTTGGAAGGATTACAGGTGACTACTCTGATATTCAACACACAATCAAGTATTTTGTATGTTAAATATCAGAAATATATGAACCACCCTTAAACGTTCCAAACTTCGATATCCTGCACGCTTGGTTTGGTTATATCAAGTTTATACTTCTTGATTACCTCGCCAATCTGCTGCTGTATTTTCTGAGCCTTCACATCTTTCAAGTCGCTCACAAGGTAGTAACCCACCTTTTGCAACACTGGAACAAGCTCTTCGGCTATACCAGCAGCCACATACTTGTCGGCCTTGTCGCGCGGTGCCTTCTTTTCAGGACGCATCTGCGGGAAGAAGAGCACTTCCTGAATTTGTGTCTGGCCAGTCATAAGCATAACCAATCGGTCTATGCCGATGCCGATACCCGATGTGGGCGGCATGCCATACTGCAGCGCGCGCAAGAAGTCCTGGTCAATGAACATTGCTTCGTCGTCACCCTTTTCGGAGAGACGCAACTGATCTTGGAAACGCTCCTCCTGGTCTATCGGGTCGTTGAGCTCCGAGTAGGCATTTGCCAACTCCTTACCATTAACCATCAATTCAAAGCGCTCGGTGAGTGCCGGATTGTCGCGGTGCTTCTTTGTGAGCGGCGACATCTCGATAGGATAGTCCGTAATAAAGGTTGGCTGGATATAAGTACCCTCGCAGAACTCGCCGAACATCTCGTCAATGAGTTTGCCCTTGCCCATGGTGTCGTCAATTTCCATGTTGAGTTTCTTGCAAATCTCGCGAATTTCGTCTTCGCTCTTACCATTAAGGTCGTAGCCAGTCTTTTCCTTGATAGCCTCGAGTATGGGCAGACGGCGGAACGGTGCCTTGAAACTGATGGTCTTGCCGTCAATCACACTTTCAGGCTTGCCATTTACAGCCACACAGATGCGCTCAAGCAGTTTTTCGGTAAACGACATCATCCAGTTATAGTCCTTGTACTGCACATAAAGTTCCATACAAGTAAATTCCGGATTATGGTTGCGGTCCATACCCTCATTGCGGAAGTTCTTGCCAATTTCGTACACGCCCTCAAATCCGCCTACAATCAAGCGTTTCAGATAGAGTTCGGTAGCGATACGCAGATACAAGTCCACGTCAAGCGAGTTGTGATGCGTAATAAACGGACGTGCGCTTGCACCACCAGGAATTGGCTGCAATATAGGTGTTTCAACCTCAGTATAGCCAGCCTCGTCAAAGTACTCGCGCATGGTCTTGATCACCTGCGTACGTTTCATAAAGATGTCCTTCACGCCCGGATTGACCAACAAGTCAACATAGCGCTGACGATAGCGCAATTCGGGGTCGTTAAAGGCGTCATACGTCACGCCGTCCTTTTCCTTTACCACAGGCAGCGGTTTCAGGCTCTTCGACAGGAGTACCAATTCCTGCGCATGTACAGATATTTCACCAGTCTGTGTGCGGAACACAAAACCTTTCACACCTATGAAGTCGCCCAAGTCGAGCAATTTCTTAAACACGGTGTTGTAAAGCGTCTTATCCTCGTCCGGACACACATCGTCACGTGTCACATACACCTGAATGCGCCCTTTAGAGTCCATCAACTCGGCAAAACTGGCTTTACCCATCACACGACGGCCCATCAGACGGCCTGCTATGCAAACCTCACGCTTCTCGTCTTCGTTAAAGTTTGCTTTGATGTCGTCACTATAAGCAGTCACCTTATATTCGGCTGCGGGGTAAGGGTTTATACCCATCTTGCGCAATTCGTCAAGCGAATTACGACGCTGTATTTCTTGTTCGCTAAGATCTAAAACGTTCATTCAGTTATATTTTTGTTATTTTGGTGCAAAGTTAGTGCAAGGTGAGCGAAGTGCAAAACGAAAGTCTTAAAACTTTCGTTTTCAATTCCGAACCGCAGCCTAACTTGGGCGTCAGCCCAAAAACAAAGCGACCTTTGGCAAAACGCAATACATTTGCCAAAGGTCGCTCTATACACATGGGGCAAAACCTAAGTAGTCCGGCAAGCCTTTACTGCTTGACAAACTTAAAGTTCTTGAAGTACACTTCTTGGTCAGCACCACTCACGTTGGTTATACGGAGTTTCGATGCCTGCATGCCGCCCAACTCGTTGCCTGTGTGTATAACAGGGTCGTTGTCACGATAGTGCAGCAAGCTTACTTCCTTCCACACGCCATTGTCATACAGTTCGAGCTTGAAATTCTTGGCCACACCAGGCACGCCCAAATTGAATTCCATGCCGGCGAAGGTCACATTACGGTCGCTCTCAATAGTGAATGATGCACCCTTGGCCCATTTTATCACCTCGAGCGAGGGAGCCACCGTCACATCGTTGCCGCGCACACTAACGGGGAGCAAGGCCAACTGTGGTACAGTAGACTCTATCTTGTAAGGATTATACTCTGCCTCGCTAACGAACGAAGTGCCATTCTCTTTGTTATAAGCCTCTACCGTTTGTGTAAACAGCTTGTTGAGCGTGGGGAGCAGCACCTTGGTTGCCACCTTGATGCCGGGCTGCAACGCATGACGCACATCTGAGTTTTCGAGCTCATACATCTGCACCTGCAAGGCACGTGCCTGCTTGTAAGCCTGTTCAAAGTTTGGGAAGGCATTGGGGTACTTACGGTTGCCAGCCATGGCACAAACGGCCACGCCATAGTCGGCCACATTTTTACCCTGCAACAGCCATGGGCGCAATTCGCGTCTCAACTCCGGATTGCTGTTGTCAGCCAACAACACATCAACAGCCATGCGCAACTCGTAGCACTTGCCGAGCAAGCTCTGCACGCCTTTAAGGTCGCCACTAAGTGCGGCATCTGCCACAGGCTTGAGTTCATCACCCTCCTCGCGGCGGAAACCATGGCCATTAGGTCCAAGGTCTTTATTATAGAGCGCAAAGGTGCGCAATGCCTCGTAGTTGTCGGGCAACACAGCCTTCAAACCTTTCTCCCAGTCGGCCTTATAATCGTAGGCCTTCATGTTCCAAGTATAATCGGCAATGCCGTAAAGCGATATTTTCGAAGCCTCAGCATGTTCCATGGGGTTTGACACAAAGCCCGACATATCGTTGGCTATGTCAAGTCCGTTGCCGTATGCCGGACCGAGCAAGATGTGGTCACGCACGAAGTCTGACACAGGGAAATTCCACCAAATGTATGCCTTGCGGTCGATGCGCTGGTTAATCCACTCCATACTCTCCTTGTCTATGCAGTGCACCACCGAGTTGCCCGTCCACATTATCTGTATGTCCTTGTTCATCTTTGTGCCCAAAGTGCGCAAATAACCACCGGCATCATTTGCCCACGAACGGTTGTACTCTGTGGGGCACATAATGAGCGGTTTCACATCTTTGTGGCTCTTTATGAAATTGTCGTCCACATAGTTGAGCAAAGCAGCCTGCTTGTCGGCCTTGGTTCCTTCGCCCCAAATATCATCAAAGAACACCGCAAACGAGCGTATGCCAAGTTGGTACATCTTTTCGAGCTTTGCCATCAGAGCATCGCGGTCGGCATCATTCCATTTGATATCCACGCCCGGGTGAATGGCCCAATAAAAGTTCACGCCACACTGCTTGGCATGCTCATTGAGCTCCTGTATGCGGCGTGCCTCCTCGTCGGGATAAGGCACACGCCAATGGTTGCGGTGATAGGGATCGTCTTTAGGACCATAAATGTACACATTCATCTTGTTACGGCCATAAAACTCTATCTGGCTCAAGCGTGCCTTGTGGCTCCATGGCGTACCATAGAAGCCCTCCACTGTGCCACGGAACGGCACATCGGGCCAGTCGGTAATGGTGCAACACTCAAGTTTGCCCTCGGCCACCGAGGCGAGCAATGTCTGCACACCATAGTACAGACCCTCTTCGTCGGCACCAGCCACAACGGCACCTTTGTCGGTGATAGACAGATAGTAACCCTCGGCTTTAGCTGGTATGAGTTTGGCCACTTTGCTTACTGCCTTGTCACCTTTCACACCTATTGTTACGCTGTATGCTGCCTTGGGTTGTTGCTTTACGGTTGTAGCCTTGACCAAGGCTTGTGTGGCTATACTGCCTGTGCGATTTTTGTCGCATATTACACGCCATGCGGCAGGTGCAGCCACAATGCCTTTACCCGACGCCGTCACCTTTTGCGGCACGGGGTTTACCAAGCTTATTTGAGCTGTTGCAGTGCCTGCACTCAGTGTGGCAAGCAGCAGTGATGTAGCAAGAATTCTCTTCATTGAAATTGTTTATAGATAAAAAGATAATAAGTAGGTGTTCAAATTTATTTATACAAGCACCATTCAATGCTTGTGCGTCATGATGTCGAGCACACAATGGTCTGTTTCGTTCATGGCATCGGCCCCAATGCTCACAAGGTTGCGTATGCTTTGGTCCACATCATCGTCAATGATGCCCTCCACACTTGTCACACAGTTTCCCTGCATGGCCAGCATGGCCGAAAGCACTGCTGTGCTCACCCCTGTAGTCAGTTTCATGGCACAACTTGGCTTCGCACCATCACATATCATGCCGGTCAGGTTGGCTATCATGTTTTTTACAGCAAAGGTCACTTGCTCGTAGCCGCCCCCCATCAGGTAGGTAATGCCGCAGCTCGACCCTGTAGCAGCCACCACACAGCCACACAAGGCCGACAGTGTGCCAAGGTTTTGCTTGATGTAAATGGCCGTAAGGTGCGACAGCATGAGGGCGCGTGTCATTTCCTCTGCCGTATTATGGTTCTCCTCTGCAAACACCACCACCGGATTGGTGGCACAGATGCCCTGGTTGCCCGACCCCGAATTACTCATAACAGGTATCATGGCACCAGCCATGCGGGCGTCACAAGCACAAGCCGTCGACGATATAATGTGCGAGTAAATGCTGTCGCCCATTATGCCGCGGCCGAGCGGACGGCTCAGCACCTTGCCCAGACAGTGTCCGTAGTTGCCCTGAAGCGACAAGCGTGCAGCCTCACCGTTTAATCGGCGTGCCTCATTTATAAAGCTGATTTCGCCCAAAGGCATGGTCGTGGCGTACTCCCACACCTTGCGCAGCGTCAGTTGCAACGACGATTTCGCCGTCGGTATATCCGCGCCACAGGCTCCGGCATGGGCATTCGGTTGCAAAGGTTCATTGCACAGCACTTCATCGTCCTTGGCCACATATATATAATGTGTATGTTCACGCGCTATCATCACCGTTGCCTTATGACCGTCGGCATTGTGCGCCACCACCTCAACGTATAGTTTTTCGGGGGCATCTGTTTTGAGCGCAATGTTTATACGTCCGGCATCGATGTATGCTTTGCCTTGTTCCACCATGGCGGGAGTGCTGTCGCGAAGCACTTCAAGTCCGTACTCCGACTTGCCCACAAGCACGCCCAGCGCTATGGCTATGGGCAGCCCCACCATGCCTGTGCCGGGTATGCCCACGCCCATGGCATTCTTTAGTATGTTGGCACTGAGACGTGCCTCTATGCGGTCGGGCACACCACCAAGCACCTCGGCGGCCTTGCTGGCTGCAAGCGCCACACATATTGGTTCAGTACACCCTATGGCCGGCACCACCCAGTGGTGCACAAGTTGCGTAATTTGTTGTTTCTCTGTTTCGTTCAACATGGAGGCGTAATAGGTTAAAATCCAAGTTCTTTCTTGATTTGCAAACGATAGGCCCGCGGCGTGCAAGCATATATGCGGTGAAAGGCTAAATAAAAAGCCTGTCGCGACGAAAAGCCCGACAACAAGCCTATCTCTTCAACCGTCATATCCTTATGTTTGGGCGAGCGCATCATTTTGCACACATCACGCAAACGCAGGCTATTGACCAATGCGCTATAATTATTGCCTGTACACAAAGCCACGGCCGCCGATATGTAGCGTGTGTTTGTGTGCAAATCGGCCGCAAGCCGCTTGGTGTTGTACTGCGGGTCACGATACAGTTTCTCGCGCGTCAGCTTTTCTAATATTTGTATGTACAGTTCGTTTGCCTTCTCGGTGTTCAACCTGCTGCGATAGGCAGGCTCTGCTTTTGTATTTACAGTATCTGTTCCCATAATGTGATATCGATGCAAATATAGCGAAAATAATTGACATTCGCACATCTCTGCCCATTTAAGGGGCACGCACTCAAGTTTTCACGTCACGGCATGGAAAGACGCCTACAATAAAAGTCCTCTGATTGTCAAACTCCAAGAGCTTAACAATCAGAGGATTGTCATAAGACTGATTACAGCAAATCAGCCAAGAGAGATGCATAACTTAATGACCGCAGCAACCTGTGCCATCAAAGCAATGGGTGCAAAGTTTGCACTTGGGCAGCCCTATGGCCTTGACCAAAGTTTCGAGTTTGTTGAAACGCAACGAGGTCAAGCCGAGGCGCTTGCGTATTTCCTCCACCAGGCGCTTATACTGCGGCGAGTCGGTTGTGGCATAAAGCGCAAGGTCTTTGTTCGGATCGCCCTCAAAGTCGCCAATGATGCGGCGTGTAATAAGCTCCATATCGCTTTTCGACGACGTAAAGCCTATGTACGGGCAGCCATAAATAAGCGGCGGACAAGCTATACGCATGTGCACCTCGCGCGCCCCATCGTCAAACAGCACACCCACATTGTCGCGCAACTGGGTGCCGCGCACAATCGAGTCGTCACAAAAGAGCACGCGCTTGCCCTTGAGCATATCGCGGTTGGGTATGAGCTTCATCTTGGCCACGAGCGAACGCATCGACTGGTTGGCCGGTGTAAAGCTGCGCGGCCATGTGGGGGTATACTTTGATATGGCACGCTGGTAAGGCTTGCGCATACCGGCGGCATAACCCAAAGCCATGCCCACGCCCGAGTCGGGGATACCGCACACGCAATCTATCTCGGTATCGTCCTCGGCAGCCATCATGCAACCATTGTCATAGCGCATTTCCTCCACATTACGGCCCTCATAGGTTGAAGTGGGAAATCCGTAGTACACCCACAGGAATGAGCATATCTGCATTTGCTCACGCGGAGCGCGCAGCTGCTCTATGCCGTCGGCACGCAAGCGCACTACCTCGCCCGGACCGAGATAACGGTCCGTCACATAATCCAGGTTGGGGAAAGCTGTGCTCTCGCTCGTGGCAGCATAAGCACCATCTTTCTTACCAATAACAATGGGGGTGCGGCCCCACGAGTCGCGGGCTGCTATGATGCCGTCCTCGGTTAGCAGGAGCATGGAGCACGACCCCTTGATGTGGCGGAACACATTGTCTATGCCGTCCTCAAAAGTCTTGCCCTGAATGATGAGCAGAGCTACCAACTCCGTTTGATTTGTCTTGCCCGACGACAACTCGGTGAAGTGCATGTTCTGACCAAGCAAATGCCGCTCGAGCTCGTCCATATTCTGTATCTTAGCCACAGTCACAATGGCAAAACGTCCCAAGTGGGAGTTCAGCACAAGTGGCTGTGCATCGGTGTCGCTAATCACACCTATGCCGGATGTAGCACCTGCAAAGCGCGACAATGTCGGCTCAAACTTGGTGCGGAAATACGAGCTCTCAAGGTTGTGTATCGAGCGTGTAAACGTGCGGTCCGACGCGTTGTAAGTGGCCATACCGCCACGGCGGGTGCCTAAATGCGAATTGTAGTCGGTGCCATAAAACAGGTCTGCCACACATTCAATGCGTGACACAGTGCCAAAAAAACCTCCCATGTTGTATTGTCTGTCTGTTATGGGCGGTTCTAATAATTCTGAAATAGGGATTTGTTCTCTATCGGAAGTGTATTTTTGCAAGCAAGCGAAGGAGCATAGCGGGCTATGCGACTGAGTTTGCTTACAAAAAGACGCTTTCGAGAGAGGACAAATCACATTTCAGAATAGGAGAACTCTAAAATCAGAATTTTTAGAACCGCCCTTGTGTTTGTGATGGTGTTTGCGGTTGCAAATTTACTCTAATTATGAAAAAGCAAAAGAACATCTGCACCAAAAATGTTCGCAAAAATGTCACATACTGAAAAACCACACATTTATTTCTTAATTACGGGCAAATTACATACCTTTGCATTAAGCATCGCTCCGACTGTTAGCCGGTGCTCCGGAAATAGCAGGCACAAACTGGCACATCACATCAGCATAAAACTTTGATGCATCTAACAGACGGCCTGCCACACCACTAAAGAAGTACCATTATGGAAAAGTCAAGCACATATAACTACAACGTCGAGCCTTTTACCGAGGACATCTGCGGCAATCTGGCTTGGGGCAACCTGGGCAACCTCATTTTGCGCTGCGCCTCGCTGCATGCCGGCGAGCATGGTTTTGGCTACCCACAAATGATTAAGCTGCATCATGCCTGGGTATTGTCGCGCTTGGTCATCGAGATGGAGAGCTTGCCCAAAACGGGCGAGGACTTTGGCATCGAAACATGGGTGGACCGCCTCTACCGGCAGTTTACCGACCGGCACTTCAGCATCACAAGGCCCGACGGCACGCCCTATGGCCACGCCACAAGCATTTGGGCCTTGATTGACACCGAAACACGGCAGCCTGCCGACCTTGAGCAACTGCCCAATGGCGGATTTGCCAATGTGCTCATACCCGAACGCCCGTCGCCTATTACACCAATGGGGCGCATTCGCATGAAATATGCCGAACTCGTGCTCACACACAAAGCAGCCTACTCCGACCTCGACATCAACGGGCACGTCAACTCCATACGCTACATCGAACTGCTGCTCGACTACTTCTCGGCCGAACTGCTGCGTGAGCACCCCGTCCACCGCATCGAAATGGCATACTGCCTCGAATCGTACTGCGGCGACACACTTGAGGTGTATCACGACATTGACAGCAAAAATGCCGACCGTCACCTGTTTGAAATAAAGTGTGGCGAGAAGGTCATCGTAAAAGGCAGTGTGCAATTATAAGCTTTGCACCACGGCCCTTTGGGACTACAAACCATAACGAACAACACCTACATAATATCAACATAGTATAAATGGGAAAAGTATTGATTATCGGCGCCGGTGGCGTCGCAACCGTAGCTGCCCACAAGGTGGCAAAGAACACTGATGTGTTTAGCGAAATCATGATAGCAAGTCGCACCAAGTCGAAATGCGACGCCATTGTCAAGGCCATTGGTCGCGATGACATCAAAACCGCCCAGGTTGACGCCGACAGCGTGGAGCAACTCGTAGCACTCTTCAACGAGTTCAAGCCCGACCTGGTCATGAACCTTGCCCTGCCCTACCAGGACCTCACCATCATGGAGGCTTGCCTGCAATGCGGCTGCTCATATCTCGACACTGCCAACTATGAACCCAAGGACGAAGCACACTTTGAGTACTCATGGCAATGGGCCTACAAAGACCGCTTTGAAAAGGCCGGACTGACAGCCATACTGGGCTGTGGCTTCGACCCGGGCGTAACAAGCATCTACACTGCCTACGCTGCCAAGCACCATTTTGACGAAATTCAGTATCTCGACATCGTAGACTGCAATGCCGGCAACCACCATAAGGCTTTCGCCACCAACTTCAATCCCGAAATCAACATTCGCGAAATCACTCAGAAGGGTCTTTACTGGGAAGACGGACGTTGGGTTGAAACTGAGCCGCTCGAAATTCACAAGCCGCTCACCTACCCCAACATCGGCCCCAAGGAGAGCTACTTGCTGCACCACGAGGAGATTGAAAGCCTGGTAAAGAACTACCCCACCATCAAGCGCGCCCGCTTTTGGATGACATTTGGCCAGGAATACCTCACCCACCTGCGTGTCATTCAAAACATCGGTATGGACTCTATCAAGCCCATTATGTATCAAGGTATGGAGATTGTGCCGCTGCAATTCCTCAAGGCCGTACTGCCCAACCCGCAGGACCTTGGCGAGAACTACGAGGGCGAAACAAGCATCGGCTGCCGCATACGTGGTATCAAGGACGGCAAGGAACACACTTACTACGTTTACAACAACTGCTCGCACCAGGCGGCCTACAACGAAACGGGCATGCAGGGCGTCAGCTACACAACTGGTGTGCCTGCCTGCATTGGCGCACGCATGTTTATGCTCGGCTTGTGGAAGAAGCCTGGCGTGTGGAACGTTGAAGAGTTTGACCCAGATCCTTTCATGGACGAGCTCAACAAGCAAGGACTGCCCTGGCACGAAATCCACGACGGCGACCTCGAGCTCTAACACACGACGCACAGGTTATGAACTGACACGTGTGCAGACAAGCGAAGCGTGTAGACAGCACTATATTTACAAAAAAGCCATTTTGTCTACACTCTACACTTTTCAATGATTACACATTGATTATCAGCGCATTACGACGTGCAGACACATCTACACATTGCCTGCACTACCCGTCACCCGTCTGCACGCGCAACAAAGTTCATTTTGCAACTACATAAAAGAGGAGTACCCAAACGCACGCACTTTTCTGCACGCGTTTGGGCGCTCCTTTTATTATTGTCCGGTAAAACGCAAAAACGCGAACGGACTCAAGCACCAAACGCCACCTCTAATGGGGGGCGACGCGTCTCGCGTCGGGAAAATATGCAGCTATTATTTGGTAGAGCTTGCATATCCCTCCTTTTTCTATTCCGACGCGAGACGCGTCGCCCCCATTAGAGTTAGCGTTTTGTGATAGCGTTGGGTGGTAGCGCTTGGTAATAGCGTTTGATGCTTGAAGAAACGCGAACTCTAATGGGGGCGACGCGTCTCGCGTCGGGAAAATATTACACCTTCTACACACTACATTTTGCCATGCACGTGCTACCCGTCAAAACGGTTATGCCACCCGGACATCACAGTTACGAGGGAGCGGATTTGCTATTAGAGCAACAGAAATTCCGCTCCCCCATTACCCGCACAACATACCACACAAGCACATTTACACGACCTTGCTAACCGTGCAAACAAGTGCATGCAAGCGTGCAGACAAGTGCAGACAAGCGTGCAGACAAAACCAGCCTTTGTCTACACTTCCTAACTATATGATTTTCATACACTTAAAAGCAAAAGTGCAGAGTGCAGACAAAATGAGTTCGAAATGCCGATGCGCACGCGTACGCGTGTGCGAGGAGACAATTTTAATACTGTATTTGACAACTACATATACAAATTTCATGTTATATGTTTTGTAAATTCAAAAAAAATAGCCAATTTTGAAGCCAAACATATCAATAATACCATAAAACTCAATATACCATGGACGACAGACAACGACACTACAAAGATGGTGCAGACAATGAAATACTCTTTTCTAAAACGGTAAAAGCTGGCAAACGCATATATTATATAGACGTAAAACGCGACCGCAAAGGAGAGTTCTACCTGTCAATGACCGAAAGCAAGAGGCTGAAAGATGTCAACAATAATGCACTGCACCCAACATTTGAAAAACATAAAATTTTTCTATATCGCGAGGACCTCGAAAAGTTTATGGTTGCCCTTAACGATGCGGCCGAGTTCACCAAAGCCAACGCACCCGAAAACAGACGCAGCAGAGAATGGACCGAAACGGAGAACAGCCTCGACTTTGCCGGCTGCGAAAGCGAAAGTGACAACGACTTCAAACTTGATGTTGAATTTTAAGCCACTCGCAGTTTGGCCGTTAGGCAAAAAATACGTAATTTTGCACCCGATTTGTCCTGCACAGGCATAATGATGCCTCACGTGTGATGGCGAATTAAGCGAAATAAAAAGCCCCGTGACGTTGCAGCGTTTGGTGCGCAGACGCGATGCCATGAGGGTTAAAACTTAATTTAGAGTAACACAACTAATTAACAAAACAATGAAGCAAATTTCAATCAACGGTACTGCACGTACTGACCTTGGCAAGAAGGCTACTAAAGAAATCCGTAAGAATGGTAACGTTCCTTGCGTAATCTATGGTGAGAAGAAGGACGAGAAGGGCGCTCCCGTAGCTATCCACTTCTCAGTTAGCGAGAAGGAAATCAACAAGCTCATCTACACTCCCCACATCTACCTCGTCGACATCAACATTGATGGCGAGGACCACAAGGCTGTGCTCAAGGAAGTTCAGTTCCACCCTGTTAAGGATAACGTGCTGCACGTTGACTTCTACGAAGTACATGCCGAGAAGCCTATCGTAATGGGTGTTCCCGTTCAGGCTAAGGGCTTGGCCGAAGGTGTACGCGCCGGTGGTCGCTTGATGATGATGGTTCGTAAGCTCAATGTACGCGCCCTCTACGATCAAATCCCCGAGAAGCTCTACGTTGACGTAACTTCACTCCACCTTGGCAAGACTATCAAGGCTGGTGATCTGCACTACGAAGGCCTCGAAATGGTAACTCCGAAGGAAGTTATCGTATGCGCAGTTAAGATGACACGTGCCGCTATGGGTGCTGCCGCTGCTGCCGCTGCCGCCGCTGAATAATTTATAACATTCAACACCGTTAAGGGTTGAGCGTAAAGGTGATAACGTGCCGCAATTTTCGTTTCGGCCGCTGGCCTGCGCTCGACCCTTAATGCGTTTTGGCTCTGTGTACGACACACGCTCTGAAGCTTTGGGCATCAAGGCTATTAATGGCGCCCCCCCCTTGAGGGCATGGTTAGCCGACTAAACAACGAGGGGTAGCCTCATCATATTACCCCAAAAGCCTCACACCCAAAATTCTGCACACAGGGCCTTATATAACCAACGCGCTGGCGGAATTTGTTAACGATTTAGCCGGTTTACAGGTCGGTTAACCAAGTGCTCTTACATTCCTTATCTATTTGTCATTAACACCACAAATAGAGCAGGAAATACTTGCTTGTTAACCTGTCTACTTGTTAACCCGTTAACCAATAATTCGGCCAATGGGTATAACTTATCTGAAACGTGAATTATTTGATAGTTGGGCTGGGCAACATTGGCGATGAATATGCCCGCACCCGTCACAACATAGGATTTATGGTGGTTGACGCACTTGCATCGGCAGGCGGCGTAACATTCGACGACAAGCGCTACGGCTTTGTCAGCACACTCAAGGTAAAGAACCAGACGCTCACCCTGCTCAAGCCCTCAACTTATATGAACCTGTCGGGCAATGCCGTGCGCTACTGGATGAATGAGCTGAAAGTGCCCGTTGAACGCGTGCTCGTGGTGGTGGACGACCTTTCACTGCCCTTTGGGCACTTGCGTCTCAAGCCAAGCGGCAGCGATGGCGGCCACAACGGTTTGAAACACATTGCCTCGGTGCTCGGCACCCAAAAGTATGCACGCCTGCGTTTTGGCATAGGCAATGAGTTTCCGCGTGGTGGACAGGTGGATTACGTGCTCGGCGAGTTTGGCGAGGACGACTTGAAGACCATGGACGAGCGCTTGAAGATGGCTGGCGAGGCGGTAAAGACTTTCTGCCTGGCGGGCATCAACATAGCCATGAACCAGTTTAACAACAAATGACAATGGAAGCCCGATTGGACAAATGGCTGTGGGCCGCACGCATTTACAAAACACGCACTCTGGCTGCCGACGCCTGCAAGAACGGGCGCGTCAGCATCAATGGTGCCCAAGCCAAACCCTCGCGCACAGTTAAAGCTGGCGACGAGGTGGCGGTCAAGAAGTCGCCCATTACCTATACATTCCGCGTAAAGCAGGCCATTGAGAAGCGTGTGGGGGCAAAGCTCCTGCCCGATGTGCTCGAAAACATTACAAAGCCCGAGCAGTACGAACTGCTTGAGATGAGCCGTATCAGCGGATTTGTGGGCCGCGCACGCGGTACCGGACGACCAACCAAAAAAGACCGCCGCGCACTCGACGAATTTGCCGAGGACACGCCTGTCTTTATGGACGATGATTTTGATTTTGACGAAGACTGACACTTTACACACTTATGCAAAATAGTAAATGGGCACCTGTGGTGGTGCTGGTTGATGCCGACTACCTTGACCGGGTGGCGGCTGACTTGACATTGAATTTTGGCCGCATGATTGGCCGCAGCATAGCCAAGGCCGACCTTTGCCACTGGCTTGACTGCGTGTTGCTCGATGGTGCTTTGCGCCCTGGGCATAACGAGGTGCAGGTGCACATACTGCACGCCAAACAAAAAGCGGCTTTGGAGCATTTTCAGCCTTCGCGCTTTGACGAGGACTTGAACGGCCTTTCGTTCGACGACAATCTCGGGCATTTTAGCTTGTTTGCATTTCCTGTAGAGGATGTAGTGCGCAGCGACGAGTTTTTCCTGCAATCGCTCACCATGCTGGCCGATGCTGCTGAGGTTGAAAAGCTCTTAGTGGTGGGCGACACGCAGTCGTATGGTAAAGGCATGGTGGACATCTGCCAAAACACCGATGGCAAAGATATCACACTCTTTGCCATGGAACCCGTAATGGGACAGGGCTTTAAGACCGAAATTCTGGGTTACTCGCTTATGTCGGCCATGGGTATCAGCGCTGACGAACTGCGCTGAGCAAACTGATGTGAACGTTTTTCAACTTTTTAGCTGCAAGATAGGCGGCACCTCGGAAGAAAGTTCAAGCAAGCTTGACTCTCTTCGCTCAGTTTGCACTATCTTTAGATAAGATAGGCGGCACCTCGGAAGAAAGTTCAAGCAAGCTTGACTCTCTTCGCTCAGTTTGCACTATCTTTGCATAAGATAGGCGGCACCTCGGCAAAGATTACAAGTTAACTTGTATCTCTGCTCTCGGTTTGCACTATCTTTGCATAAGATAGGCGGCACCTCGGCAAAGATTACAAGTTAA
>ERZ1026776.118-NODE-118-length-60186-cov-74.847017_pt1 | contig 60186 bp, 43 predicted proteins | sample MGYA00380125_ERZ1026776 | MGnify/ENA primary metagenome ERZ1026776 (study PRJEB33269, sample SAMEA4719761) | human gut metagenome | biome: human-associated habitat; feature: organic feature; material: feces | place: Cameroon | collected 2013-10 ...
TATTTTATATCCTTTTTCTTTTCGGGGTGCTAAAGTACAAAGAAAAATGGAATGGTGGATACGACTTTACGTTAAAGAGAGTTAATGATGAAGATTCTTAGGTACTTTTTATGAAAACGTTTGTATTACCTAGTGACAAAACCTAAAAACATAGGTTAAGTAAAACTTATTGTATAACTAAACGTAAACATTATGATCAGACGCAATTACTTGAAAAGTTTGATGATCTTCATCCTGACGTGCCTTCCTCTCTTTGGAGCATCGGCACAGCAGAAAGTAACTGTCAATGTTGTGAATGCCTCCTTGAAGCAGGTGTTCAGTACAATCGAAAACCAGACATCTTACAGGTTTTCTTACAAGAGTGATATCATTGACCATCGCAAGGATATCACCATCAGGAAGAGTGGCGTTCCTGTAACAGCTGTACTCGATGCGGCTTTTGTGGGACGCAACTTGAAATACTCTGTGGTTTCACAGAAATCTATCGTTGTTTCTGAGAAGCATGCAAATGTTGCCGCTCCTCAGCAGAACAACAAGCGCAAGATGCAGGGTGTTGTGAAGGACGACAACGGTGAGCCTGTGATTGGTGCTACTGTTTCGGTAGTTGGTACCGACGAACTCGCAGTAACCGATATGGACGGCCGATTCACCATCAATGCAGCCAAGGGCGCTAAGGTGAAGGTTTCTTACCTCGGTTTCGTAGACCGCGAGGTGAAGGCTTCAGAAAACATGAACATCGCCATGAGCGAGGACACCCAGGCTTTGAGCGAAGTGGTTGTAGTAGGTTACGGTACCATGAAGCGTAGCGATATGACCGGTGCTCTTTCTTCTGTCAATACCAAGGAGATGGCTAAGCGCACTACTACCAACCCAGCAGAGGCTTTGCAGGGTAAGGTAGCCGGTGTGAACATCCTGAAGAGTGGTGGTAACGCCGGTGCCGGTGTGAGCATCAAGATTCGTGGTATCAAGACTACCGGTAGCAACGAACCTCTTTATATCGTGGACGGTTTCCCAGGCGATATCAACAGCGTGAACCCTCAGGACATCGAGTCTATGGAGATTCTGAAGGATGGTGCTGCCGCTGCCATCTACGGTTCTGTAGCTGCCAACGGTGTGGTTCTGATTACTACCAAGAACGGTAAGAAGGGTGAGACTAAGGTTGATTTCAGTTCTTACCTCAGCTTTACCCAGGTATCTAAGGACCTCGACCTCCTGGATGCTGAAGGCTATAAGAAGGTACATAAGATGATGTACGAGAATGCCGGTGAACCTTTGCCAGCATACGTAACTCATGAGACTGGCGTAAACTCTGACTGGGTAGATGCTATCCGTCGCAAGGGTCTGGCTCAGAGCTACATGGTAAGTTTGCGCGGTGGCGCAGAGAAGGGTCAGTACTCTGTATCTTACAACCACGCTGACGAGAAGGGTATCTTTATCGGTAACAGCGAGCGCCATGACATCGCACGTATGAAGGTACATGCTACCAAGGGAATCATCGACCTCGATGCCAATGTAGACTTCAAGTTTACCAAGGGCCATCAGCCACAGTATCAGTTGAAAGAGGCTTATATGATGTCTCCTCTCGTACCTATTTATGATGAGAGCAGAAAGTATGGCTTCGGTTTGAGCGACTTCGATGGTCTTCCAAACAACCGTAACGTTGTAGCCGACGACTATTACAAGAAGAATACTTATAAGAAGTATCATACCACAGCCAATGCTGCCTTGACATTCAACTTCTTCCCATGGCTCAACTTCAAGACCAGCTACGGTTATCGTGGTGAGCATGAGATAGATAACTCTCACTATCCAGATTATACAGCCGACTACAAGAGTCCTAACCTCTATCCAAACAGCTACGAGTATCGTGCATACTGGCAGGAGCAGGTATTTGAGAATGTGCTTTCTTTCAACAAGCAGATTCAGAAGCACAGCATCAACGCCATGCTCGGTACCTCTCTCAGCATGATTAAGTACAACTGGGAATCAGTTTCTGTAGAAGGTAAGACCAATGTAAACAAGGTTATCAACGGTCAGCTCAGTACCAGCGATAAGCCAGCCGGCTTCCTCGATCCTAACTTCCCAACCATCAGTGGTGGTGTAGGTGGTACTTACTTCGGTACAGGTTCTTACTGGGAGTATAACCGTGCTTCTTTCTTCGGCCGTATTAACTACAATTTCAACGACCGTTACCTTTTCCAGTTTACCTTCCGTGAGGATGGATCTTCTAAGTTCGGTGCAGACAGCCGTTGGGGTTTCTTCCCATCAGTAGCTGTAGGTTGGAGAATCAGCGAGGAGCCTTTCTTCCCTAAGAATTCTGTAATCAGCAACTTGAAGTTCCGTGCCAGCTGGGGTCAGCTCGGTAACGAGAATGCGCTCGGCAAATACGACTTCCTGGCTAGAATTGCCAGCTACAACGATATGTACATGGGTTATGTACAGGGTGCAGGTTCAAACCCTTGGACCGGTAGCATCGCACGTGCATTGGAGAACCGCTCATTGAAGTGGGAGACTACAGATACCAAGAACATCGGTTTCGACTTCGGTCTCTTCGGTAACCACCTGAACGGTAACGTCAACTACTATCTCAACGAGACACGCGATCTTCTGATTACCCGTAGAATCGCTCCTTCTGCTGGTCTTGACAACCCTACCTTGAACGTAGGTAAGATGCGCAACCAGGGCTTTGAGTTGGAGTTGAACTGGAACGACAAGATTAATGATTTCGAATATAACGTAGGTTTCAACATCAGTACCATTGCCAACAAGGTGGTAGCTCTTGCCAACGAAGACCAGACCCTCTACGGCGTAGGTTTGAAGTATGGTTCAGAGCACTTCCCAACCCAGACCAAGGTAGGCAAGCCAATCGGAGCTTTCTATCTCTATCAGGCAGACGGTATCTTCCAGAGCCTTGAAGAGGTTCAGGCTCATAAGAACAGCAAGGGCGAACTCCTTCAGCCAAATGCTCAGCCTGGTGATGTACGTTTCAAGGATATGAACGGCGACGGTGTGATTGATGAGGATGATAAGACCTACTCAGGTACAGGTATTGCCAAGGTAGAGGCTAACCTCAACCTCGGTGCCAGCTACAAGGGCTTCGACTTCTCTGCAGTCATCGGTAGTGCATTCGGCAACAAGCTTTATAATGGTATCCGCTACTACTACGAGGGCATGAACTCAGGTTCTAACTTCCTCAAGACTACCCTCAATGCCTGGACTCCTAGCAACACCAAGACCGATATTCCACGTGCAGTCTTCGGAGATCCTAACCAGAACACCCGCGAGTCAACCCGCTTCCTGGAGAACGGCGACTTCGTACGTCTGCGCCAGGTACAGTTGGGCTACACCTTGCCAAAGGCATTGTCTAAGCAGATTTACTGCGAGAGCATCCGTTTCTACGTGAGTGCAGAAAACGTGTTCACCATCACAGGTTATTCTGGTGCTAACCCAGAGTTCTCACAGGGCGTATTGAACAGTGGTATTGACCGTTTTACCTATCCGTTCTCTCGCTCTTACACAGTAGGTGCACAGGTATCTTTCTAAATAAATAACTAAGGAGAAATCATTATGAAAGCATTAAAATATATAGCAGGCATTTGCCTTGCACTGTCACTCACTTCTTGTGATGACTTTCTTACAAAGACTTCGCCAGATGAATTGACTTCTGGTAACTACTGGCGTAACAAAAGCGATGCAGAATCAGGTATGGCTGCCGTTTACTCACAGATGTATTTCGGTGATGAGTGGAGCTTCCCTGAGGTGAAATGGCCTGTTGAGGCTTATCGCCAGGACGATGTGGTAATGGGCTCTGACGCCCAGAACTATCAGAACTGGGTACAGTTGAGAGACTTTACCTTTACCAACGGTAACTCTCAGTTTACCTCTTACTGGTGGTACTACTATCATGGCATCAGCTTTGCCAACCAGGTAATGACTAAGGTTGGTGCCATGACCGATGCACAGATTGATGCAAAGGATAGAACAGAAATCGTGGCTGAGGCTCGTTTCATGCGTGCTTTCTACCACATGCAGCTGTTGCTCAACTGGGAGAAGATTGTAAACCGTGATGTGTATATCACTTCTTCAGGCGAGCTTGACAAGGCTATGTCTGAGCGTCCTGACAGTTGGAACTTCATCGTAGATGATTTGAAGAAGGCTGGTGCTGATTTGCCACAGAAACGTCCTGCTGGTAATCTGGGTCGTGCTACTTCCGGTTCAGCTTATGCTTACCTCGGCTTTGCCTATCTCACCATGGCTTCAGAACAGCCAGAGAAGAAGACTGAGTATCTGAACGAGGCCCTTAAGGCTTTTGACAATGTAAAGGGATATGAGCTTGAAAGCAATTTCCTCAGCATGTTCAATGGTACCAACAAGAACTGTAAGGAGTCTATCTTCGAAATCCAGTTCTCTTTGAGCAGCACGAGTGGTGCATGGTATCGCACCTATCTGCACAAATGGATAGGTACAGCTGAGTTTGGAGGATGGGATGAGATTGCTCCATCTCAGACTTTGATGAACGAGTTTAAGAAGGAAGGTAAGTTGAACAATGGCTTGTATGATGCCCGTCTTTATGCTTCAGTCTTCTTCCAGGATCCTTACTTTAACGATGGAACCGGAAAGGTTTACGGTTACGACTGGGATACTTGGATTAAGGAAAATATGGAGGTAGATGAGGCTTACGACCGTCCTTCTTTCCGCAAGTTCATGCCACCTACCTATGAAGCTTTGTCACAGAAACATACCGACGTGAACATTCCTCTGATGCGTTATGCCAACGTTCTTCTGATGAAGGCTGAGGCTCTCAATGATTTGGGACGTACAGGAGAGGCTATTCCGCTGATCAATGATGTGAGAAGGGTTCACGGTAACATGCCAGCCATGACCGGTACAACACAGGCTGAGGTTCAGGCTCAGATTGAGCACGAGCGTATGATTGAGTTCCCATTGGAGAACTTGCGCTGGTATGACCTGCGTCGCTGGGGCAAGACAGCTGAGGCTATGGCTGCAATCGGCCGTACAGGCTTCGACAAGAGCAAGCTGTTCTACCCAACTCCTCTGACAGAGTTGAACTCAAACAGTCTGGCTAAGTAATAGGGGCGAGTAACCATTGAAGATTACTTATAAATATCATCTGGATTCTCGGTCTATTAAGCAATAATACGGCCGGGAATCCGTTTTTTATGGTAAGGTAATTCATAAAAACGAACAATAAAATAAAGAAGAAAGACAAGAAACAATGCTCAAGATAGTAATGATTATGCTATGCGGAATAGGTACCGGCTATCTGCTCCGCAACAAGAAAATGAGTTTTATCGGCCGTATCATCACGGCGCTGATATGGGTACTCCTGTTCCTGCTCGGTATCGAGGTAGGTTCTAACCCTCGTATCATCAGCGGTCTTCAGACCCTGGGACTTGAGGCGATAGCCCTGACCTTGGGAGGCAGTCTGGGTAGTGCACTCTTTGCTTGGGCATTGTGGAAGTATGTTACAGCAAAGCAGGCTAAATCGTCGGCTCACGCTGAAACCGGGAAAGGAGGCAAGGCATGAAAGGCAGTTTGATTATCGTAAGCTTCTTTGTTCTGGGTATCATCGTAGGCTTGTGTGATGTGATTCCGGCAGGTCTTCTGGATAGCGACGTGAGCTATTATGCACTCTGCTGCCTGATGTTCTGCGTAGGTATCAGCATCGGTTGCGATACCTCTGTGCTGAAGAGCTTCAAGAAGGTGAATCCACGCCTGATGATGCTCCCTGTGATGACCATTCTGGGTACGCTGGCAGGTTGTGCCGCCGTATCTCTCATCTTGAGCCACCGCCAGCTTACCGATTGTCTGGCAATCGGTTCAGGATTCGGATATTACTCTCTTTCTAGTATCTTCATCACCGAATACCGGGGCGCCGAACTGGGCACCATCGCCCTTCTTGCCAACATCTGCCGCGAGATTCTCACCCTGCTGTGTGCTCCGCTGCTGGCAAAATACTTCGGCAAACTGGCACCTATCAGCGTAGGTGGAGCCACGAGCATGGATACAACGTTGCCAATCATCACCCGATATTCGGGCGAGAGTTTCATCATCGTTTCCATCTTCCATGGCTTCTGTGTCGACTTTTCTGTACCCTTCCTGGTTACCTTCTTCTGTTCTTTGTAGAAAATAACTAAAAGCAGTTTTAAACCAAACCCGTATGAGACATATTTTCAGTTCATTCATGATATGTCTGAGCCTTTGCTGTGCCCATACCTCAGTAGCCCTTGCGGCTCAGGATGGCAAGCAGACAGCAGCTTCAGACCCTTGGCAGGACGCCACCGTGACCCATATCAACCGCATGCCGATGACCGCTCATTACTTGCCTTTTACAAGTGAGAACGGAGCCTTGGCACAGTTGAAGATGGACGACGCCCGCCGTTTCCAGTTGAACACCCAGAATGAGCGCCGCCGCTCGCTGGATGGTGTATGGAAATTCAAACTGGTGAAGAATCCGAGTCTTGCCTTGACCGATTTCTTCAAGACATCTTATAACGTAAGCGATTGGCAGAACATCAATGTGCCTGGCAGCTGGGAGTTGCAGGGCTTCGATGCGCCAATCTATACCGATGTAACCTATCCTTTCAAGGCAAATCCTCCTTTCGTACCACAGGATTACAACCCTGTAGGACATTATGTACACGAGTTTACCGTGCCTGAAAACTGGAAGGGCATGGATGTGATCATGGATTTCGAAGGCGTAGAATCTGCCTTCTATCTCTGGATCAACGGCAAGATGGTGGGCTATAGTGAAGATAGCCGTCTGCCTGCCCACTTCAATATCTCCAAGTTCCTGAAAAAGGGCAAGAACCGCCTTGCCATGAAGGTGTTCCGCTTCAGCGACGGCAGTTACCTGGAAGACCAGGACTACTGGAAGTATAGCGGCATCGAACGCAATGTGTTCATCCAGGCTCGTCCTAAGAGCAGAATGAACGACTACGTATTGGGAAATAAACTAATCAATCAATATAAGGATGGCAATTTCACGCTCGATGTGAATATGCTCCATCCACAAAAGGGTCAGAAGGTCGAGGTGAAAGTGCTTTCGGCAACAGGTAAATCTCTCTTCAAACAAATCCAGAGCATCACCTCACCTGCTGATACCTTGATTCATTTCGAAAAACTGTTGAAGAACGTGCAGCCATGGAGCGCCGAGCGTCCTTATCTCTATACCCTCGTCATCAATACGACCGACAGGAATGGTAGAGTAGAGGAGAGTGTGGCTCAGCCTTTCGGCTTCCGTACCATCGAAATGAAGAACGGACAGCTTCTGGTAAACGGTGTAGCCATCACCATCAAGGGTGTGAACCGACAGGAGCACAATGCCGTTCACGGCAGAACCCTCAGCATCGGTGAGATGGTGAAGGATGTGAAGATGATGAAGCAGTTCAACATCAATGCCGTGCGTACCTCTCACTATCCTAACTATTCGGAGTGGTATCAGCTCTGCGATAAATACGGTCTCTACATGGTAGGCGAGGCAAACATCGAGTGTCATGGTATCCTGGATACAGAATACAAGCAGCTGGCAGACAGAGAAGACTGGTATCCTGCTTTCCACGACCGCATGTACCGCATGATCAAGCGCGACCGCAACCATACCGCCATCATCATCTGGTCTATGGGTAACGAGAGCGGATATGGCAAGAGTTTCGAGAAACTCTATGATATGAGCAAGGCGATGGACCCTACCCGTCCGGTACAGTATGAGGGCGGCGGTTACTACGCCAAGTCGGATATCTACTGTCCGATGTATGCCCGCATCTGGTCTTTGCGCCGCCATGTCAACCAGCGTGATGAGCGCCCGCTGATTCTCTGCGAATATGCCCATGCCATGGGTAACAGCGAGGGTAACCTCAAGGATTACTGGGATTTGATTTACAAATACGACCAGTTGCAGGGTGGTTTCATCTGGGACTGGGTAGACCAGACCATCGCCAAGACCGATGACAAGGGGCACAAATACTGGGCTTATGGTGGCGATATGGGATTCGTAGGCGTAGTAAACGATTCCAACTTCTGTGCCAACGGACTTGTTGCAGCCGACCGCTCGCTCCATCCACATATCTGGGAGGTGAAGAAGGTTTACCAGAACATCGCCTTCGAGCCAGTAGCCTTCATGCAGAACCGCATCAAGGTAACCAACCGATTCGACTATACCACGCTTGACAATTATCAACTCGTATGGGCAGTAGAAGCCAACGGCGAAACCATCAGAAGCGGCAAGATGAACTTCCCGACCCTCCTGCCTCATCAGACTAAGGAGATGGAGATTCCGATGGGCACGCTTCCTGCATCCGACAGCAAGGAATACTTCCTCACCCTGCGCGCCTTCAGCAAGCAGGCTACCGCAGCCGTTCCTGCAGGTCACGAGGTAGCCATCGAGCAGATGCAGCTGCCTGTAACACTGGAAAAGGCTCAGGAACAGGTTAGCGGACAGATAGAGAAGACCGAGACAGAAGAGGCAATCACTATCCAGGGAAAGACCCGGGATTTCAGCATCAGCTTCTCTAAGAAGTCCGGCGAGATGACCTCTTTGAAATATGACGGCAAGGAAATGCTGCTGGCTGGTTTGCAGCCAAACTTCTGGCGCGGTATCACCGACAACGATGTGGCTAACGGCACTCAGGAGCGCTGTGCTACCTGGCGTGAGGCTGGAAAGAAGATGGTACTGAAGAGCATCAAGGCACAGGCAGACAACCAGAAGGCTACCGTCATAGCAGATTTCGATATGCCTGAACAGGAATCTCAGATGCAGATTACCTATCAGATGCTTGCCAACGGAAATGTAGAGGTGAACATGCACTTCATGCCTGGCAACAAGGCTTTGCCGGAGATGCCTCGTCTCGGTATGCGCATGATTCTGAAGGGCGACTACGACCAGATGACCTGGTTGGGTAGAGGTCCGCAGGAGAACTATGCCGACCGCAAGAGCGGTTACCTCATCGGTAAGTATTCTGCCAGCGTATGGGAGCAGTATCATCCATACGTAAGAGCACAGGAAACCGCCAATAAGTGTGATGTTCGCTGGTTTACCCTCGCATCGAAGGCAGGAGCTGGTATTAAGGTGGAAGGTGCTGAGCCATTGAGCGTAAGTGCCTGGAATTTCCCACAGGATGATCTCCTCTATGTTCCTTCTACCATCGAGCACCGTCATGGCGGCTGCGTAGACAAGAAGGACATGGTATGGGTGAACATCGACCATCTGCAGATGGGTGTTGGTGGCGATAATACCTGGGGCGCTATGGTGCATCCGGAATATACCATCACACCAAAGGAGTGGAGCTATAGCTTCACCATTAAGAACTTAAAATAAACGATATGAAGACTAAGTCTATAGCTATATTGACTATGGGGCTTGCCATGCTGTCTATGGACGGCATGGCACAGACCACCCGTCAGGAGTATAAGGATATTCTTGACATCCAGCTGACACCGGGTGCTCCCCGCCGTCAGAACGGATGCTTCACGGATATGGGTTCGTGGATGGGCTTCACCCTCTCTGAGAAGGAGAAGCCTACCGCTGGTTTCTGCGGACCTTTCAGCATCTATTACCGCAACTGGTATGCCCGTTCGCTGGTATCTCTCATTGATGGTACCGTGCAGGAACAGAGCTATTATCCGGGCGAAATCAGGATGAGTCTGAAGAAGGATGGTGCCGATATCTGTGAGAGTCTGCAGTTTGTAGATGCCCGTACGGCACTCCTCACAATTACCAATCCATCCAAGGTTCCGTTCACGTTTACTGCCGACAGCATCAGTACCCGTGCCAACGTATCACGTTGCCAGAACCGTGTAACCATCGGAGACTTCTATGGTGAACGTGTCATCATCGACTTCCCTCAGGAGGTTCAGGTGACTGATACCGACCACAACTATCTGGCTACCGTGCCAAGAGGAGTAGAGCAGCTTACCATCGCCATTTCGCTGGTAGAGCAGGATACCGAGGCTTCGGTTCAGCATGTGCATACAGCCAGTCTGCTTGCCAATCCATCAGCCGCTCTCCAGGCAAATGATGACCGCTGGAACGGTTATCTGAAGAAGGTGATACGTGATGATATGCCTGCAGAATATAACCGGGTGGCTGCGAAATCCATCGTCACCCTGCTTTCCAACTGGCGTGCCAAGCGAGGTGCCCTGTATCATGACGGCATCGTGCCAAGTCATGCTGTAGGCTATTTCGTAGGTTGCTGGGCATGGGACTGCTGGCGTTTCTCTGCCGGTATGGCTTCCTTCTTCCCAGAGTTGGCGAAGGACAATATCCGCGTGATGTTCGACTACCAGCAGCCAGACGGTATGATTATCGACTGCATCTATCCGGATGCTTCGGAGAACAACTACCGCGACAGCAAGCCTCCTCTGGCAGCCTGGGCGGTGAACGAGATTTATGAACATACCCAGGATCTGGCTTTCGTGAAGGAGATGTATCCGAAACTCCTGAAATATCACAAGTGGTGGTATGAGAAAAGAGATCACGACAAGAATCATATCTGTGAGTTCGGCTCGGTTGATGGAACCCTTGAGGCTGCTGCCTGGGAGAGCGGTATGGATAATGCCATCCGTTTCGACGGCACCAAGATGTTGCAGAACGGCAAGGATGCATGGAGTACTGATCAGGAAAGCGTTGACCTGAATGCTTATCTCTCGCTGGAGTATACCTTGCTCAAGAAATTTGCCGGATTGCTCGGCGAACCTTTCGACTTGCCTGACTATCGTGGACTGGTTGCCGATTATTTCTTTGATAAGAAGGATGGCTACTTCTACGACCGCCGTCTGGATGGCGACAGAACATTTGTGCGTGAGGCAGGCTGTGAGGGATATATTCCTTTCTGGGCGAACATAGCAACGCCTAAGCAGTTTGCCAAGGCAAGAAAGTTGCTCGACAACAAGAAGAAGTTCTCTACCTTCATCCCATTCCCGACGATAGCTGCCGATAATCCGAAGTACAATCCACAGGGTTACTGGCGCGGTCCAATCTGGCTCGACCAGACCTATTATGGCATCAAGGGTTATCGCAACTATGGTGAGAATAAGAAGGCAGATGCCTATACCGACCAGGTGTTCCGCAATCTGCAGGGCATTTCGGCAGGTACCCCAATCTATGAGAATTATGACACGCATACCGGCAAGCCTATGCAGGCTTCTCACTTCAGCTGGAGTGCCGCATGCCTGATCATGATGTACAATGATTATGGAAAATAACCGAGATTCTCATGTGTTAAACGTCATGCCAAAGAGATTTGGCACATCTTAAGACCTAAATAAAAAAAGCCTTTAAAAGGTAAAAAGGTAAAAAAGTAAAAGGGTAAAAAGAGCCTTACCCCCTTTGCGCCCCCGTTCCCAGCGATTCCATCGCTGGTCCCCCGAAAGCAAAAAGCCCCCAGTGCACCAGGCACCGGGGGCTTTTAAATAAGCTATGGCTTTTTTACCTTTTTACCTTTAAAGAGCAGCCTTGCTGGCATAACATCCCGCTAGGCTTTTTTTACCTTTTTACCTTTTTACTTTTTTACCTTTAAAGGCTGCAGCTGGTAACTCCGAGTGTAGTAGCGATGGCTGTAAGGACGGAGATTGCAATCTGCAAAATTGTTTTCCAAGTGTTTGCTTTCATAATCTTTAATGTTGAATGTTGAATGTTGAGTGTTGAATGTTGACTGGTGGGGGATACGCTAGCTTCCGCCAGGCGTTAGGGAGAGGCGCACCCCCGTTAGGCGCTCCTGCGGGTTTTGCCCTCAGGCGAGGGCTTTATTCAAGCCCATCGCCGCTGTCCTGAGAGCCGCCTCCGCCGCCTTCTTGGGTTCCGCCACCGGTAGTACCCGAGCCGCCCTGGCTGGTGTCAGAGCCGCCGCCCTGATTTGTGTCACCACCGCCTGTGGTGCCCTCCTCGTCGGTACCGGTATAGCCGCCGTACTCCTGAATCTTGCACTTCTTGCGCAACTCGGCATTGCTCCAGCTCTTCGTGTTTCTCACAATCAGGTGTACGCCCTCTACGCTGGCAGCTGTCACCTTCTCCTTGGTATCCTCCGCCTTGGAGCTCATACCGATGGAGAACAGTCCGAGGTCAGAGAGACGCACGCTCTTGCCGTCGAGAATCAGCTCCTGCAGATGGTCGAGTGCATCCATCAGCACACCGTGGATGGTACCACGAGAGTATGGCGAGCCGTGGTCCGAGATATGCGATACGAATCCCTCGAAGTCCACTTCGCGGTCAGTTACCGAAGTAGCATACCACTTCTTCTTACCTGCGTTTTCACCAGTCTGAGGTGTGCGCTGTACTTTACGATATTTCAATGTTCCTTTCTGTTCCATAATCTTAAATTTTTAAAGGGTTAATAAAATGTTGATTGTTGAATGTTGAATGTTGACTTGGTGGGGTGCACAAGCCTTTCTTGAATCACGATGCAAAGATACTGCAATTTCCCGATACCACCAAATTTCAGTGTGTGATAAGGCGCGATTTTCAGCATGCTTTCAATCCGAAACCTGTTAAACAATCTAACTCGCCGTTTTGCGCTCCACAACTCATACTTTTTTAGAAGAGAAAACATAGAGTTGAGCACTTAAATACTTTGTTTACAGTACCCTGATAAAAACATAAAAAGTGACTCAGTGACTCAGAAACTCAGAAACTCAGTTTTCCCTAGCCCTTCACTTTTATCTTTATTTAGAAGCTTATTATATATATAATATATTATATATATAATAATATATAATTACTTACAATTTGTAACTATAAAAAAGAGACAAGTACCCCCACAGAACAAAACTGAGTTTCTGAGTTTCTGAGTCACTGAGTCATTATCGCAGTGTGTTAAACTAGGTTTAACTTTACATTTTTTTTTAGGAGCTTGGCTTTTTTTACAAAAATAATCGTAAATTTGCAGCGAGAAATAAAAACTTGAAGAATAAACAACATAAAAATAAACTTATGAAGAAAATCTCGTTGATAGTGATGAGCTGCATGATAGCTTGCGGACTGCTCGCCAACCACGGAAGCCAATATGTCGTGGGCGAGCATCACGAGCATGAGGATGCCACCAAGGATAGCTACGCCAACGACACTTATATCAATGCCAGCCTAGAGAAGAATGGCAACTACACAATCTCCTGCGAGGTGGTCAGCGTGATACCAAAGGAGACCGTGAAGGAGGTGATGGGCGGACTGATGGGTGCCATCACGGAAGGACTGAAGGGCAAGAAGACCGAGGACGGCAAGGATCATGATGGCGACATCAAGGACTTGGACGACGAGTTTAAGAAGGAGATAGACAAGGCAGTTGACCAAGATGCCCAGACCTCGGAGTATCTCAGTGTGACCTGCTTCGAGGATGGCTGGCCTAGCAGCGTGTTGAAGCAAAATAAAACTGTGATGGCTGGCCGTGGCAAGCTGAAGCAGAAACTCATCGAGGCTTGCCGATTCGCACAGCGCGAGAAATGATGAAGTATTTCGACCGTACAGATTGAACTTTCCCCCGATTTTCTTGCATGCATCGTTACTATTTTAAGTACATCAAAACAGAATTAAATATGGATGTTAATCAGAAGTATACTAGTCTGCTTAATGAGCAGATTGCCAAAGTAGGAAAAGAATGTAGATATTTGGAGTTCAAATCCAATTATCAGGAAGTAGATAAGCTGGGACGATATATCTCAGCCTTGTCGAATGGTGCATGCCTTGATCATAAGGATTTTGCCTATCTGTATTTTGGTGTAGATGACGAAACTCTAGAAATAAAAGGTACAACCTTTGACTGTGCAAGGATGAAAGCGGTAGGTAATGAGGCTTTGGAACTTTATCTAAGAAGAATGGTTGTTCCTAAGGTGAATTTCTCTATCATAGAGTTCATGTATGAAGGGAAACTGCGTGTTGTGCTGTTCAAGATTCCTGCTGCTGTTAATGAGCCAACTACTTATAAACAGAAACCATATATCAGAGTGGACAGCCATGTTACAGACCTTACTCCATACGTAGACTGGATGCGCCAGATATATACCTCGCAACTCGACTGGTCGGCACAGATAGTAGAGGATGCAACACTAGACGATCTTGATCCAGAGGCAATACAATTGGCTCGGGCAGGTTATAAACTGCGCTATCCCGATTTTGCAGAAGCCGTGGAGACTTGGGATGATGCCACATTCTTGGACAAAGCCCATCTTACACAGGACGGACAGATTACGCGTACGGCATTGTTGCTTGTGGGTAAGTCAGAAAAGGTGCATAAACTTTATCACATTTCGCAGATAGTTTGGAAATGCTACCAGGACGGTGAGGTGTTTGGTGACATCTACACCATTCCATACATCAAAGCGACAACGGCCTTGATGAGCCGTATACGCAACTATCGTTTCAAGATATATCCGCAGGATTCGCTTATACCAGCCGAGGTTTGGAAATACGATACGCGCAGCATACTTGAGGGGCTGCATAACTGCATAGCCCATCAGAATTACTTGCAGAATGAGCGCATTATAGTTACTGAAGACAAGGACAAACTGACGTTTGAGAACGCAGGCGGTTTCCTTGAAGGTGACTATACACAATATATCTTTGGTACAAAGACGCCGAAGTTGTATCGCAACCCTTTCCTTATGAGGGCCATGGTAAACTTGAAGATGATAGATTCGCAAGGTTATGGCATACACAACCTGTTTGTGCGTCAGAAGGAACGATTTCTGCCGATGCCCGACTACAATGGGACGGATGACTCGCATGTTGTAATGCACATGTATGGTACGGTTATTGACGAGAATTATAGTCTTATGTTGTTCGCCAACCAGAACATAAACCTTACGGAGGCTGTGCTTCTTGATCAAGTACAGCGTGATAAGCCAATCGGTGACGAAGCTATCAAGGAATTAAGAAAGAAGCATCTTATAGAAGGCAGAAAACCTCATTTCTTTGTGGCGAAACACATTGCGCAGCGTGCAGACAAGAAGGTGGAGTATTCGATGCATAAGGGGCTTGACTCGAAGTCGTGCGAGAGATTGCTCGTAGATTCATTGAAAGACCATGGGGTATTGACAAGAGGAGAAATAGACAAACTGCTGTGGAATGTCATTTCTGACCAGTTGGATGATACCCAGAAAAAGACAAAAATAGGAAATATCCTACGTAAGCTTCGTAAGGATGGAATCATGCAAAATGAAACCAAAGGTAATGTATCAAATTGGTCGCTCGTAAAATAAGAGCAAATTACGAGCAAATTACGAGCGAATTACGAGCGAACTTACGAGCGATAGAATTATAATGCGCTGATTATTAGTAGAATAATAACGTAATTATTTCTGGCGAAGATATAAAAAGTACGAGCGAATTACGAGCGAAAGTTTTGACTGTAGCCCGTAACTTATTGGCAATGGGTATGTCTTGGTCCCAAATCATGCAGATAACAGGATTGACAGAAGAAGAATTGAAGCCGCTTCAGGTGTAGTGTATATTTCGAAACTTATACGATGGCGTGAAGATAAGAAAAATATGCTAACTTTGCAGCGCAAGAAGAAAGATGTTCATTCAACTAAAGATAATAAGCCCCTCAGGCGCGCCGAAAGGCAGCATACTAGAGGGGCGTTACTTATTTTAGGCAGTAACGGAATCCATAGGGATGCGTTGCTGCCTAAATTCATTTTTTACCATCGGGAGAGAGTAGTTGCAGAGATTGTGATGCCCTATCTACCTCACTCCTGATTTACTGATAATGATTTTATCATGCTGGTTGTTGGAGGTGATAGCGACTTGTATCGTTTGAATCTATGTCGTTAATCCTACCCATACCCCCTGTTTTAGGGTGCATGGGTAGTTTTTTGTCTTTGTAACTTATTGACAATCAATGACACGTTACGTAAAATGACTTTTTCAAGTGAACTTAATTAAATATATTAATAAGTTATTACAATGGCTTGTACTCCACGAAAGCCTCCATAGCCTCATAGCATGCCAGACCCAACTGGTCGTAAAGCGATGCTGTAGCACGGTTACGGTCCTCGGCTCTCTGCCAGAACAGGCGTTCATCATTGCCCAGGAAAGGAGCACTCTCCATCTGTGACTGATGCTTGAGGATAGAGTTACGTTTAGCTCTCAACTCCTCAGGGCTCAAAGGAACACACATTTCGATATTCTCAATCTCCCATTCTGCCCAGGCACCGCGATACATCCAGATGCGACAGTCCTTCAACCATTCTGCACCCGCTTTCTTCTCTTCGTCGATAGCTGCCAGAACGGCATCGGTACACTTCTTGTGGGTTCCGTGAGGGTCAGCAAGGTCGCCGGCTACATAAATCTGATGTGGCTGCACCTTCTGCAACAGAGCTCTCACTACCTCCACATCCTTCTCGGTCATAGGCAACTTCTCTATCTTGCCGCTCTCATAGAATGGCAGGTCAAGGAAGTGGACATGGTCAAGCGGAATTTCATTATAGGTACAAGCGGTACGAGCCTCACCACGACGGATCAGTCCCTTGATGGTCAGGATGTCTCTTGTATCGAAGTCACTCTCCTTCTTCTTGGCAAAGAAGGTCTTGATTTCCTTATATTTATTAGAGATGATACTGTCCTTTGAGTCAGCAAAGAGCTGGTTGAAACCATTGATGAAGTGCATAAATCTTGTAACTTCCTCATCACCCACAGCAATGTTTCCTGATGTTTCGTAAGCTACATGCACATCATGGTTCTGCTGTACCAGTCGGCGGATGGTTCCTCCCATTGAGATAACATCATCGTCTGGGTGTGGAGAGAACACGATTACCTTCTTTGGGAATGGAGTTGCACGCTCCGGACGATAGGTATCATCGGCATTTGGCTTACCACCTGGCCATCCGGTAATGGTATGCTGCAAATCATTGAAAATCTTGATATTGGCATTATAGGCTGAACCGTAGAGAGCCAGAAGTTCGCTCAGTCCGTTCTCATTATAATCCTTATTGGTCAACTTCAGGATAGGCTTGCCGAGTTTCTGGCAGAGCCATACCAGTGCCGAACGCACCAGTTTGTCACTCCACTGGCATGAAGTTACGAGCCATGGATGCTCGATACGTGTCAGATGATGAGCTGCACCCAGGTCGATGACAACATGTGCATTCGGATGCGTCTGGAGGAATGATGCCGGCAGGGTATCTGTGATAGAGTTTTCTACGACCTTCTGCATAATCTCTGCCTTCTCTTCGCCCCAGGCTGTCAGATAGATGCTCTTGGCTGAGAGTAAGGTAGCGATACCCATGGTGAGCGAACATGGAGGAATGGTTTCCTTGGTCTGCTCGCTGTTCTCCATCTCTTCGCGAGAGGTATTGCCGATGAGGATGATACGGGTCATCGACTGGATGCCCGAACCCGGTTCGTTGGCTGCGATATTACCCGAACGGCCTACACCGATGAGGGCTACATCGAGACCGCCGAAGGTCTTGATGCGCTGTTCATAAAGACGGCAACTGTCCTGTACGGCATCCTGGGCCACAAAACCATCCAATGTAAAGATGTTCTGCTCTGCCACATCCACATGATCAAGGAAACGCTCCTTCAACTGGTTGATGGTACGGAGAGAACTGTCCTTCTGAAGCGGATAATATTCGTATGCATTGAATACAACAACATTGCGGAAGCTCAGGGTCTTCTCGTTGTAACGGCGAACGAGTTCATCGTATACAGAATAGAGAGAAGAACCGGCACCCAGCGCCATGACATAGAATTTGCCTTCCAGCTGTGCAGCCTTGATACCAGCTTCTATTTTATCTGCCACATGACTGGCACCTTCTGCCATAGAGGCAAAGATGTCTGTATGAATCTTCTCCATTCTGGAGATTTCAGAGTATTCTACAGTCGTCTTTGGCTTGTAGAACTCAACAGGTACTTTATTGAGTACGATTTGTGAACTAAGATTGAGTCTCATATCTTTATCTATATTTAGATAGGTTATGTTATATTTTCTTTTTTTTAAATGACGAATTAGAGTTCAGATGCCATTGCCGCAGCACCCAGGATAGCAGCCTTGGCACCATCCAGTCCGCTCATCAGGAACTTAGCCTTACCTTTATATAATGAGAGCACATGCTCGTTATATGCTTCTTCGATAGGACGGAAGAGCAGATCACCAGCCTGTGCCAATCCTCCGAAGAAGATGAAAGCCTCCGGACTCAGAAAGGTAGCTATCTCTGCGCAGGCCTTGCCGATTCTTGTACCGGTCTGTCTGAACACTTCCTGTGCCAGTGTATCTCCTGCCATGGCAGCCTTATAAACTGCATAAGATGTAATTTCTTCTCTTGGAATGTTTCTCAGCTCAGTTGCCCCAGTTGATGCTTCGAGCATGGCCAAGGTAGTGCGAACCACGCCTGTAGCCGAACAGTAGGTTTCCAGACAGCCCTTTCTGCCACAGCCGCATGGTCTTCCGTCAGGATCTACCACCATGTGTCCCAACTCACCGGCGAAACCGTCACAACCATAAATCAGCTGCCCGTTAGCCACGATACCCGATCCTACGCCTGTTCCTAGGGTGAGTTCTACGAAGTTTTTCATGCCAACCGCAGCACCATATTTCATTTCTCCCATAGCAGCCGCATTTGCATCATTGGTAATGGCTACCTGGATGCCCAGTTTCTCTGCAAACATCTCAGCCAGCGGTACAATACCCTTAGCCCATACCAGGTTTGCTGCATTTTCAATGGTTCCCTTATAGTAGTTACCACAAGGTGCACCGATGCCCATGGCACGAATTTTCTCCATGCCACCTACCTGTTCTACTATCTGCATCACTGCCTTCACCGATTCCTCTACGTATTGTTCTACGCGTTGGAATGCCTGGGTCTTGATTGAGGTTGTAGCTATTATTTCTCCGTCCCCATCAACGATGCCGAAAACGGAATTGGTTCCACCCAAATCCAAGCCAATCACTAAAGACTTTACATCGTATTCCATACTTCTTTTAATTAATAGGTTAAAATCGAAAAATAACGAGGAGCAACGCAAACTTCCATTTATTAAATTCTTTATTAACGTTCACTTCGTTACTAAAATATTTTATTTTGCAAAGTTACTAGTTTTATCAAATACTGCAATGAAAATAGCGTTAATATTTCTAAAACAAAAACATTTTTTATACTTTGAGTCTTCTTATGACCTGAATACCTGCACTTCGCTCGCTTCTGACGCCGATTAAGTGTAGCTTTACTTATATTAAAAAAGGATACAAGTGCAGTTTTACACATCATATCAGATACTTACAGAATAAACACTCTTTATCGTCCTTCAAAACCGCTCACTCCTTCATCGCCCCTTTTGTGCACTTAAGCTCTCAACCTCTCAACCTCTCTATATATAATAAGGTATAGGAGGAAACAGAATGTCCGAAAACGTCGAAAAGTATATTGTTTTTCGACGTTTAAATTTTATTAACTACAAAGATGTTGCACCTATTCGGAAAAACCTTATCTTTGCAACTAAAAAATATTAGTTATGAAAGCTGGCTTAATAAAATATCTTAGAAATATAAATAAAAAGCCCTCAGTTCAGGGCAAGCTCCTGGAGCAGTTTATCTCTCACGGAGCCTCCACCATCCCAGAGATGTCGAAGGCTATCGGAGTTAGCTTACCGACAACAACAAGTGCCCTCAACGAGTTGATAAAAGAAGGACTCGCCAGAGAGATTGGAAAGAAAGACAATTCTTCGGGACGCATCCCGATGGTTTACGACCTCGTTCCAACAGCAGGCTACTTCATCGGTGTCAATCCTGAGATGAACTGCCTGGCACTTGCAGCAAGCGACTTCGCAGGCAATCTAAGACGCTACCGCATTGGGCAATGCTCTTTTTGGCGTGCTTACTCATGTATGACTCATATTTAAACATTATTTTATAACTATGCGTGTAATTATAGAAAAAAACTATGGCGAACTGTCTCGCTGGGCAGCGCGTCACGTTGTTGAAACAATCAAGGCTTTCCAACCTACTGCTGAAAAGCCATTCGTATTAGGTTTGCCTACCGGTTCATCACCTATGGGCATGTATGCTGAAATCGTAAAGGCTGTGAAGGCTGGCGAAATCTCTTTCAAGCACGTTCTCACCTTCAACATGGACGAATATGTAGGCTTGCCAGAGTCTCATCCTGAGAGCTATCATTCATTCATGGCCCGCAACCTCTTCGATCATATCGACTGCCCTAAGGAGAATATCCACATTCTGAATGGTAATGCTGAGAATCTGGAGGCTGAGTGCGCTCACTACGAGCAGATGATTGAGGAAGCTGGCGGCATCGACCTCTTTATCGGCGGTATCGGTCCTGACGGTCACCTTGCTTTCAATGAGCCTTTCTCATCGCTCACTTCCCGCACCCGTATCAAGTCATTGACTACAGACACCCGCATCGCCAATTCACGTTTCTTCGATGGCGATATGAATAAGGTTCCGGCTACAGCCCTCACAGTAGGTGTTGGTACTGTGATGGCAGCCAGAGAGGTTATGATTCTCTGCAATGGTCACAACAAGTCACGTGCGCTCCAGGCTGCCATTGGGGGACCTGTTACCCAGGCTTGGACCATCAGTGCCCTGCAGCTTCATCAGCATGGAATCATCGTTTGCGATGAGAGTGCTACTGACGAATTGAAGGTCAGCACATACAAGTACTTCAAGGACATAGAAAAAGACAACTTATAGTTTTATCATAAGAAGTCAACTATTCTATGTTATATCAACCATCATATACGAGAATAGACTAGGTTGTGTGCCCTTTCTGTTGTGAAACAGGAAGGGCACAATTCTTTTCCCCGCCAGTGCAAGGAACATGACAGATTCTAAAAAACAGCAAAATACTTGAATAAAGTCAGAAATATCGTACTTTGTAGGCAAAAAGCAATCAACCATTCAGAAATCTGTTTCTCGCCATGAGGCAGGCGCCTGTCAACCCTGCTTTCTCTCTCAGCGTGGAGAGTACGATGCGCGAATCCTTGTTCACCAGATTCAGCGAATACTTCTTGATATCCATGCTGATAGGCTGAATAAGATAGTCGCCCGTAACCGACAGGTCGCCGCCGATGACCAACATCTCCGGATTGAAGGTGTTGATGATGCCAGCCAGGTTGGTACCCAGCTCTTCTGCCACCTTCTGCAAGATGTCGATACAGAGCACGTCTTCCTTGCGGATTGCATCCAGGAAGTCCTGCAGGGTAATCTCCTGATTCTCGTCAGTCATTTTCTTTGAGAGCACAGATGTAGCTCCTTCCTTGAGCGCCTGGCGCAATTTGCGCACGATGGCAGAGCCCGATGTCTCGGTTTCCATGCAGCCCGTCTTGCCGCAATGACAGATGATGCCATTGTTATAGATATGCATGTGGCCTATTTCGCCAGAGAATCCGGAGCGGCCTAGATAGAGTCTGCCGTCGAAGATGATGCCGATGCCGATACCCCAGCTCACGTTTACGAAGATGACGTCCTTCAGTCCCTTGCATACGCCTTTCAGAAATTCGCCGTAAGTCATGCAGCGTGTATCGTTGTCGATGCAGAACGGGATGCCCATCCTCTCGGTCAGTTCTTCCGCCAGCGGCTTGTCCAGAAACGTAAGGTAACTGAAGGCACTTCCCGTAATGGGATTCACTCGTCCGCCGATGCTCATGCATCCTTTTTTGATCATCTTTCTTTCGATGCCCGAGCGGTTGATGTAGTCGTTGGTGAATTCGAGCAGTTGGGTCAGGTATTCCGGACTGTTCTCATATTCGATGACTATCTTCTCGGGCTGGGTAACGATGTTGCCGCAGAAGTCGCAGATGCCGAGAGTATAACTCTGTTTCCCGGCATCAATGCCCAGAAAATAGCCCGAAGTGGCAATCAGACCGTAAATCTTTGGCGCTCTTTTGGCATAGTTCTCCTTCTTGCCGGTTACGCCAACCAGTCCCTCATCAACCAGTTCATTGAGAATCTTGGTTGTATAAGGCACGCTCACGCCCAGATACTCGGAGAGTTCGGCAATCGTCTGCTCTCCGTTTTCAATAAACGAGTTTAAAAGCGCTGCTTTTGAAACCGTAAATTTGGTATAATATATAGAGTCCTGTATCATATAGTAGATGCTCTTTTTGGTTATTTTGCTGCAAAGATAATAAAATAAATCTATTTAATTAAAATTTGATAGTTAATAAATCGAAATACGAAAAAGAAATTTTATTTGATTGCATTTGAATAAGTTTTTGTTTATGAAAATAGTCTTAAGCTGTTTGAGAACGCATATTCCTTAGAAAATTACTTTAATGTCCTATATATAATAAGGTGTAAGCTTAAATTTGTAAGAAAAAATAAATAAACAGAATTATTTAAAGCGAAAAATTAAAATAGTTGCTTTTTTATTTGCAGGGTATTGGAAATAATCGTATATTTGCAACCGAAATACAATTAACAATAAACAATAACGAATAGAAATATTGAATATGGAAAAGATTAAGGGACTTATTGATGCACCGTTTACTCCTTTTTACGAGAATGGTGATGTGAATCTGGAACCAATCGAGGCTTATGCCAAGATGCTTCAGAAGAATGGCTTGAAGGGTGTGTTCATCAACGGTTCATCTGGCGAGGGCTATATGCTTTCAACAGAAGAGAGAATGCAGCTCGCTGAGAGATGGGTCGAGGTGGTACCTGAGGACTTCAAGGTAATTGTTCATGTAGGTAGCTGCTGTCTCCGCGAAAGCCGCCGTCTGGCTGAGCACGCTCAGAAACTGGGCGTTTGGGGTATCGGTTCTATGGCTCCTCCATTCCCAAAGATCGGCAGAATCGAGGAGTTGGTAAAATACTGCGAGGAAATTGCTTCTGCAGCTCCTGAACTTCCATTCTACTACTACCACATCCCTGCATTCAATGGTGCTTTCCTGCCAATGCTCGACTTGCTGAAGGCAGTAGATGGCAGAATTCCTAACTTCGCCGGTATCAAGTATACCTTCGAGAGCCTGTATGAGTATAACCAGTGCCGACTCTACAAGGATGGAAAGTTTGATATGCTCCATGGTCAGGACGAAACCATTTTGCCTAGTCTCGCAATGGGTGGTGCACAGGGTGGTATTGGCGGCACAACCAATTATAACGGCCGTTGCCTCACCGGCATTCTTGATGCCTGGAAGGCAGGTGATATCGAGAAGGCACGCGAGTTGCAGAACTTTGCACAGGAGGTAATCAATGTTATCTGCCACTACCGCGGCAATATCGTAGGCGGCAAGCGCATCATGAAGTTGATCGGTTTCGATCTCGGAAAGAACCGCACACCGTTTAACAATATGACAGACGAGGAGGAGGCAAACATGAAGAAGGAACTCGAGGCAATCGACTTCTTCAATAAATGTAATCTCATTTAAGAATAGATAGTTAATTGTTAGTTTATTAAGTGGAGGGTGCCAAAATCTGTCGGTTGCTGGCATTTTTTGACACCCCCTTTAAATGGCAAAATCAAGTTATCTACCATGGATATAAAAAAATATTTAGGCTATTGGGCTGAGTGCTACCGTGAAGACCTCGTTCAGAACATCATGCCTTTCTGGATGAAATATGGTCTTGACACCGAGAACGGTGGAGTTTATACCTGCGTTGACCGCAATGGTGAACTGATGGATACCACCAAGTCAGTATGGTTTCAGGGGCGTTTCGCATATACCTGCTGTTTCGCATACAATAATATAGAGCGCCGTCAGGAGTGGCTTGATGCAGCAAAGCTGACTATCGATTTCATCGAGGCCCACTGTTTTGATACCGACCGCCACATGTTCTTCGAAGTAACAGCCGATGGCAAGCCTTTACGCAAGCGCCGCTACGTGTTCAGCGAGAGTTTTGCAGCCATAGCGATGGCAGAATACAGCAAGGCTACCGGCGACCGCACTTATGCTGAAAAGGCAATGCAGATTTTCCGTGAGATGCGCAAGAGACTCACAACTCCGGGACTTCTCGAACCGAAATATCTGCCTACCGTAGAAATGAAGGGGCATAGCATAACGATGATTCTCATCAATGTAGCCAACGTTTTGAAGCAGGTTATTGACGATCCTGAGCTTGATGAACAGACCGACCAGTCTTTAGAGTCACTTATCAACAACTTCGCTCATCCTGAATTCAAGGCACTTCTGGAAACCGTAGGACCAAATGGCGAATTTATCGATTCTATCAACGGACGTCTTATCAATCCAGGCCATTGCATCGAAACATCATGGTTCCTGATGGATGTGGCAGAGCGCAGAGGCGACAAGAAACTGCTGGAGTTTGCCCTTCAGATTCTCGACTGGTCTTGGGACTGGGGATGGGATGACGAATTTGGCGGCATTATCAACTTCCGCGACTGCAAGGGTTACCCACAGCAGGATTACTCACAGGATATGAAGTTCTGGTGGCCACAGACAGAGGCAATCATCGCCAACCTCTATGCATACAAGCTGACAGGCGATGAGAAATATCTCAAGCGTCACCGCCAGATAAGCGAATGGACATACGCCCATTTCCCAGACCATGAATATGGCGAGTGGTATGGTTATCTGCACCGCGACGGTTCTGTTGCTCAGGCAGCCAAGGGTAATATCTTCAAGGGGCCGTTCCATATCCCTCGTATGATGATCCGTTCATTCATGCTCTGCAATGAGATTCTCGCAAAGTAATAACAGAATCTCTGACAGATAAACAAAATGAGAATCCCGCAGAAAACGGGATTCTCTCAACCTAAACGATAAGAGAAAATCTTAATCAACAGTAAAAAGAAATAACTTTTTCTTAACAATTTTATGAAGAATTCAAAAATATATCCTTGGGTGGTGGTAGGCCTTCTTGGAGGCGTAGCCCTGCTTAATTATATGGACCGACAGATGCTCAGCACCATGAAGGATGCCATGCAGATGGATATTCAGGAGCTGCAGTCGGCAACCAACTTTGGTCATCTGATGGCCGTATTCCTCTGGATTTACGGATTGATGAGCCCTGTATCTGGTATCATCGCCGACCGTCTGAGCCGCAAATGGCTCATTGTTGGCAGTTTGCTGGTCTGGTCGTCTGTAACCTATCTCATGGGCTTGGCAACCACCTTCGACCAGGTGTTCTGGCTCCGTTCCTTCATGGGTGTGAGTGAGGCGCTCTATCTGCCAGCGGGCTTGGCGCTCATTGCCGATTATCATACCGGCGGTTCACGTTCGCTTGCAGTAGGTATCCACATGACGGGTCTTTACATCGGTCAGGCAGTAGGAGGTTTTGGAGCAACACTCGCAGCAGCCTACTCATGGCATACCACCTTCCACTGGTTCGGAATAATCGGTATCGTATATGCTTGTATCCTGGCAGTGTTCCTGCGCGATAAGCAGCGCGAGGTGAACCCTTCTGAGGTAAAGGTAGAGAAACCAAAGTCGATGGGCGTGTTCGCCAGCATGAAGTCGTTGCTCGGCAACGTGGCTTTCTGGGTTATCCTGCTCTACTTCGCAGCACCTAGCTTACCGGGATGGGCAACAAAGAACTGGCTGCCAACGCTCTTTGCCGAGAATCTGAATCTCCCGATGTCGCAGGCGGGTCCTATGGCCACCATCACCATTGCCGCTTCTTCGTTTATCGGCGTTTTGCTGGGCGGTACATTGAGCGACCGTTGGGTAAAGCGCAACATCCGCGGCCGTGTCTATACAGGTGCTATCGGTCTGGGTCTTACCATTCCTTCGCTCTTGCTTCTGGGCTTCGGTCATAATGTAATAGGTATTATCTGTGCAGGTTTGCTGTTCGGTATCGGCTTCGGTATGTTCGATGCCAACAACATGCCAATCCTCTGCCAGTTTGTTGGAGCCCGTCAGCGTGCTACGGCTTATGGCATCATGAACATGGTAGGTGTGTTTGCCGGTGCAGCCATCACCAATGTACTGGGCAAATGGAGCGATAACGGCAACCTCGGACTCGGTTTCGCAGTGCTCGCAGTTGTGGTAGCAGTGGCTCTCGCAGTTCAGCTCTTCGCTCTCCGTCCTAAGACGGACAATATGGAATAATCATGGAGTCGGGGACTACTTTCCCGGCACCATTTTACAGAAATATCAGTAAATAGTTTGTGTTTTTTATTTATTAAATATAGCTGAATTATGATTATATCAAGTCTCAAGCAAAGTGAGCGAATAGAGTCGCTTCATCCGCTGTTTAAGATGGCATTCGACTATATTAAGTCACATGACCTTCTACATACGCCATGCGGACGTATCGAACTGCAGGGTGACAATCTGTTCATCAACAACGTAAATCCCGAGTGTATCGCTGCCGAACAGCAGGTACTCGAAATGCACGAGAAATATATTGACATCCACGTTTTGCTGGAGGGTGAGGAAACGATAGGCTGGAAAGATATCGACGACACCGGAGAACCATCAAAACCTTATGATGCCGAAGCCGATTGTGCACTGTATGCTGAGCCAGCCTCAGTATATGCCAAGCTCCATCCTGGACAGTTCATGATAGTTTGGCCTGAAGATCCCCATGCCCCTGTAATAGGAACCGGCAAGGTAAGAAAACTCATCGTCAAAGTGAAGATTTAAAAATAAACCTGTACTAATAATAATAAGATTAATATATGGCAACTAGCTTCAAATTATTTAGTTTTGCACTGTTGGCCATGGGCGGAACAGCAGTTCTGAGCCCTCAGGCAGCAGTAGCAGCAACTAACTCAACCCTATTAGAGCATACACAGCAAGACAACGTATGCAAAGGTATCGTAAAAGAAGCTACTGGTGAACCTCTTATCGGTGCAACAGTAGTAGTAGATGGCACTAAAAACCTTGCCGTAACCGATTTCGACGGAAACTTTACACTCAGCAATGTAAAGAAGGGTGATGTGCTTGTCATCACATACCTCGGTTTTGAACCATACCAGGTAAAATGGAACGGCCAGCCTCTTGATATCGTTATGAAGGCTGATTCCCACTCTCTCGAAGAACTCGTGGTGGTAGGTTACGGTGTACAGAAGAAGTCAAGTCTTACCGGTTCGGTAGCATCCGTATCGAGCAAGGATATCGTGAAGCAGACTTCATCCAACGTAGCATCAACCCTCCAGGGTCGCACCCCTGGTGTAGAAATCATCCAGCAGGCAGGTGTTGCCGGAGCCGATGTAAATATCGTAATCCGTGGTGCCGCTTCGTTTGGTGCAACAGAACCTCTCTATATCATCGATGGCGCTTTCAGTAACAATGGTCTTACCACCCTCAACCCTAATGATATCGAGTCTATCGAAATTCTGAAGGACGGTGCTGCCGCAGCCATCTATGGTTCCCGTGCAGCCAACGGTGTGGTTATCATCACTACCAAGCGCGGTAAGCAGGGCAAGCCGCTCGTTGAACTCGACGGTTCGTTTGCTGTGCAGACACCAACCAATGTACCAGACTTCCTCAACGCATCGCAGTGGCGCCAGTTTGCCAATACCGTGGCAGACAATTCCGGCCTTGCCCATGCACCAGAGAACGATAATCCAACCAATCCGAATACAGATACCGACTGGGCTGACGAGTGGTTGCAGTTTGCACCAATGTGGAACCTCAACGCCTCAATCTCAGGAGGTGGTGAGAATTCTACCTTCTCAACCAGCGTAGGTTATCTCGACCAGAAGGGTATGACCATCTATTCAGGTTACAAGCGTTACAACTTCCGCGTCAACTCTTCATACAAGAAGGGCATCTTCTCACTCTCAGAGAACCTTTCTATCTCTCATCGAGACAAGACCCCTACAACACCATTCAGCATCTCATTGCCAACATTGCCTATCTATGATGAAATGGGACGTCTGGTATCAGGTGGTCCTGATTACTACATCAACCCAGAGGATGGCAAGGCTGTGAACAAGATTGCCCCATTGGCTTATTCTGACCGTTATAGCCGTACAACCGACGTGATCGGTGCTATCAATGCACAGCTCGACCTGTGGGACGGTTTGAAGTATAAGGCAACCTTCAGTGCCAACTGGAGTAATGCCCACTCTTATACACACAAGCCAACCTATAATACAAAGTGGAATCCAGACGGAACTCCAGATGTAGACTTCGGTAACACCCGCAACAGCATCACCGAGTCACGTGGCGAGACATTCACTTACACCATCGATAACCTGCTGACCTACAACAAGACATTTGGCGGTCATAGCATCGATGCTCTTGTAGGTACCAGCTGGATGCGCGAATACTACCGCTCAATGGGTATCAATACCATCAATGATATCGGCGGAACAAGCATCACCGGTTTCCAGAGTGTAGACGGAAAGATTTCGGCTGGTGACGATAATGCAGCCCTGCTGTCATTCTTCGGCCGTATCAACTACGACTACAAGAACCGTTACCTCCTGTCGGCAAGTATCCGTCGCGATGAGTCTTCCAAGTTTGCCAAGGATTGCCGTGTAGGTTACTTCCCATCAGTATCAGTAGGTTGGAACGTACAGGAAGAGCCTTGGTTCCCTAAGGAGGCCATCAGCAAGCTGAAGTTGCGTGCCAGCTACGGTGAGCTCGGTTCTAACTTCCTCGATCCATACAGCTTCGATGATATTGCCTACGGACCAATTCCATTTACATTCAATGGAAACCGCTTTACCAGCGGCCGTGCAGCTTATCTGAAGTCAAAGAATCTGAAGTGGGAGACAGCCAAGACAACCGATATCGGTCTCGAGTTAGGTTTACTTGACAACTCACTCACCTTCCAGGTAGAGTACTTCTACAAGAAGAACGTAGACCTGTTGGCACAGATTGACCTGAACCTCTCAAGCGGTCAGGTATTCGAGATCAACTCATCTCGCGAGAAGCCATACGTAAATACCGCTTCTGTAGAGAACAAGGGATGGGAGTTTACATTGGGTTACCGCAAGCAGCTCACCCGTGATTTCTCACTCGATGCTTCACTCAACGTATCAACCCTTACCAACAAGGTATTGGCTCTCGGTGATAACGTACAGCCTATCACATCAGGTGCGATGTCAAGTTTCTTCAATGATTCTCCATCCATCACCATGCCAGGCTACGCCATCGGTTCGTTCTACGGTTACAAGATTGAAGGTTTCGATGCAGACGGTAACTTCATCTTCCAGGATACCGACAAGAATGGTACAGTGAATGCAGAGGATAAGGTGATTCTCGGTGATCCAATCCCTGATTTCTCTTATGGTTTGAACATCAATGCATCATATAAGGACTTCGACCTCACATTGTTCTTCCAGGGTGTATATGGTAACGACATCTTTAACCAGATGAAGTATACCTATTACTTCGACTACTCAAACAACTGTGTGACAGACGTATTGAATGCATGGAGCCCAACAAATCATAACACAAACATTCCTGTGATGAAGACACAGAATACAAACGGCGGTAACTCTCTGCCAAGTGACTTCTATATTGAAGACGGTTCTTACTTCCGTTGCAAGAACCTCCAGTTGGGTTACACCTTCCCAAGCAAGCTCGTAGGTAAGCTGGGATTGTCTCGTTTGCGTGTTTATGGTGGTATACAGAATCTGTTCACGATAACCAACTATTCAGGCTATGACCCTGAGGTTAGCTCGAACGCTCTGTTCTCTCGTGGTATTGACAACAAGTCATTCCCTAACGCACGTACCTATACATTAGGTTTCAATGTCTCATTCTAAAATTTAAACAAAATGAAAATCAAATATAAGATATTAGCATCATTGCTGATTGTTGGCGGATTGTCTCTCCAGAGCTGCGACAGCGTCTTTGATGAGCTGGCGATTAACCCTAACCAGCCAAGTATGAAGACATACTTTACAACACCAGAAGGTGTGAACGATGCCGTGACGACAATGTACGGCTATATCTCAACCCAGCGCTGCTTGGGAGCTTCTGGCTCAAAGACCCAGATTATCCGTGGTGACGAAGCCAACTCCAACTCCGATTACGGAAAGCCAGGTATGTTTGGCGAGGACTTGAACTCAAGTTTCTATACCATCGAGCAGCCTTACACCCTGATGTACACCACAGCCTCTCAGGCATCTTACATCATCGAAGAGGCACCTAAGGTTGACTTCTCAGGTAATGAGAAGTTGCGCAATGCCTACATCGGCGAAGCTCATTTCTGGCGTGCATTTGCTCACTATTATCTGCTGACCAACTTCCGCCAGGTAAGCCCTATCCGTCAGATGCCTAGAGGCGCTGAGGACTATGTACGCAAACCTGAAAGTCCTGAGGCAGTATGGGACTTCATCAAGGAAGACCTGGAGCGTGCCAAGGAATTACTTCCAGAGAAGGGCTATTGGACAGGCGATAATACCGGTCGTGTTTCTAAGGCTGCCGCTGCTGCGCTGCAGGGCATCTGCTACATGTACCGCACTGGTATCGAGAAGCATTACGGCTCCAGCACCCAGACTTATTACGAAGAGGCTGCCAAGGAGTTTGACCAGATTATCAAGGGCGACTTCGGTTCATACGAGTTGGCACCAGACTATTCTTGGAACTTCGACGTTGCTCACGAGAACGATGCGAATCCAGAGTCAATCCTCGAAATCCAGTTCCTCGGTGATGTTAACAATACCGGTTTCAACCCAGGTACCGCAACATCAGGTCTTGCATTCGACTCTCGCGGTCTGATGCTCCCAGGTGCAGGTGTAGGTTACGAGGGTGTAGCCAACAACTGGTTGTACAATGAGTTTGTCAATTCCGTTGATAAGGACGGTTGCACAGATATCCGTATGTTCTCAACCCTGATGTTCGACGATTTGAAGCCAGAAATCAAGCTTCATTCAGATGCAGAGGGCAACAAGCAGCGCCTCGAAGGTCCTGGTGGTTTGCACTGGGAGCAGCTCTATCCTTCAACAGGAGCAGCAGAAGGCTTCCAGACCGTAGCCAATACCCTGGCACATGCTTTCAAGGCAGGTATCAAGAAGGGTGTTGACTTTACATTGCCAATGCTCATGAATGCTGACGGCACACCTAAGTTGAACGGTGTGGGCGGCGGTACCAAGGAGTATATCTACAACCAGCCACGTGCCAATGGCGTAAACTGGCGCTATATCCGTCTGGCAGACGTCTATCTGCTCTATGCTGAGGCTGTTCTCAACGGTGCTACACAGGGCAAACTGACAGCTGCTGAGGCTGTAAACCTGGTGCGCAACCGTGCAAATCTTGCCAGCCTGTCACAGGTGACACTCGACGATGTGAAGCACGAGCGCGTATTGGAACTCTCATTGGAAGGTCACAGATTCTACGACCTGTTGCGTTGGGGCGAACTTTCTTCACGCTTCCAGGAACTTTCTCTTGATCCTACATTCAAGAAGTTTGTTTCTGCATCAGATTACAAGGGATTCGTTACCGGCAAGCACGAGTGGTTGCCAATTCCTATCAATGAGATGAACTCTAATCCATATATTACATCTAATAATCCAGGATATTAATTCGGGGAATCATGAAAAAGATATTATCAGCAATCCTGTTCTGTGCTGTTGCCACTGCGGCAACAGCGCAGACACTGAACAACGGCATCACATTGCCTAAGATATGGCCTCCACAGTATGAGGAACCGACAGTACGTCAGGAAATGCCAGTGCCTTATCTCAAGAACAAGCCGGCAGTATTGCCAATCAACAACGGCCGCCAGCTGTTTGTTGACTCGTTCCTGATCAGCAGCACAAACCTGCGCAGCATTTATCACGCTCCAAACTTCTATAAAGGTAATCCGGTATTGGAACCTACCGAAAAATGGGAAAACACAACCGAGGGTGCTCCTTATGCAGCACCATTCAGCGACGGTATCTGGTATGACGAAAAGGAAGGCATCTTCAAGATGTGGTATCTGGCAGGAGCTGGAACCATGCACAAGCAGAGCAACCAGACTTTCTATACCTGCTATGCTGAATCAAAGGATGGCAAGAACTGGAAGAAGGTGAATCTTGATATCGTGCCTGGTACAAACATCGTTGATACATGCGACCGCGATGCTGCTACCATCTGGCTCGACCGCAACGAAAAGGATCCTTCTCGCCGATGGAAACTCTTCAATATCGAAAGAAGACCTACCGACAAGCGCTGGCAGATTATCCTGAAATACAGTGCTGACGGACGTAAGTGGAGCAGGGGTGTTGCTCAGTCGGGTGACGTATATGACCGCTCAACAGCATTCTACAACCCATTCACTAAGCGCTGGGCTTTGAGTTTGAGATGGTCAACTCCAGTTTCTTCACGTTCAAGAGCTTATGCTGAGAACGAAGACCCAGAGTTGCTCGTAAGCCTTACCCACCGCGTTCGCAAGGATGCAGTAGACCGCAATCTTCATTTCTGGTTTGCTCCAGACGACAAGGAGTTGCGCCATCCTAAGTATCCTGAGGTAGAGCCAGGCATTTACAACTTTGATGCCATTGCTTATGAGAGCATCATGATCGGACAGTATGCCGCTTGGTGTGGACCGGAAAACAATATCTGCAAGCGCGACGGTATCCAGAAGCGCAACGTGATAGAATTGGGCTATAGCCGCGACGGTTTCCACTTCGCACGCCCATCTCACAAGCCATTCATGGACGTTAACGAAACAGAAGGTGCCTGGAACTGGGGTAACATGCAGTCTATCAACGGTACTCCGCTTATCGTAGGCGACTCACTCTATTTCTACAGTTCAGGCAGACGTCTCAACAAGATCATGTGGGACAGCTACACCTCTACCGGTCTTGCAGTATTGCGCCGTGACGGATTCGTATCCATGCGTGCAGACAAGAAAGAAGGTTACCTGACAACCGAGAAACTCTCGTTCGACGGAAAATTCTTCTTTGTCAATGCCGACGTAAAGGGCAAGGGTGCCCAGCTGAAGGTTGAATTGCTCGATGAGAACGGCACACCAATCCCTGGTTTCACCAAGCGTGACTGTGCAGTGATGCGTGCCGACAAGACCAAGCACCTGATTACCTGGAAGGGAAAGAAAGACCTCACCGAACTCTCTGGCCGTATCATCCGTGCCAAGTTCTATCTTACACGAGGCGATCTCTATGCTTTCTGGATTTCACCATGGGAAACAGGCGAGAGCCGCGGCTTTACTGCCGGTGGTGGTCCTGGACTCAGCGGAACAGGTGTTGACTGTCCACAAAAATAATAAAATCACATTTAAAATATGATGATTATGCGACATAAATTCTTATATTCCATAGCTATCATCACAGCCTGTACATTGGCAGGCTGTGGTTCAGACAGCACTTCGGGCGGTGATGACCCGGTAGCTCCGCCAACTGAGAAACCTAATCCGGGAGAACCGTCAACTCCTAGCGAGCCATCGGATCCCGATGATTTGAAGGGCACGATATACAATGGTATCAAGCTGCCGGCACAATGGCCGCTTCTGCGCTCAGCATCTTCGGATATACGCAAAGGTATGTCGCCATACTATCTGTCTTCCCGCCCTACAACAGTCAATGTTGCAGTCGGCAGACAGCTTTTTGTTGACAACTTCCTTATTGAGAAAACAACGCTGACCCGCAAATTCCATTACCCTGAGTATTATTCAGGCAATCCTATTCTCTCGCCCGACAAGGACTGGGAGAAGGTAGGCAGCAAGGGAGCAGCCTTTGCAGCGCCTTTCAGCGATGGCGTATGGTACGATGAGACTGAGCAGAAGTTCAAGATGTGGTATATGGCAGGAGGCGGTAAGTACTCGGTCAATTCCGGAGGCATCACCTGCTATGCTGAGTCGGCCGATGGTATCACATGGACCAAGCCTTCGCTCTCTATCGAGTCGGGAACCAATATCGTTGACAAGGGACTTCAGCGCGATGCATCTACCGTCTGGCTTGACAAGCAGGAAACCAGCGCTTCCAAGCGTTACAAGATGTTTCAGGTAGCTGGCGGTCCGGGAAAATGGAAGTATATATACAAGACCTCGGCTGACGGCAAACAGTGGCGCGACAACAAGACGCCTTCCCAGGCTGTTACCGACCGTTCTACCGTATATAAGAATCCTTTCCGCAATGTCTGGGCATGGAGCATGCGCCACAATGTGCGCCTCAATTCAAGCGACCCTTACACCGTGCGTGCAAGAGACTACTACGAGAATGCCGATCCAGCCAGTGGCAACCAGAATGCCAAGGCAGAACTGAGCAAATTCTGGTTCGGTCCATGGCCTAACGAGCAGAAGCATCCAAGTTATCAGAACAATGATGGAGCTCCTGGTATCTACAATCTCGATGCCATGCCTTACGAGAGCATCATGTTGGGTTTCTTCAGTGTATGGCAGGGACCTGAGAACGATGTCTGCTCTAAGGACAACGTAATCAAGCGCAACCAGATTATGGTAGGTTACAGCCGTGATGGTTACAGCTGGCAGCGTGATGACATGAATCCGTTTATGGCTGTCAGTGACAACCGGGCAGACTGGAACAACGGCAATCTGCAGTCGGTAGTAGGAGCACCGCTTATCGTAGGCGACAAGCTCTATTTCTATCTCAGCGGACGCCGTCTGCAAGGAACCAGCGAGATAACATCTACAGGTCTGGCAATCCTCCGCCGTGACGGCTTTGCATCCATGTCGGGTACAGGCGAGCTGACTACCGTAGGCATCCGCTTCACAGGAGAACATTTCTTCGTCAATGCTAAGATAAACGGAGAGCTGCGCGTGGAGATTCTCGATGAAAAGGGTAATGTTATTCCTGGTCTTGCCAAGAGCGACTGCAAGGTCGTAACAGGCGACAACTGCAAGGCAAAGGTAGAATGGACCAGCGGCAAGACACTGGCATCATTGAAGGGACAGAAGATAAAGGTAAGATTCTATCTTACAGATGGCGACCTCTATGCCTTCTGGATTTCACCAGAGAGTACCGGCGAAAGCCAGGGCTATACAGCTGGTGGCGGACCTAACCTCAATAAGTCGGGTATCGACAAGAAATAGCTTTAAAATAATCAATTTAAATTTAGACAAAACATGAAAAAGATATTATATTTTCTGACCATGGCTCTGGCTTTAATCATCGTATCATCATGTAGTGAGGACGATGTAGTCTACAACACTGCGCCAAGAGCTGCCTTCACAATGAGTGAGGCTCCTGAGGGCTATGAGATCAATAAGGCCATCACCTTTACAGATGCATCTACACCAGAGGCTAATACCAATATTGTTTCTTGGTTGTGGAGCTTCGGCGATGAGGCTAATACTACATCTACAGAGAAGAGTCCTACATTTACATACACCAAGGAAGGTGTATACAATGTAACGCTCACCGTAACTGATAATCACAATCTGAAGGCTACGCTCACACAGAGCATTACCGTGCTGGACCCATTGGCTGCCATCTCTGTTCAGTGGGCTGCCAACCTCAGCGGTAGCGTAACAGGCGGTTCTTCTCCTGCTGTATCTGCAGACGGTAAGGCTGTATATATGCTTACTGGTGGAAATGCTGCTGAGCCAGGTCGTCTTACTGCCTTCAATATCGCTTCTGGTGGTACTTCATGGGTGCTCGATATCGATGCTGCCATGGTTAGCAACCATCCTACAGGTAGTGCTGCTGCAGGTTGCAAGGATATCTATTCAAGCCCTTCTGTAGGTGCTGACGGCAACGTTTATTTCATTGCCCGCGACCTTAAGGATACTGGTGCCAAACGCCGTCTCTTCGTATTCGCAGCTAAGCCTAACGGTAGTGTAAACTGGACTTATGCAGGTCCTGACGCTAACCTTTATGCCATCACTCCTGCTGTCGACGCACAGGGCAATGTATATACAGCTCAGCGCAAGGGTAAGATCTGGAAGATCAACAATGGCGAGTGCACTGAATATGCTTCAGGCTTGGGTGATATCACCGGCGGTCTCTCTGTTTCAAAGACAGGTCAGCTCTATGGTGCTGGAAAGGGTAATACCGGTTACTTTGGCTTTGATATTGTTGCCGGAGCAGGTGCTTGGGTATACAACGCTGAGTTTGGTGCGGCTCCTACTGCTTTCACTGGTGCTTTGCGCAGCAGTACTCCTTCTATTGGTGCCGACGGAACCCTGTATGCTGTTGCAGACAAGACAACTGGCGGTATGGTAATGGCACTCAATGCCGATGGTTCTTTGAAGTGGAAGTATGATACCAATACATCTATTGCTGATGGTGGTGTTGCTATCGCTGCCGATGGTACTGTTTATGCTAACCTCGGTATCGCTACAGAGGATATCCCTTCTGGCGTCGTAGCACTCAATCCTGATGGTTCTGTGAAGTGGACTTATGCTGTTGAGGCAAGTGTTCAGACCACACCGATGATTGATAACCGTGGTTACATCCATTTCATCGATGCTCAAGCTACCTATTACATCCTCAAGGCAGATGGTACTCTCTTCTCATCTCTCAGCCTGGGTGAGGCTTGCAAGTCTACACCAGTTATGGATGCAGAGGGTAATACCTTCGTTGCAGTGACAAAGGATGGCGCTCTCCAGATGCTCTGCGTGAGAACACGTGCTGCATCTTATGCTACTGATGCTGTTTGGGCTATGAGAGGACAGAACCCTCAGCGCACCGGCTTGCAGAAATAAGTACAGATTTTTAAGTTAATAATAGAGAAGTTCTAAAAATAGATTTCGGTTTAAAGTTTTAAAAGTTTATGGAGGACAAGGAGTTAAGACGTATGTGTTTTTATGACTGAAAACTAAACAAAATGCTGTTGTCTTAACTCCTTAACTCCTTACTTCTTGATTTAAAACTTCTCTATTCCTTAACCTACGAAACTTGAATCAAATAAAATTAAGTTTATGAAAAAACTTATTCTTTCAATGATGGCGCTGTGTTCTCTCACTGCTTCTGCCCAGACGGGTCGCCAGATTGCTGCCTATACTCAGTTTGGCGAGTGCAATGGGGTGGAGCGTGTATGGCATGCGCCTACTTATTATGACCAAAATCCGATATTGAAGGCCGACCGGAAATGGGAACTCAATGCGCTCGGTGACCCGTATGCTGCACCGTTCAGTGGTGGCGTATGGTATGACGAGACCGTAAACAAGTTCAAAATGTGGTATTCGGCTGGTGGAGAAAAGAAATATGGACTCGTAACCTGCTATGCTGAGTCAGAAGATGGTAAGAACTGGACGAAGCCTGAACTTGATGTAGTACCAGGTACCAACATCGTCGATACGCTTGAGCACGACTGCGTATCAGTGCTTCTCGACAAATCGGAGAAGGATCCTGCAAAGCGATATAAGATGTTCTCCGTGGTATTCAACGGCAAGGCTACTGTGAGCATGCATTTGCGCTATTCTGCCGATGGTATCCATTGGAGTGCTACGAAAGCGCTTTCAGGTGAACTCTTCGACCGCTGTGCAGCCTACTATGATCCTTTTCGCCAGAAGTATGTATTGTCGCTGAAAACCATCAATGGCAAGAAATACCGCCGTTCCCGTTCTTATCTCGCAGGTGATGATCCGGAACTTCTGGTGAGTCTCGCTCATAGAGTATATGACAACAAGAGTGACAAATTCATCAAGTATTGGTTCAATGCAGAGGACGATGATCCTAGAAATCCTCAGTTCCCTGAAATCAGACCACAGATTTACAATCATGAGGCAATGCCTTACGAGGGTAGTATCCTGGGCTATTTCACAGTATGGCAGGGACCTGAAAACAATGCTTGCGACAGCTTGAGTATCCAGAAGCGCAACGAGGTGCTTATAGGTTGGGCTAACGACGGATTCCACTGGAACCGTGAGTTCAAGCGTCCTTTCATGGGGGTAAGTTCTGACTTCAAAGCATGGAATGCAGGTAATGTTCAGTCGGTGGCAGGTTGTCCTATCATCGTAGGCGACTCTTTGTATTTCTATTGCTCAGGCAGATATAACAGCAAGCCTGTACACGATTCAAACTTTGCTACAGGTTTGGCTATCTTGCGTCGCGATGGTTTCGTTTCTATGCATGCAGGTGCCAAGGAAGGAACTTTTGTTGCTGACAACATCAAGGTAGATGGTAAATATTTCTTTGTCAATGCCGATGTTAAGGGTAAAGGTCAGCTGAAGGTGGAATTGCTCGATGAAAAGGGTACTCCTATTCCTGGCTTTACCAAGCGCGATTGTGCTGTGATGCGTTCTGCTGACAAGACCAAGCAGCAGATTACCTGGAAGGGCAAGAAAGACCTTTCTGAACTCTCTGGCCGTACCATCCGTGCCAAGTTCTATCTTGCACGTGGAGACTTCTATGCTTATTGGGTTTCTCCATGGGCATCGGGTGAGAGTCGCGGTTATACAGCCGGTGGTGGTCCTGGTCTTCATGCCAGTGGTATGGATATCAAATAGAATTTCTTCATACATTTTGTTAGGTATAATTATCAGGCATAACAGCCTATAGGATTCGTAAGTGTTTTGGGGCATGGAGTTTATCTCCGTGCCCTTTTTATTTGTGGACATCTTTATTATGTTTTTTGTAAAATATGAACAGAAATCATTATTATTCTTTCTTTTTGTGTGATTCTGTTTTAAAATGAAAGAAAAAATGACTTTTTCTTAGTTTTTATTTCAGAAATTCTTTGTACTTCGAGAAAATTGTTATACCTTTGTATTTGAAAGATAAATGAATGTCCCGCCTCTGACGAGTTTTCACTTGTTGGAGACGGGCATTTTTTTTGTCAGTTTATTAACCCAAAAACCCGATCTTGCATGGGCTATTTTGGTGTAAGGCCTTATGCGGAACGAACACGTCAAAATCGGTTTTTATTAATGTAAATGCAATTATGAAGACTGAAGTTAAAATTTTGGCAGGGATCAATAACCTGAAAACACAGTTGAAAAAAGTTATGACCGAGGCTAGTACCTTGGAGGTGATGATAAGAGAGATGGAATCTTCTCTTAATGGTGTTGACAATGATAGGGCTTGTGGGAATGAGCCGTTGTTGCCTATGTCTCTGGACTTTCCGGAGATGAGAAACTTGTTGGATAGGCTTGCAGAAGCTGGTATCCTAGGGGCATCCTATGCCCTGAAGAACCAGTCGTGGACTCAGCGTAGCGTGATTGTCGCATTCCTATCAGGGAAGGTGCAGAGAATGTGCATGTGGAAGCCTTTTGCTGAGTTGTGGCATTGTGATAAAGGTGCTTTGCAGAGTGCCTATCAGAAGCATTGTGATACTAAAGCTGCTATGCTTTATTATAAGAAATTAGAGCGAATTGTAGGGTAATACCAGTTGGTAGCCTACCAACCGACTACCAAGTAGGAACCAAACATTCTTCCTACCTTTGCCCCCGGAATTCAGAACCAACTTGGTCTGAGTTTCGGGGGCTTTTGTGTATAGGCACATCAACCGTTGTGGGAGCGCCCAACTGTAAAAAAAGGAATATTGAAAATGAAAGTAATGAAACCTTTTTATTTTACTCATCCGCAGTTCGGAAAACTGAGGGTGGTGGTGATGGACGGAAAGATCTATTACTGTCTGATGGATGTGAAGAACGTCTTCAAGAAGTCGGTACAGAAACTCTATGAGACGATTGCTGACTCGGAGGGGGAACTGAAAAATCTGAACATCGTGATGATGAAGGATATGAAGATCAAGTATAAACTTTTCTTCGAGAACCAGGAAATGGGGAAGGAAGAAACGGAGGCTGAGAACGTGAATGCGGATATCAATTTCTGCGATGAACAGCTGGTGAAGGACCTCGTTGACAAGCATGTTGCTGCCGAGAAGATTGCGGCAAAATGGGTAATAGGCTTTGTCAAGAGCAGACTGAATGATGCCGAGAATGCTTCGCTCTTCGAGGCGAACGGAGTTGACGAGATTTCGGATAACTCGCAGATTCTGCCAATCAATGTTTGTTATGGTTCAGGGTATATCATGATTAATAGCGAAGTATTCGATTAATAAAATATGGAGGTAAAATGGGAATAGAACATGTAGTGGCAATTAATCCTTATCGCAAGGGAAATAAAGGGAAAGTTTTTTCCTATCGCATGGATACTTATGATAAGGTGATTGAATCTAAGGAAATCAAGAAGATGATTCAGCAGATTCGAGGAGAATTGCCGATTGACGGAGTGGATTTGAACGATGCGCAGGCGGTGAAGAAGGCGCAGGAGAGGCTCAAGAGCGAGTTGCCTTTCTTCTGTCCGCACTACGGTATGTTCAAGAATAATGTGCGCAGACAGGAAAATGCCATGCCGGAAAGCTTTCTCTTCCAGACGATTATCGATGTGGATGATAAGGAGTATGTGGAGAAGGCTATTGAAAAGGCTCGCGAGCTGAACTGCTCTTCGGGGATATGGAACGGCTCGTTGCTGCATCTTTGTTATAGCGCTCGCAAAAAGCTGCATATCGGGATTCGAATGCCGATTGGGATGACTATTGAGGAAACGCAGAAAGCGTATTGTGAGGCGCTGGGCGTGCCTTATGATGAAAGCTGCATCACACCTGAGAGGATGATTTTTCTGACGGATAAGGACTCGGAAATCTACCGGTCTCAAATGTGGTGCGCAGTGCTGCCGGAGAGCGAGATACAGGCTCGCAGACAAGCGTTTCTCGACCGGGGACTGACCGTGGACGGAAGAGGGGATGCAAAAGTTAATAGTTTACAGTTTACAGTTAATAGCAATCTTAAAGTTCAAAGTAATGAAAACAATAGACTTTCGGGCAATCGTGGCGATTACGCTGCTCCTGCTGGCACTGCTGTTCAGCCTGCCCAATCTGGTAATAGCAATTATGTTGATGATTCTCATCTCGGGAATCCTGGAGGCAATCATGGCTCTGGTGAACTGGGAGAGGCCAGTGAGAAGAATCTGATAGCCTTTGATCTGTTTCAGGAATCAGCGGGACTGAAGGGAATGGCGATTGATACCGTCGGTTCACGTCACTCTTCTTTGCTCGCCATCATGAGTGCTGGAGCCTCACGTATGATGAGCGAAGAGGAACTGATGAAGGTGGTGGCTGAGAAAATGCCGAGCTATTATCAGGAGCCTGATTGCCACCAACTTATCCATGATTTCTATGCGAAATATGGTGACAATTCAAAGCCTTTCTCACGTGATGTAATCCGCATCAATGCCACTGCCGAACAGGCCAGCCGGCAAGTTAATAGTTTACAGTTTACAGTTAATAGAGCTGATGGTAATCATACAGTTCAAAGTTCAAACCTCAATGTTCAAAGTACCGATGAGGATTATCCCGAACCGCCAGCGATGCCGGAGAAACTGCCGAAACTGGTGGAACTGCTGATATCTCGAACACCAGAGATTTATAAGCCGGCTGTGGCGCACGCTATTTTCCCTCCGCTCGCTACGCATCTCTGGCAGACGAGCTTCCGATATATTGATAATGTAGTGCATGAGGCTACGCTGTCTACTTGTTTGTTGGCTGGTACGGGTGCAGGTAAATCGTCTGTGGATAAGCCGATTAGGTATATTATGGAGGATATCCGAAAGCGGGATGCAGAGAATCTGAAACGTGAGAAGGAATGGAAGGAGGAGGTGACGCGCAAGGGTGCCAACAAGGATAAGCGCAAGCGACCGGATAATCTCGTTATCCAGGAGATTGATGCCGATATGACCAGTCCGGCATTCGTGATGCGAACCGCTGAGGCGCAGGGACGATTCCTCTATACTTCGCTCAACGAGCTGGACCAGTTTGATGCTCTCCGTGGTAGCGGCAACCAACAGTTCCGCATCATGTGCCTCGCCTTTGATCCTTTTAACCTCTTCGGGCAACAGCGCGTGGGCGTTCAATCTGTGACAGAAAGGGTAACGATAAGGTTCAACTGGAACGCATCTACCACCATACAGAAAGGTCAGCGTTACTTCTCAAAAGTTTTGACAGACGGTCCGATAAGCCGTATCAATTTCTGTACCATTCCGGAGCGTGAAATCGGTGACGAGATGCCTGTTTACGGCGATTACGACGATGCTTACCGTGAGGCGCTGAAGCCTTATATCGAGAATCTGAACAACGCCAGGGGACTGATTGACTGTCCTGAGGCTTTCCAGCTTGCCCTCCGGCTGAAGGATGAGAATGCTGAGTTTTCACGTCTGTCGCAGGACAGGGTTTACGAGAACCTTTCCTTCCGTGCCAACGTCATCGCCTACCTGAAGGCTTGCGTGCTGTATGTGGCGAACGGTTGCAAATGGGAGCCGGAGATTGACGAGTTTATCCGCTGGAGCGAGCGTTACGACCTCTACTGTAAGATGCGTTTCTTCGGTGATGCCATCAAGAGAGCGAATGATACAGGCGAGAAGTCGAGCAAGCGAGGACCATCCAACATGCTGATGCAGTTGCCCGATGAGTTTACTTACCAGCAGGTGATGGACTTGCGAGTAGCACATGGAATGGGTACCAAGGGTACCAATAAGATGTTGAGAAACTGGAGAAGCCGTTCCTATATCCAATATAAGGATCCTGACTCAGTGACTCAGAAACTCAGTAACTCAGTTTTTATTAAACTTAAATTCCGAAAGGAGAATTCATAGCGTATGGAAATAGTAGTTAAAAGAATAGCAAAAAAGAAGACTTATACGATAGGTCATCTTTATATCCTGAGCGATAAGGACGTGAAGCGTACTTGGCGTTCGGGGGTAAAAATAGGCGACAAGCGTGTCTTTGAGCACAGCTTTGATATGGCGAAGTTGGATAAGGAACATTACTTCTGTGATACCTTGGAACCTACGTGGAGAAATCTTCTGGGCATCGAACTGAAGCCGGAAGAGGAGGATGGTAGATATAGCAGGGTATCAGGCAAGAAAGCACGCAAGATACCGGGCCATACGGCGATACCGGAAGGTTCGTATCCTGTTGTTATCTCGAAATCGCCGAGGTTCAAGAAGTGGCTTCCGCTGGTGCAGGGTGTTCCTGATTTTGAGGGCATCCGCATCCATGCCGGTAATTACCCCGATGATACGCAGGGCTGCATCCTGGTAGGTGAAAATAAATTACAGGGTGCCGTCTTCAATTCCCGCATCTGGCTGCATCGGCTTATGAATGCCATTACCGCAGCGAGAGAACGAGCGGAGAGCGTTTGGATTACCATTTTGTAATGTTGAATGTTGATTTTTGAATGTTGATTTTTGAATGTTGAGTGTTGAATGTTGAATGTTGAATTTTTAGTGATTAATTTTTAAAAACAAATTATTATGGTAAAGTCAGTAAATACAAATAAAGTAGAAATGGATAAGAAGGCAGCAATTGCTGTCGTGTTTGAAAACCCTGAATTCGGTAAGATTCGTACCTTGACCGATGAAAATGGAGAACCTTTGTTCTGCGCAAAGGATGTCTGTGATATACTGGGATATAAGAAGTCCTATAACGCAGTGTATCAGTTAGTTAACCCACGTGATACCTTAAAACAAGGGGCATGGGTAGCAACCGGTCTGAAGAAGGATGGAAGTGAGGCGATGCGTCGTACTCTGATGCTCTATGTCAACGAGAGCGGTTTCTATGCTTTAGTTCTCGGCTCTAAGCTTTCTACTGCCGTGAAGTTCAAAAACTGGGTTACGGCTGATGTGCTGCCACAGATTCGCAAGACGGGCGGTTATATTCCGGTGCAGCAGGGCGAAAGCGATGAGGAGACAATCCGACATGCTGAAGAAATTCTTCGTGCTACGCTCAAGGAGAAGGAGAACCTGCTGAAGAAGCAGCGTCTGCAGATTGAACAGCAGAAGAAGCTTATCGGCGAACAGGATACGGAAATCCGCCGTCTCAATGGAGTTGTAGATGAACAGGTGGTTCGCATCGCCAAGAATGGTGATAACATCATCCAGTTGGAGAATCAGGTGGGTAATCTTCTGCCGAAGGCGCTCTACAGCGACAATGTTCTCGATTCTGTTTCCTGCTTCACCACTACGCAGGTAGCGAAGGAACTCGGTATCACAGCCCAGGAGCTGAATCGCTCGCTCTGTGCCCTGCATATCCAGTACTACCAAAGCGGTCAGTATCTGCTCTATGCTGATTACGCCCACATGGGCTTGGCAAAGAGCCGCACCCGCTACAGCGCCTTCCTCGACCCGAAGAGCGATGGCAGACAGGAGAAGATGGGAAGAGCCTACACCCATACCTATCTCGTATGGACCGAAAGAGGACGAAAGTTCATTCATGATCTTGCCCACAGATACTGGGAACTCATTGAAAGGTAAAAAGGTAAAAAGAAGCCTAGCGGAATGTTAAGCTAGCTAGGCTCTTTTTACCTTTTTTTTAGGGGACCAGCGATGGAATCGCTGGGGACGGGGGCGCGAAGGGGCTAAGGCTCTTTTTACCTTTTTACCTTTTTACCCTTTTACCTTTAAAAGCCCCCTTTACCTTTAAAAGCCTTTTTACTTTTTTACTTTTTCCAAAGCGTGTGGTGTATATTATCTCAAAACATACTTTCCGGCTGGTGTCTTGCTGAACTTCACCTGATAGGCTTCAGAGACAATCTGCAGCGCCTCGGTAAGGCTGTTGTTCGGCAAGGTTCCTGTGAAAGGTTCGATGGTATCCATTTCTACAGCAATCTCTACCCCGTAATTCTTCTCCAGACTTCTGATGACTTTACCCAGCGATGCATCACGGAATACCAGCTGTTTCTTCTGCCATGCACAGGCATCCTCAATATGCGATGCTTCGCGGACATCCATCTTTCCGGTCTGTTTGTTCACCACCACGATTTCGTTTGGCTTCATCGTATAGGTGCTGCCGTTGGCAAGAGAAGTGAGCATCACGCTACCGTTGAGCAGCGCAACTTCTGCAGTCTGTTCTTTCTTTCGGTTGATGACGTTAAACTCGGTACCCAATACCTTGATTTCCATTCCCTGCATGTGGATGATGAACGGATGTCGGGCGTCTTTAGCTACCTTGTAGTGAGCTTCGCCTTCAAATTCAATCTCGCGATTGTCCTTGCAGAAATCCTGTGGTGCATATTTGATGCTGGAGAGCGAATTGAGCGCTACCACACTCTTGTCGGGCAGGGTGATGCTCACCTGTTCGCCCTCCTGGGTGGTGATTTCTGTCATCGGAATCGCGGCATATTGCCTGTTTTCCTTATACATCATTCCCATAATCACCATGCAGATAGGCAGGGCAATAGCTGCCGCTATCTGGGTCCACTTGAGGACGCGCTTCAGGGTGAATTGCTTACGGGTTCCTATCTGTTCATGGATTTCGGCCTTGATACGTGCCAAATCTTCGTCAGAGATATTGCTATCCGGGATGATGCCGTGCAGCCATTCCTCTTCCATGGCTGCTGCTAATTCTTCATCTGAACAGTTGTTGATCCGTTCCTTCAGATTAGCTAAGTCTGTACTATTCTTGATGTCGTCTAACATAAAACAATCCTTTTTTAGGTTATACATGGTTCGGTAGAGAATGTACCGTTAAATTATACTAAAAACAAGAGCCACATCAGGTTGGTGCGGTTGCTGATAAGCTGTCGGAGCTGTTTCAACCCCATGGACAGCTGGTTCTTAACGGTCTGTTCACTATAGTTGAGTTTCTCGGCAATCTCCTGATTGTTGAGCATCTCCAACTTGGAGAGTCGGATGATTTCCTGCTGCGTTTTAGGCAGCTTGGCAAGCATCTGGTTGAGCTGTCTGGCGAAATCATCATACTCCAACTGGCTGTCAGCAGTGGTGCTATTGTGATGGTCAAGATAGTCCATGTAGTCTTCGTACACGGGCGAATTGATGACCTTCCTGTAGGCGTTGATGAGATAATGCTTGGCTCTGAGGAAGAGCAGTGGCTTTACGCTTTCTGCCTCTTCCAGAGTGCTTCGGTTGTTCCAGAGCCACACGAAGGTATCTTCCATGATCTCTTCGGCATTCTCCTTCGACTTGGTATATTTCAGGCAAAAGGCAAAGAGTCTGCGGGCATATAGCTCGTAGATTTCATCGAATGCCTTCATAGATCCTTTTCTGAGTTGAAGGATAAGTTCTGTTTCTGTCTTTTTAAACATGATAACTATTCACTAAAATCCGTCTAAATCATATTCTTCGCTGTCCAAATCCAGACTGTCGTCGTTGTCGAAAGTTGTCTTTGGCGCTTTTTCTTCCTTTATATCCGCATCGGTTCCCTGGGTTCCGGTGGTTCCGCTTTCAGAAGTTCCGGTTTCTTCATCATTTTCTTCTGTATCATCCGTCTTTTCCTGCTGGATGATTTCCGCCGGTTCTTCAAGCAGTGGGTCCTTGCTGATTTTCAGCGGTGCCAGATGCTGGGTATAGAAGAGGGTATAATCGTCGTAGCTCAGACTGGTGCCCAGTAGCAGGAGGTTTGGTTCGCTGATGACGATACCGCGGGCTCCCTTTGACAGAAGCTGGGTGATGGCCTGGTGCTGGTAGATGTCGTTGGCATACTGGCGTGCCTCGTCGTAATTGCGGAATCCCTTTACCTGCATGCGGTGCAGACCATTCTGTTCATCGATGACGAGGTCGAAATTGCGCACGAGATAGGAGGTGAAATTGTATTTCGCCATCTCGAAGAGCAACTGGTTCTCGTTCACAGAATCAGGTACGTAGGCAAGCATGAAGACGAACGGCTCGTTGCGCTCAATGCTGAATACCTTGGCTTTAGTCTTGGCATCATCATTGAGTACGGCGTTGCGGCGCGACCATACATTGCTCAGGTCGAATGTACCGCCCTTGAGCTGTCTGCCGGCTTTCACTCCGTTGAGAATCATTCCTGCCATCTCGCTGAGTCGGCTGTTCGGATATTTCTCTACCACTTGCTGCATATCGTCGAGACATGCCTGGATATTACCCTCGTGGAGCTGGGTGAGTCCACCGATAAAGAGGAACTTGTCGCGGTTGGCTCCTTCCGGATAGCGTTTGTCTGAGATTGCTCGGTTGTGTACCACCTTATTATATAGGTTAGCCTTGAAGGCATCGTAGGTGGCAGCATAGAGCGAATCTTCGAGATGAATGCCCATCTTCGCATCTTCCTCATAATAAGGAGAGGTGAGCAGGGCGGTCCATTGGCTCTCCGGATAATTTGCTTTCAACAGGTCGAGATAGCGGCTGGCGATGGCTGGCTGCTTCCGGATGTTGTAGAGCAGGTAGAGGTGATAGTAGGCATCATCGAGATGTTCGTATGCTGAGTTCTTCTTCACCAGTCGCTGCAGCATGCGTTCGCTTTCGTCCAGATCATCGAGCTTATCTTTCAGGATGATGCCGGCATGCAGCAGTCCGTCGTCCAGAATCTGATTGCTTTCCGTCATCTTCTCTTCGGTGAGCGGAATCTGAGCGAGATAGTAGGCACGCTGATGCGGATCTTCTTCTGCACTCAGGTTCTTTTCCTTCTCCTTCTCAAGGTCTTTCTTCTGTGCCTCGTTGAGGAGAGAATCGCGCTGTTCATCGGTCATTTCTTCTACGCCTTTGGCATCGGCAACTACGGTCTGGTTGCTCCGTTGCCAGTTGTCGATGTTCTTTCTCTTGCCCCAGAGGCGCTCAAACTGCTGTTTGCCTTGGGCTACGGCAGATTGGGAATAGAAATACCAGTTACTGCTGTTGCCGAAACCGCCGTTGCCCTGGGCTCCGTTTCCGAAGCCGGATGAGGCATTGCTGTTTCCCTGATTCCTGTTATTTCTGCTGTTATTACCATTGCCGTTGTCTTTTCCGAAGTTTGAGTTGCCTTGCTTTTCTGCCAGTTCCTGGTCGGCAAGTCTTCTCTTTTCTTCCTTTTCCTTCTTTTTCAGGGCATCTATCACCTTGTCAATGGCGACATTCCGCTCTGTTTCGCTCATGCGGGCGAGCGATTGCAGGGAGTCCTGCAGATGGATGGCGTCGGTATAAGGCACCAGTTCATCGAGTACCTTCGAACGGTCGGAGAGCTGTTTGTAGTCTTTGCGGTCCTGGTCCAGGAGTCCGATGGCTGCATCATAGCATCTTTTGGCATCGCCATAACGGTGGCATTGCCAGTATACATTGCCCAGATGCAGCAGCAAAACACCTTTCTCAACTCCGTTGCGGCTTGATTTCGCAGCTCCCTTTTCGTATGCAGCAATAGCCTGAAGGGTATCGCCCTGGTTGAGATGTATGTTGCCGATGGCATAATAAACCTGGTCTAGATATTCCTGGTTCTTGTCGCTCGCAGCCATTCGTTTCAATTTGGATACCATCTTCCGGGAGTTGTTGGTTGCCAGAACCTCGGTCATGGAGATGCGGGCATTGAACTCCAGTTCGTAAGGCGGATTGAGGCGGATGACATGCTTGAAAGCGCGATAGGCATTCTGGGTATGTCCCTGTTGTGCTTCTACCTGTCCCATCAGATACCAGAGGCGGGCTTTCTGCTTGCGTCGCATCTCATAGCCGATGGCTTTGCGGAGATACGGAATGGCTTCCTGATAGCGTCCGGTCTTCAGATAGTAGAGGGCATAGGTCTTGTCCCATTCCTTCTGGGCACGCCAGTGGATGGAATCGCGCTCGATATTACGGATGACATCTTCTGCATCGTATATCCAACCTGATTCCAGATAACTCTTGGCGAGCCAGGCGCGTGCCTTGCCGTAAATGGCGGGTTGGGTAGCGTAGAGGCGGCTCATATAGGCAAAGGTGGCTGCTGCCGACTGGAAATCGCCTTCAAAAAACTGGGAACGGCCCATCAGCATCCATGCCTTCCAAAGGAACGGATTATATTCACGGCGCTGCAGCCATTCCAGGTCTTTGGCAGTCTTGCGGCGTTTCTTGTCCCATACCGGGCGGCGCTTGATGCTATGCTGGTGAATGGCTTTCTCGCATTTCTCGATGGCGCGGTCGTAGTTCGACTTGCCCAGTTCGCGGCTGTTCTTGTTGCCGACAGTATAATAAGGAATCATTTCAGAGTAATTATCCTTATTCCCGTTTTCCTTTTCGAGCGAGCCTTCGATATAGGCTACGGTACCATTATAATAGGTGTTGTATCGGGCGTTGAAGGCATGCCACCATCTGCTCTTCGCCGTATTTTTCTGCGTAGAGCATCCTGCTATGGTCATTGCAAAGGCAAGGACAACCATAGTTGGCAAGAGGTTTCTGAATGGGAAATGCTTCAACATAAGTTTCTTTTTTATTTTAAATTATACTTTCAGGGTATGCGAAAGCCTTAGTGCTTTCTGGCTGCCAGTATCCTTGCTGCTGCAAACAGGATGATGCTGACGAAGATGATGGTTGCACCCGATGGCACATTGAGCAGATAACTGGCATAGAGACCCACGATGCAGTCGATGCAGCCTATCACGATGCTGGCACCTATCATGCGCTTGTAGCTGTAGGTGAAGAGATTGGCTGTCATCTGTGGTATGGTGAGCAGACTGATGGCAAGTACGATGCCCACCATCTTGATAGTTGCCACGATGGTCATGGCGATGAGCGTCATCATCATATATTCTATTGCTGTAACCGGCAGATGTTGCGATTTTGCAAAGGTGCTGTCGAATGCGATGGTCTGGATAGGACGCAGCAGAAAGGTGAACAGCAAGGCAACAAACAGGGTGAGACCTGCCAGGAGCCAGAGGTCTGCGCTGTCGATTGCCAGTATACTTCCGAAGAGGAAAGAGGGCAGGTCGGGCATGAATCCCGGAGTAAGGAAGCAGCAGATGATGCCCACGCTCATGCCCAGGGTCCAGAACATGGCGATGGCAGAGTCTTTGCGCACATCTTTCTTCCGTGATACCCATTGCACGCCGAAGGCACTCAAGATGGCGAATACCATGGCAGAGAGGATGGGGTTGATGCCTGCAAATACGCCGATACCGATGCCGCCAAAAGAGGCATGCGTTATGCCACCGCTGATGAAGACCAGCCGGCGTGTGACAATGTAGGTGCCTACAAAGCCGCAAAGGATGCTTGCCAGTAGGGCGCCAATCAGCGCATTCTGAAAAAATGTATATTGCAGTATATCCATTATTTACTTTGAACTTTGAACTTTGAACTTTGAACTTTAAGCTTTGAACTTTGCGTGTTGCGCATTGCATGTTTAACTTAAAAAACTGATGACTTCGTCCTTGATCTGGTTAGGCAGATTGATGCCTCGCAGAATCAGACTTCTGTTCCATCCCGCCACCTCGTCTGGCTGCATGGTGTAGAGCACTTCCGAGAATTCCTCTACCTCATCATCGGTATAGTCATCGGCAGCTCTTCCTGCAAACCGGTCGAGTTCCTCGTCATCGTAATATTCTATTTCCTTGGTAGCGGCTTCCATCATGCATTCCTGTTCGCATTTGGAGTTCTCTCCGTTGCAGGTATTGCACGATACGCCTTCCTGCAGCGGTTCTTCATCCTCTCCTTTGCGATGAGAGACGATGCCGAATACTGCGGAAATCAATCCTAGTGCCACCAGGGCCAAAATCAGGTACAACATTTACTTTGAACTTTGAATATTGAACTTTGAACTTTATGATTAGTAAAGCTGTTGAACTATTAACTGTCAACTATTAACTTTCAACTATTTCAAATCCCACCTTCTTCAGGTCTTCCCAATAATGAGGATAGGATTTGCTCACTACCTCAGGATTGTTGATTTCTATCTGAGGGAACTTGAAGGCAAGAGGGGCGAAGGCAAGTGCCATGCGATGGTCCTCGTAGGTGTCGATAGGCTCGAAACTAGGCTCGCAGGTCTCGCCATCCCAAATCAGCGTGTTATCGTTCTCGTCATAAATCACGTAACCCACCTTCTTCAGCTCCTTTTTCAATGCCTCGATGCGGTCGGTCTCCTTGATCTTGAGACTGGCAAGGCCGGTGAACTTAAACTTTACGCCCAGGGCACAGCAGGCTACAACGATGGTCTGTGCCAGGTCTGGAGAACCGCTGAAATCGTAGTCGAAACGAGGCAAGAGACAGCGCTGGACTTTCAACTTGACAGGAGAAAGAACATCACGGCTCTCAAATTCTGATTTCACGCCCAGCAGACTGAAGATATATTTCACTACAGAATCGCCTTGCTTGGAACTGTCGAACAAGCCTTCGAGTCTTACCTCTGAATCAGGGTTCCCGTTCAGCGCCATCATTTCATACCAGTAAGATGAAGCACTCCAGTCATTCTCGATGGTGTAGTCGGCTACGCAGCTGTAAGGCTGTGGCTTTACGGTGATGGTATCTACATCGGTCCATTCAGCACTGGCTCCGAAGTTCTGCATCGTCCACAGCGTGAGGTCGATGTAAGGACGGGAAGCAATCTCGCCCGTCAGCTTCAGTTCCAGACCGTTTTTCAGGATAGGACCAATCATCAGCAGTGCCGAGATATACTGCGAACTGATGTTTCCCACCACTTCGAGATGTCCGCCTTCCAGTGGCTTACCAACGATGTGGAGTGGAGGATAGCCCTCTTTCTTCTCATACTGAATATCAGCACCGAGGTAGCGCAGGGCATCTACCAGGATAGCAATCGGGCGGTTCTGCATGCGCTCTGTTCCTGTGATGGTATGCTCGCCCGGTGTAGCAGAAAGATAGGCAGTCATAAAGCGCATGGCAGTACCGGCAGCCTTGATGTTGATGACATCAGGCATATTGCGCAGTGCCGCAATGATGACTTCTGTATCATCGCAATCGCTCAGGTTGTGGGGCTGCAACTTGCATCCCGCCATGGCATTGATAACCAATGCACGGTTGCTGATACTCTTGGAAGCTGGCAAGTTGATACTTGCGTTAAGTTGGCGTGGAGCCTTGATTGTATATTTCATTTTCTTCTTGTTTCTATATCTTTTTCTTTTAATACTCTTCTTGTTTTGCTATTTCTCAGCCTTCAGTATCCGGATGTCCTTGATGCAGACAGCCTTTTCCTTGGCATATCGGATTGGGAGGTCATCTTCCGTTTCCGGAATCTCATCCCATGCACGGGTTCTCGGACGAATCTTCTTCGGACCCGGTATCAGGGGCGAATAATACAGAACCTGACGGATGCGGTTTGCCTGTTCAGGGGTGAATCGCATGCTGTAACAGATGCTGTAGTCCATCATGTTATCTGACTGCCATTCCTTATCCTTGCTGTTGGTGCGTTTGGCAAGCTCTCTCATGCTAAAAACTGTATCAGGATTGATCGCTTTTGCATTACTGACATATTCTGTCAGCCATTTGCCGTATGCTATTCGGTTGTAGCTTGGTGTATCATCGCAATAGTCAGAGTCGTCATCATCATCGGCAGCCTCTGATTTGCCTTTCACGGTTTTCTCAGAGAAACAGTGGAAAAGCCCCAGGTAATGTCCCAGTTCGTGCGCCAGTGTGGCATTCGGGTCGGTTGTTTTGTATTCGATTTCTTCCTTGTGATTCTTGTGTATTGTATACCGGGTTCCTTCATTCTCCTTTCCCACATAGATAGAATTGAGCGAAACGCAATACGGAAATTTGCCCGGTTTGCTCAGCGGGTAATTCTTGCCATTGCTCAAACCGTCTATCTGTGGATAGCCGCCTACCTGGTAAGGGAGATGACTGATGCCCAGTGTGGTACTGTTTTCATCGGTCTTCTTGAAGGCATATACCATCACATTGATGTAGTTGTTCTGGTCCCAGCAGTACTTTGCATAATTCTTGTCCTTCATGAAGCTCTCGCAGTCGAACTCTGGTTCTGAAACCTTGATATATTCTACACCCGGTGTACTGAGTTTCTTGCCGCTCTCATTCTTCGTTGCCAGTTCGAACAGGATATGCAGGTTCTCGCTCGGGATGGTATCCATCTGATAGTTGTAAACATCACCCTGATAAAGTTCGTTCACATTGGAAAGAATCTCCTTGAGGCGGGTATATTCGATGTATTGTTTGCTGTTGCTGTAGAAGACATGAAAGATGACAGGCAGATGATAGACATAATCATCGCCTGTAATGATATCTGTGTCGCGGTCTTGCCCGTTGGATATGATAGGGTCGCCGATAGAGCCTTCAGTATCCTTGCATGATGCAAAGCTGAGGACGGTGAGGGCGATCATGAAATAAAGAAATTTTCTCATGCGCGTACCTTATATTATATATTTTCGTGCAAAAATACAAAAATAAAAGAAGATAGGCGAGAAATATTCTGAAAAAGTTTCTCAAAATGCCAAAAAACTTGTGCTTTCGTCTTCTTGATGTATATCAATTCAGTTACATTTTGTAAACTTGGTGCAGTGAAAACAGCGGTTTGCAAGGTGGGTATTCGTGCAATATGCGAAATTTTAGCCTTTGAAATTGCAAATTGTAAGATTGTGTGCGTTCTAAAACGAAAAGTATAACTTGACCCAAAAATAAGATAAAATAGCGTTAAGGAATTATGAACTTTTCGAAAATCGTTGTATCTTTGCACCAGAAAAAGAAACAAATACAATTACAATAACATCCTAAAAATAAACAATATGAAACGAATGATATTATTCTCATTGATGGCTTTGATGACCATAGCAGCTTTCGGTCGTAAGCACGTAGAGAATGCAACAGTTGTAGCTGACACTATTTTCTATGCAGAAAATATGAGCAATGTAACCAGTGCAGAACAGGCTAGTTATTACAGACTGCTGATGACTACTGGTACAGGCATTAACAAGAAGGACGTTTTCCAGGACTTCTATATGAACGGTAATCTCCGTGCTGAAGGTGGTTATAGCTTTATCGACCTCGGCAACGATCGCAATACTATCTTTAATGGTGAGGTTACTACCTATTATAAGAATGGTAAGGAGAAGTGGCATGGCAAGTATGTCAATGGCAAGCGCGAAGGCTACTTCACACTCCAGCTCCGTGAAGGCGGTGTAGCTGTCGTTCAGTTCAAGAATGGCAAGTCTGTTCACGATTACTTCATGGTAACTTACAAGGATGGTACTTCCGAGAAGAGAAATCTCTCTGAGTTGAAGCAGTTCATGTAATCAAAATAAGCAACTATGTAGTTTTGTTACTTCATTGAATTAAAAGAAAATCTCTCTTATATAAATTAAAATTTTATGTTGATATGACCAATATGGGGATGGCTTCCGTGAGGAAGGTGCATCCCCTTTTTTTGTTGGGGGTGTGCCATAAGTCTGGACAATAGTTGGTGCATAACAGTTGGAAAACGCATGCACAACAGCTGTTGTGCATGCGCATATCAGCTGTTATGCAAGCGCACAACAGCTGTTGTGCGACCGGAGATACCGACTGTCTCAACAACATAACCTATCTCTTCCTGCAACTTATCCTATCTCTTTCAACAACTTATCCTATCTCTTCCAGCAACAGATTCTATCTCTTTCAACAACATGACCTATCTCTTTCAACAACATGACCTATATTTACCAACAACAAGAAGGAGGGTGTGTCATAAATCAATAGCTCGCATACTTCTGTGCCGCATTGAACTTGATGATAAGAAAGAAACTTTACAACCGCAGCGTTCAGAAAGGCGGCAGAAGATCATCCGGGAGAAGTTGGATGAATGGTGTGCTACCAAGGGTTATAGGGATACGTCGCTGAATATGTTCACCCTGTCACGCTCGCTGAACATCTCCAAGAACGAGTTGTCGCGCTACCTCTCATCCTGTCTCAATACCACCTTCCGCCTCTGGCTTGCCGAGGTGCGTTTTGAGGCTGCCAAGAAGATGATGTTGGATAACCCCGACTTCGGTAATGACATCATTTCTGCCGAATGTGGCTTCTCTTCACGCTCCTATCTCTATCGCATGTTCAAAGAGAAAGAAGGCTGTTCTCCTACGGCTTGGAGAGAGAAAAACTGTTAAAGAATGTATAATAGGTGTCCATTTGCCCACCAAATGGACACCTATTTTGTAGCAACTGGACACCTAGTGGGGGCAACTGGACACCTTGTTTCAAAAAAAAACACTATATTTGCACCATGAAAAGTATAATAGATTCATTTGCCAAAGACGAACAGGCTATCCTGATAGTAGCTCTGTTCCTCCTCATTTATGTAGTCATCATGATTAATGTCATGGTGAGGGAATACAGGACCTATCTTGATGATCACCCGATGTATCATTTCAGCCTGGGTGATTTCATCAGGAGAGGGCGTTTCTATATCTGCCTCATCCTCGGCGTAGTGTTCATCACGTTCGTGGGTCTGGTAGTCAGTCTGATGGCAATCAGTATTCAGTAGTTTCTTGATAAAATATAATAACAAAAATAGTATTAAATTATGAAACATTTTTCAAATCAATCCAATGGGTCGCAAGTCGGCCGTATGAACAATGGGGGGGGCGATAATCCGTAGATTCGCTCTGTTCCCATTGATGTTGCTCATGTTGTTGCTTCTGCCTGCCGGCATGGTGGCGCAGAAGGCAGCTTCCAGTTCTAAGTACATAGCAACGTATGATTCCGACACCGAAACCTTGACTTTCGAGAAATATGAGGGTGAAAGCCTTCCAAGCGATAGTGAAAGTGAATGGGTGGAAGATGGTAAGTCGGTGTTCGAAATGTTCGGTTCTTCTTATTATCTACGGGATATCAAGCACATTGTTATCAATGAGAGTTTCAAAACATTCACTCCAACAACTTTAAGCTGTTTCTTTGCAGCCCTCTCTGAGTTGGAAACAATTACAGGTCTGGAATATTTGAATACAGCGAATGTGACGGATATGAGTTCACTGTTTGATCATTGCCAAAAGCTTACCTCGCTCGACCTCTCTAACTTCAATACTGCGAAAGTAAAGAATATGGAATCAATGTTCAGTCACTGTTCCAACTTGAAGACTATCTATGCGTCAGACAAATTCATTACTGCTGCTGTGACAAAAAGTGAAAACATGTTTTCATATTGTGGCTCTCTCTCCGGTGACATCGATTGGTCAGATAAAGCAGTCGATAAGACCTATGCCAAGATAGATGGCGGATACTTCCGTGACAAGGCTTATGCTAACCGCCCTTGGGTGAAATATGCTGACGGCACGCTGACTTTCCGTTGTGGATACAAGAAGACTTTGGGCGAAAATGAGTATGCACTCAATAGTGGCGAGAATCCGCCAGCATGGAACACTAACCCAAAAAACATTTCCAAAGTTGTATTCGAAGCCTCGTTTGCCAATGCAAGACCTACGAGTTGTTATGCGTGGTTCAAAAATTTCTCCGAACTGATGAAAATAGAAGGCATAGAGAATCTTAATACCGAGAATGTAACGAGTATGGCTTATATGTTTAGTTCTTGCAATAAACTCGCAGAACTCGATGTTACACATTTCAATACAGCGAACGTGAAGAATATGAAGTATATGTTTGAGTATTGCAAAGGTCTCTCCTCGCTTGACGTTACTAATTTCAATACCGCTAATGTAACGAATATGCTCGCTATGTTTGGTCGCACAAGTCTCACCTCGCTTGATGTTACACATTTCAATACAGCGAACGTGAAGGATATGACCAGTATGTTTTATGCTTGCAAAGGTCTCACCTCGCTTGATGTTACTAATTTCAATACTGCGAATGTAACGAGTATGCGCGATATGTTTTGTATGTGCGATAAACTCACCTCGCTTGATGTTACTAATTTCAATACCGCTAAAGTGACGGATATGGACAATATGTTCTTTGGCTGCAAAATGTTGAAGGAAATTTACGTATCAGACAAGTTTGTCACTGATGATGTGATATCCAGCAGATGCATGTTTTCGAATTGTAGCTCTCTCTCCGGTGACATCGATTGGACATCAGATAAACCAAGCGATAAGACCTATGCCAAGACAGGCGGCGGATACTTCCGTGACAAGGCTTATGATAACCGCCCTTGGGTGAAATATGCTGACGGCACGCTGACATTCCGTTGTGGATACAAGAAGACTTTGGGCGAAAATGAGTATGAACTCAATAGTGGCAAGTATCTGCCAGCATGGAACACTTACAACCGTAAAATTTCCAAAGTTGTATTCGAAGCCTCGTTTGCCAATGCAAGACCTACGAATTGTTATGCGTGGTTCCAGAGTTTCAGAAATCTGACGCAAATAGCAGGCATAGAGAATCTTAATACCGAGAATGTGAAGGATATGAGCAATATGTTCTATATCTGCTCAGGTCTCATCTCGCTTGATGTTACACATTTCAATACCGAGAATGTGAAGGATATGAGCAATATGTTCTATGGCTGCTCAGGTCTCATCTCGCTTGATGTTACACATTTCAATACCGAGAATGTGACGAGTATGCGCAATATGTTCTATAGTTGCTCTTCACTCACCTCGCTTGATGTTACTAATTTCAATACCGCTAATGTGACGGATATGAGCAATATGTTCTCTAACTGCCGAAATCTTACAACCATCTACGTTAGCGATAAGTTTGTAATAAACAATAAAAATTATAGCTTGTTCTTTGGTTGCGAAAAACTTAAAGGGGCAATAACTGAATATGACGCGAGCAAGACCGATTACACCTACGCCAACTACAAGACTGGCTACTTCACCAAGCTGGTAGGCAAGAATGGCGATGAGAAGATAGGAGCAACGGGAGAAACTCTTACTGCAGATAATCTCGTACTTGACGACAACAAGGACTTCGTGGCTTACGAGCCATTCACAGCCAAGGCTGCATCTTATAGCCGCCCTGTTAAGGCTGGCACCACTTGGGCAACGCTCTGCCTGCCATTCGAGGTATCTCTCGCCGACAAGAACTTTCGTGCCTTCAAGCTTCTCTCAGCTGATGATGCTACAGAAACTGTAGAACTCGAAGAGATAGAGACAAGCATTGCTGCTGGTACTCCTGTTATCATCAAGATGAAGGATGGAGAAACAAAGCTCAGCATCTCTGTAGCCAACAAGGAGATTGCAAAAGATGTTCAGACTGCAGAAACCGCTAATGGCAACTATCAGCTCCAGGGACTCTATACCCAAAAGTTGTTCAGCAAGGATACTGATAACAACTGCTACATCGTGAAGGGCGACAAGCTGATGAACCCAGTCAAGCTGTTGGGTACAGCAACAGAGTCTGTGGGCAGCAAGCCTTTCCGTGCTTACATGGTAGATAACTCTTCTGCTCCTGCAGCTGGTGCCAGAATGTTCAGCATCAGCGTCGGCGGCAGCACCACAGCCATCGAGCAGTTGGAGACTACAGCAGATAGCAAGGCTGAATACTACGACCTCCAGGGCCGTCGCCTCCAGAATTTGCAGAAGGGTGTGAACATCGTGAAGCGTGGCGGCAAGACCATGAAGGTTATCATTAAGTAATAAAAAAAAGTAATAAAACATAGATATGAAAAAGAAAAGATATATCAAGCCAGTGGTTAGCGTCATGGAAATGGAAACCACAGCCATCCTCGCCGGCTCTGTTATCCAGAAGGCGTCAGATGAGGATTACAGCGACGAAAAAGTGAAGGATTTCTGGGATAATGAAACTAATAAGGGAATTTGGGCAGACTAGCCCCTGATTCTCTTTCGTACCCCCAGGCAGCACATTTGATGCCTGGGGGCTTTTTCTTAATTTTTATCAGAAATCTCTTGCTGATATGAAAATAAAATCGTAACTTTGCGGTATCATTTTAAAACAGAAAGGTTATGAAGTACTTAGACCCTAAGGCAGACCTCACGTTCAAGAAGATATTCGGCAATCATCCTAAAAGACTGATCAGCCTCCTGAACGCACTCCTGCCACTCAGCGAAGAAGAGCAGATACATGAGATAGAGTATCTGCCAACGGAACTTGTGCCCGAACTGGAAGGTCACAAGAATACGATTGTAGATGTACTCTGCACCGATGCCATAGGTAGGAAATTCTGCGTAGAGATGCAGATGGAATGGTCTAACGCTTTCAAGCAGCGTGTACTGTTCAATGCCTCCAAGCTCTACGTGAGTCAGGCGATGAAGCGCGAGAAATACAGTGATTTGCAACCGGTATATTCCCTCAATCTTGTGAATGATATCTTCGAGCGTGATACTCCCGAATTCATCCACAACTATCGTATCGTGCACGACAAGGACAGCAACAAGGTAATCGAAGGCTTGCATTTCACCTTTATAGAACTGCCTAAGTTCACCCCTCATTCCATCTCTGACAAGCGTATGATGGTATTGTGGCTCCGTTTCCTGACGGAAATCAATGCCAATACGCAGGAGATTCCTTCCGATCTGCTTCGTGACCCGGAGATAGGAAAAGCCGTAGAAGAGTTGAAAATCTCCGGCTTTACAGATGCCGAACTTAGAGCCTACGACAAATTCTGGGATTCTGTAAGGGTAGAGAAGACTCTTCAGTACGACAGCTATCAGCAAGGCATGGAAAAAGGCATGGAAGAAGGCATGAAAGAAGGCATGGAAAAAGGCATGAAGCAAGGCATGGCAAAAGGCGAAGAAGTAGGCAAAAGCCAAAGAAGTATAGAGATTGCTAAGAATATGCTGGCAAAAGGTATGGATGAGGCGACAATCCAGGAAATAACTGGTTTGACGGAAGACCAGATACTGCAGATTCAGTAGATACAATGCCTGGTGATAAATACGGAAAGAGGGTGTGTCATAAATCAATTTATGACACACCCTCTTCTGATTATTCTTATTGATGTTGGATGAAAGGTAGGATTAGAACGTTAAATCTACTTCTACCGGACAATGGTCGCTGCCCATGATTTCAGTATGGATTTTAGCTTCTGTAATCTGTTCCTTGATACGGTCGGATACTAGAAAGTAGTCTATACGCCAACCGGCATTCTTCTCGCGCGCCTTGAAACGGTATGACCACCACGAATAGGTTACCTCATCAGGGTGGAGATAACGGAAGCTGTCGGTAAAGCCATCATTCAGAAGAACGGTCATCTTTTCTCGCTCCTCATCGGTGAAACCGGCATTTCGACGGTTGGTCTTCGGATTCTTGATATCTATCTCTTCGTGTGCTACATTCAGATCACCGCAGATGATGACAGGTTTCTTGGCGTCAAGAGATTTCAGAAATTTGCGGAAATCTTCTTCCCAGGTCATGCGATAATCCAGTCGCTTGAGCTCTGTCTGCGAATTTGGAGTGTAGCAGGTAACGAGATAGAACTGGTCATATTCCAGCGTGATGATTCTGCCTTCATGATCATGTTCCTCTACGCCCATGCCATAACTTACGTTTAATGGCTTGTGCTTGGTATAGATGGCTGTACCGGAATATCCTTTTTTCTCGGCGTAGTTCCAATAACTCTCGTAGCCCTCAAACTGAAGGTCGAGCTGTCCCTCCTGCATCTTTGTTTCCTGCAGGCAGAAGAAGTCGGCATCGAGCTCCTTAAACTGGTTCTCGAAGTCTTTGCCCACGCAAGCGCGCAGGCCATTTACGTTCCAAGATATAAACCTCATTTTTTATAGTTTATAGTTAAAAGTTTATAGTTTATAGGGCATTCTTGCTATCAACTATAAACTATAAACTATTAACTGAATTAAATTCTCTTCGTTTCCCCTCTCAGCAGACTCATAAACTCCTGGCGGGTGTTCAATGAATTGAATACACCGCTGTAATCACTGGTTGTAGTGATGGAATTCTGTTTCTCTACACCGCGCATCT
>ERZ1026776.120-NODE-120-length-59928-cov-14.389742_pt1 | contig 59928 bp, 49 predicted proteins | sample MGYA00380125_ERZ1026776 | MGnify/ENA primary metagenome ERZ1026776 (study PRJEB33269, sample SAMEA4719761) | human gut metagenome | biome: human-associated habitat; feature: organic feature; material: feces | place: Cameroon | collected 2013-10 ...
CGCCAAAAATCAATCTACGACAATGTACGCAGCTAAAGATGTTGTTTCACACTATGTACCTCGTTGGTTATAGTGGTATATTTATTATATCATAAATCAATTTCGGGAAAAACAAAAAGCTCCGAACTCCTAAAAGTTCGAAGCTTTAACTTCTTGGCTCCCCGAGTAGGACTCGAACCTACGACGCCCTGATTAACAGTCAGGTGTTCTACCGGCTGAACTATCGGGGAATTAAGGTTGGTAAGTCAACCAACGAATATCATTATACTCGCATGGCAATTATTTGTCAACAGTTTTTTTAGAAAAATTTATAAGTATTTTGGGAAGGCGATAAATGCGCGGAATTTAGGAGATGAAATGCCTATATAGAATTAAGGCAAGTGATATGAAAGGCGAGGGAAAGAAGGTCTTGATGTGTTGCCTTAAAGGCACCGCTCTTCATCTTTACTTAATGCAGAAAGTGAAGAAACCAGTAAAAGATAAAATCTTTAGATAAATAGTAGGGGCATTTAAGGTTTTATGCTATAATATCCTTAATGATATAAACTACATGTGTAAAGGAGTGTTCCCCATGGAAGAAGCTGTATTATACGCTGTGGAAAACAATATTGCGACGATTACTATGAACCGTCCGAAGAGCCTGAATTCAATGAATGATGCGCTGATTGACGGTTTGCATGCTGCCATTACCAAGGCTGCTGCTGACGCTGAGGTGCGTGCTATCGTACTTACCGGCAACGGCAAAGCATTTTGTGCCGGAGGCGACCTGAGCTATCTGAACGGCTTGGAGGACGTTGCTGCCAAGAAGGACTTTATCGCTAAGGTTGGCGACGTTGCCAAACGCCTGACTACAATTCCTAAACCTGTTATTGCTTATATCAACGGCGTTACTGCCGGTGCAGGCGTTAACCTGATGCTGGCCTGCGATCTGGTGTATGCATCTGCCAAGGCACGCTTTGGCGAGAGCTTTGCCAAGGTTGGCCTGATTCCCGACTGCGGCGGCTTGTACTTCCTGCCGAAGGCTATCGGTGTGCTGAAGGCTAAAGAGCTGATGTTTACCGGTGACCTGATTGACGCTGCAACTGCCAAGGAGCTTGGCATGCTGAACGATGTATATGAGGACGAAGAGCTGAAGGACAAGGTTTACGCTATGGCTGCACGTCTGGCAGCAAGCGCTCCGCTGTCTATCAGCCTGACAAAAAAATATCTCAATGACCACGACCTGACTCTGGACGAGGTGCTGGCAATCGAAGAAACTACCCAGGCGCTGCTGATGGGTACCGACGACTGCAAGGAAGGCATTGCTGCTTTCTATGAAAAACGCGCACCGCAATTTACAGGCAAATAAGAAAAAAATTAGCAGAAAAAAGCAAATGTTTACGGAACTGTCACACAAATTATACTGATGGTTCCGTTTTCTTTTTGACGTAGGAATATAAGATGTTGTATAATAAATCTATTGATAAATTTTTCTCGGAGGAAAGTATGCTCGATTTCAGTACGATGATCTATCGCATTCCTGCACTGCTGTTTGCGATTACGATACACGAATATGCCCATGCGCAATGTGCGGACAGCATGGGTGACCCGACTGCGCGCTACATGGGACGCATGACCTTCAACCCGATGGCGCATCTGGACCCGTTGGGCGCAATTCTGCTGGTGGTAGCAGGCTTCGGCTGGGCAAGACCTGTAGAAATTAACCCCAGCAATTTCCGCAACCGCCGCGAAGGTATTCTGAAGGTTTCCTTTGCCGGCCCCGCAGCCAATCTGTTTTTGTGCTTTCTCGCAGCATTTTTCATGACTTTTTTAAATCGCTTCGGTCTTTTGAGTGATGGCGTTTACCGCTTTTTGCTGTGGATGCAGTTATATAATGTATGGTTTGCTTTCTTCAACCTGATTCCGGTTCCGCCGCTGGACGGCTCCAAGATTCTTTCGGAGCTGCTGCCGCCGTCTATGGCCTGGAAGTTTGACAATCTTGTTGGACGCTACGGCTTTTATATTCTGATTGCTTTGGTGTTCACCGGTATTACAGGTGCGATTATCAGACCGCTTGCCGCCGGCTACATGCTGCTGGTAAACGGTATCTTGGGTTTAGTGTTCTAGGCCATGGCTGATTTATCGTTGAAGCTGACTGCGTTCGAGGGTCCGCTGGATTTGCTTTTGCATCTCATCGAACGTGATAAAGTTGATATTTATGATATTCCCATCGCTGCGGTTACGGAGCAGTATATGAGCTATCTGCGCAGCATGAGTGAATTTGATATGGAGGTTGCCAGTGATTTTCTGGTGATGGCCGCAACGCTGTTGCAGATTAAATCGCGCATGCTGCTGCCCAAGCAGTCCGTTGAGGGCGAGGAGGAGGAAGCAGACCCGCGCCAGCAGCTGGTGGAGATGCTGGTGGAATACCGCCGCATTAAGCGTGCCGCTGCTGCCTTGGCTGATATGAAGCAGAGCGCTGACCTGTACTGGCAGCGTGAGCCGATGTTCGGCAATCTGGTGGAGCGCACTGTTGCTCCCTGTACGGTGCAGCAGTTATTGAAGGCATTGGCAGGCATGACAACTGCGCCCGATGGCAAGCCGGCAGCCTTTATTGAGCCGCAGGCCTACAGTGTGCAGGATAAAATGGCAGATATTCTGCAAAGACTGCAGCGTCAGCCGCAGGGCTTTATACTGAATGAGATTTTTACCGCAGGCAGCCCTGCCGAGAAGGTGGCCTGCTTTTTGGGTGTACTGGAGCTGCTGAAGCTGGGGTTGATTACTATCAGCCAGGCACAGCGCTTTGCACCGATTTATATCTTCGGCAAGCAGGGACAGGAGGAAGCAAACGATGTATATTGATAAAATGACAGGAGCACTGGAAGCGGTGCTGTTTGCTGCAGGTGAGCCTGTTTCTGTGGCGGAGCTTGCGGACCTTCTGCAGCTGGAAAAGCCGCAGGTGTGGGAGCTTGTTTCGGAGCTGAAGCATTCCTACGAGGCGGAAAGCAGGGGATTGATGCTGCGTGAAACAGCAGGCTGCTTTCAGCTGGTGACCAAGCCTGTTTACTACAATGTACTGCTGGGCTTGGGACGCAAAAAGGAAGTAAAGCTGACGAATGCGTCCTTGGAAACCTTGGCGATTGTCGCTTTTAAACAGCCGGTGACGCGCGCAGAGATGGAAGCCATCCGCGGCGTGAAGGTTGACGGCGTACTCAATACACTGCTGGACCTTGGCCTGGTAGTGGAGGCAGGACGCAAGAAGGCCTTGGGCAACCCGATTTTATATGCAACGACAGAAAAATTTCTGACGGTGTTCGGCCTGAACTCATTGGAGGAGCTGCCGCCGCTGGAAACGAAGCCTGAGGATGAGGCAGAGGCTGCGCAGCAGGTGCTGCAGCTTGATAATACATTAGAAGCAAAGGAAAACTGAGATAGATGGAAGAACGTTTACAAAAAATCCTGGCGGCAGCAGGCGTTGCCTCCCGCCGCGAAGCAGAAAAAATTATTACGGCAGGTCGCGTCCGCGTGAACGGTAAAGTTGTTACCGAGCTGGGCTGCAAGTTTGATGCGTCAAAGGTACGCATCAGCGTTGACGGCAAACCGATTGCCCAAGAGGCCAAGGCATATTACATATTCTATAAGCCGAGGGGAGTAGTAACCACGATGTCCGACCCGCAGAACCGCCGCAGCATTGCCGATTTCGTGCAGAACCTGCCGGAACGAGTTTTTCCGGTTGGCCGCCTGGACTTCAATACCGAAGGACTGCTGCTGCTGACGAATGACGGGGCGCTGGCACAGGCGCTGATGCATCCGAGCCATGAAGTTAACAAGACCTACCTCGTTAAGGTTCCGGGTATTGTGCCGCAGGAAAAGCTGGACCAGCTGCGTTTGGGCGTAAAGCTGGAGGACGGCCCGACCGCTCCGGCGATTGTCAACCTGCGTGATTATGATCATGAGCGTGGCTTTACGCTTTTTGATATCACCATACATGAAGGACGTAACCGCCAGATTCGCCGCATGTGTGACGCAATCGGCTTCCCCGTGCGCGACTTGAAGCGCATCAAGCTGGGACCGCTGCAGCTGAGCAATCTGGGACGCGGCAAGTTCCGCAGCCTGAGCGAGCAGGAATTATCTCAGCTCAGAAAGGCGGCTAAGCTATGACGCGAGTTGCGATTGTCGGCGGCGGCGCGGCAGGCCTGTTGGCAGGTATTGCTGCAGTCTGGGGCGGAGCGCAGGTAACGATTTATGAAAAAATGCGTGTGCCGGGAAAGAAAATGCTCATTACCGGCAAGGGACGCTGCAACATTACCAACGCTTGTGAAATCCCCGATTTCATAAAAAATCTGCCCGGAAACGGAAGATTTTTAAATAGTGCTTTACATAGGTTCACAAATGATGATATAGTATTGCTATTGGAGAGTAACGGATTGCCGACGAAGGTTGAACGCGGCGGCCGTATTTTTCCGGTAAGCGACAAGGCGAAGGATGTAGTTGATACGCTGGTAAGGATTTATACCGAGGCCGGCGGCAAGCTGCAGACCGACACCAAGGTTATTGATATCATGGTCAAAGAAGGCCATGTGTACGGCGTGCGCACGGTCAACGGCGTGTACGAGGCAGACAGAGTTATTCTGGCTGCAGGCGGTGCCTCCTATCCGGGCACAGGCAGCGACGGCGGCGGCGCTAAGCTGGCGAAGAAGCTGGGGCACACGATTGTGCCGCTGAAGCCTTCTCTGATTCCGCTGGAAAGCGATTATCCTTATGTTGACGATCTGCATGGCTTATCTTTGCGCAACGTGCAGGCAACACTTTTGGCCGACGGCGTAAAGCTGGGCAGTGAATTCGGCGAGATGCTGTTTACGCATTTCGGTGTTTCCGGTCCCATTGTGCTTTCGCTGAGCAATCTTGCTGCAGACGCTTTGGCTGCAGGCAAGGATGTTGAGCTGGAGGTTGACCTGAAGCCTGCATTGAGCGAAGAAAAGCTTGATGCACGTATCCAACGCGATTTTCTGCAGTACAGCCGTAAGCAGGTGCTAAACGGCATGAAGGATTTGCTGCCGCAGCGACTGATTCCCGTTGTGTTGGATATGTCCTATGTTGATGAAAACAAATTCATCAACCAGGTTTCGCGCGAGGAGCGTCACAGACTGCTGCAGACGTTGAAGCATTTTGTCATCACCATTTCCGCAACACGCCCGATTGCCGAGGCCATTGTTACCGCAGGCGGCGTAAGCGTGAAGGAGATTGACCCCAAGACCATGGAATCCAAGCGCATCAAGGGCCTGTACTTTGCAGGCGAGGTTATGGATGTCGACGGTTATACCGGCGGTTATAATCTGCAGGCGGCCTTCAGCAGCGGTCATGCTGCAGGCGAAGCGGCGGCTGCGGAAGAATAATTCATAAATTTGACTTATTTTAGGCTATCCATATACATGTAAAACATGGTATTATATAGATAGCTAATACATTATAAAGTGTGGTTATGTAGAATGAAGAAAATTGTTGTGGCAATTGATGGTCCCGCAGGTGCAGGCAAAAGCACTATTGCGAAGCTGGCTGCCGAAAAATTAGGCTATGCTTATATTGATACCGGTGCCATGTACAGAAGCGTAGCCTGGAAGTTTTTGCAGACAGGCAAAGCTTTTGACGAGGACTTTATCAGCGGCTTATCCAAGACTATGCTGATTGACTTCAAGCCGGAGGCAAAAATCAACCGTGTTTTTGTGGACGGTACCGAGGTTACCGATGCTATCCGTACTCCCGAAGTGACGGCGATTGTGTCGCGTGTTGCTGCTATCGGAGCAGTGCGTGAGGCGATGGTAGACCAACAGCGCCGTATGGGCGAGGCTGGTGGTGTCCTGATGGACGGTCGTGATATCGGTACGGTGGTATTTCCAAACGCACAGCTGAAAATTTTTCTTACTGCTTCGGTTGAGGAAAGAGCGCGCCGCCGCTATGCGGAAATGGTGGCCAAAGGTCAGCAGGTTGATCTGCAGCAGCTGCAGGCGGATATTGCCGAGCGCGACAAGCAGGACAGCGAGCGTGCTATCAGTCCGCTGCGTCAGGCAGAGGATGCCTTGCTTCTGGATACATCCGATATGGGCATCAGCGAGGTTACCGAGAGAATTTTACAGCTGGTGCAGGAGCGCGCACAATGATTTATACCTTAGTGAAGAATCTCTTTAAAATTCTTTTTACCATCTTTTTGCGATTGAAGGTAGAAGGAACAGAAAATATTCCCAAGGATGGTCCGCTGGTTATAGCGAGCAACCATCTGAGTCTGCTTGATCCGCCTGTACTTGGTACGGCAGCAACCCGTAAGGTCCACTTTATGGCCAAGGAAGAGCTGTTTGTGCCGGTTCTGGGCACTATCTATAAAATTCTGGGTGCTTTCCCGGTGCGCCGCGGTGGTGCGGACCGTGCTGCAATCAAGCATGGTATTGATATCCTGGAAAGCGGTCAGGTGCTGGCGATTTTCCCCGAGGGAACACGCAGCAAGACCGGTGAGCTTGGCAAGGCTCAGCCCGGAGCGCTGATGATGGCGAGCAAGGCGAAGGCAACTATCGTGCCGGCCTGCATCATCGGTACCGATTACAAGCGTCATGGCCGTATCTGGCCGAAGGTTACGGTGCGCTTTGGCAAACCGATGCCTTTTCCTGAGGACGCTGTGGTCAACAAAGAATTTTTGCATGCAATGACTGAAGAGCTTATGCAGCACATTGCAAGGCTGCAGGCAGGTGAAGATGTATAATGGAAATTAAGGTAGCAGAGCACTGTGGTTTTTGCTATGGTGTGAAGCGCGCGGTGGCGTTGGCCCAAAAGGCTGCGACCGACCGTGTGCAGGGTGCAACGCTGGGACCTTTGATACACAATCCCCAGCTGATTGCCGAGCTTGCATCTAATGGCATTGCCTGTAAGGACAGCCTGGAGCAGTTTGCTCCCGGTGAAACGGTTATCTTCCGTTCACACGGCGAGGGGCCTGAAACCTATGCGCAGGCAGAAAAACAAGGGCTGACAATTTTGGACGCAACCTGTCCGAATGTACGCCTGGCACAGCAAAAGGCTGCTCAGGCAGCAGCTGATGGCTATTTTCCTGTAATAGTCGGAGAAAAAAATCATCCGGAAGTAAAAAGTATTTTAAAATGGGCAGGAAAAAACGCTATCTGTGTAGAATGTATAAAAGATATCTCTTATGTACCGCGCCAGGAGCGTTATGGAGTAATCATCCAGACGACTTTTGAGCTGCAGAAATTTAATGATATATTGCAGGCACTGCAGGAGCAGCGCCCGGGAGAATACCGTGTGGAGCGCACCATCTGTCTGGCGACAGCGCAAAGACAGCAAGCCGCTGTAAAGCTGGCTGCTGAGTCTGATGCCGTTATCGTCATCGGCGGACGCAACAGCGCCAACACAAGGCATCTTTTCGAGCTGGTGCAAAAGCATTGCAGGCAAGCATATCATATAGAGACTGCCAGCGAACTGAGCAGCGATATGCTAAGGGGTTGCAATAAAATAGGAATCACGGCAGGAGCATCGACTCCGGACCGTTTAATTAAGGAGGCTATTTTAGTAATGGAAAACATGGATTTTGAAAGAATGCTCAACGAAAGTATGGAGGTAGAGGTATATCCTGGCAAAGTTGTCAATGGTACCGTTATTCAATTGGATAAAGACGGCGTATATGTATCTTTCGGATATAGACATGATGGTCTGATTCCTTATTCCGAATGGTCCCAGACCGAAACTGCTGAAGAATTGCAAAACACTATCAAAGTTGGCGATGAAGTAGAAGCTAAGGTTGTTCCTGGCAGCACCAAGAGCGATTTCGTTCGTCTGTCCAAAATCAAAGCTGAGCGCGACGCAGCATGGAAAAATGTTGCTGAGCTGCCCGAAGGCGAAAAACGCCCGGCAACCGTTAAAGTTCTGCGCATCATCAAAAACAAAGCTAAAAACATCGTTGGTCTGGGTGTTGCAGTTGAAGGTGTTGAAGGCTTCATGCCCGCATCTCATGTTGAACTGCGCCGTGTAGAAGACTTCACCGGTTATATCGGCAAAGAGCTGGAAGCTGAAATCATCGAAGTTGACCTGGAGAAAAAACGCATCGTTGTTTCCCGCCGCGACCTGCTGAGAGCTGAAGCTGACGCTAAACGCAAAGCTTACAAGGAAGCTAAAGAAGCTCGCATTGCTGCTGCTAAAGAAGCACGCGCTGCTGCTGAAGAAGCTGCTTACAACTCTGTTGAAGAAGGCAAAGTATACACCGGTAAGGTTGTAAAAGTTGCTGAATTCGGTCTGTTCGTTGAAATCGGCGAAGGCCTGGTTGGCTTGGTTCACAACACCGAGCTGTCTTGGGACCGTAGCGTAAAAGCTGCTGACGTTGCTAAAGAAGGCGACGAAGTAACCGTTCTGGTTAAGAGCATCGACCGCGAAAACAAACGCGTTGCTCTGAGCATCAAAGCTACTCTGGAAGATCCCTGGAAGGTAGAAGCTTCTCAATTCCACATCGGCGATATCCTGGACGTAGAAGTTGTTCGTCTGCTGGCTTTCGGCGCTATCGTTAGACTGAGCGACAAGGTTGAAGGTCTGGTTCACATTTCCGAAATTGCTCCTGAGCGCATCGAAGCTCCGAGCGACGTTCTGGAAGTTGGCCAAGTTGTTAAAGCAGAAATCATTAAAATGGATCTGGACAGCAAAAAAATTGGCCTGAGCATTTCCAAAGTTAAACGTGACGCTGAAAAGAACGAGTTCCGTTCCTACATGGGCAGCAAAAAATCTCACCTGAGCCAAAACCTGTCCGAGCAGCTGGAAAGCCTCGAAAAATAATTGGAGAAGGATATGCAACGTGCAAAGCGTAAGCTAGAACATATTCAATATGCACTGGAGCTGGGCGACGGCCCGGCGGCAACGCACCTTGCTGATCTCCGCTTCTTACACAACTGTCTGCCGGAGATTAATCCGGCAGACTTTGTTTTATCTGTAGAAATTTTAGGCAAACGTCTGCGTTTGCCTTTTTTCATTGATGCTATTACCGGCAGTACAGATGCGGTGACGGAGATTAACAGAAAGCTGGCGCAGGTGGCGGCAAAAACCGGTATCGGTATGGCTGTCGGCTCGCAGTTCGGCGCTGTGCGTGACGGCAGCGGTATCGCGAGCTATACTGTGGTGCGCGAGGAGCTTGCCGAAGGTCTTGTTATCGGTAACATCAGCGCACTGGCTACGCCCGCGCAGGCGCAGGCTGCCGTTGACATGCTGCAGGCTGACGCGCTGGAGGTTCACCTGAACGCTGCGCAGGAGCTGTGGATGGCCGAAGGCGACAAGGATACCTGCGGACTTTTGGCAAACCTGGTGCAGATCCGTGATGCTGTGAGCGTACCTGTTATCGTCAAGGAAACAGGCTGCGGTATTGCGGCAGAGCAGTACGAGCTTTTGCTGGAGCAGGGCTTTATCGCTTTTGACTGTGCCGGCGCAGGGGGGACGAACTTCCCGGCGATTGAAGCAAAGCGTCAGGGCGTGGAGCTGACGGAGGAGTTTGCTGCCTGGGGCGTGCCTACGTGCTGGAGCTTGCTTGACGCGCAGCAGACACTGCCGGAAAACGCACTGCTTTTGGCGAGCGGCGGCATCCGTACTGCAGGTGACGCAGCGCGTGCTTTTGCTCTGGGTGCGGACGCGGTGGGAATTACCGCACCGCTTTTGCGTCTGGTTATGGAGCAGGGAGTTGACGCTGCCGCAAACTATGTGGAAACACTGGCGGACGGACTGCAGAAGTATATGCTGCTTTTGGGCTGCCTGACGCCGAAGGAGTTGCGTGACGTTCCGCTGATTGTGACGGGAGAAACGCGTGACTTTATTGCCAGCCGCGGCTACGATTTGGCGAAGCTGTGCAGATGGCGCAGAGGATAGAAGAAGAGGATAGAAAAACCGTTCTAAGTTACTTATGACTTTTACTTCATCGTATTTTTTATCTAAATGAAAGTTGTGTAATGAGGATTAGTCGTTGGAGAGGTTGAGCAGAGTAGAGGTTATTTATTAACAAATTTCATAGCATACTATCTGAGAGGGCATGAAAGCTTGCGCAGATTTTTTCTCGCCGACTACAAAATAGACTTCGTGATAGTTGGTGAAGCTTATGGATATTGGTAATTAAAGCTTCTAAAATAAGAAGACAAAATAAAATACTTAAAAGTAAATTCCGAAATGGGAATATAGTTTGATTTTCAAAACATAATGTGCTATACTCGGAGAAAGGAGGGATGGAACTATGGTTGAAAGAAAAGAATACCTCGCAAAGCTTTGGGAGTGGAAAGACGAGCACATCATTAAAGTTGTGACGGGAATTAGACGTTGTGGTAAATCGGTGCTTCTGGAACAGTTTAAGGACAGACTTCATTTAGCTGGCGTGGAAGCAGAACAGATTATATCAATCAACTTTGAAGACCTAGAGTTTGAAGAGCTTTTGGATTATAAGGCACTTTATCGTTATATAAAAGAACGTCTGTGCAGCGATAAAATGACATATATATTTTTGGACGAAATTCAGAACGTGCCTGATTTCCCCAAAGTAGTAGATAGTCTATATGTAAAGAACAACACGGATGTATATATTACGGGTTCAAATTCGTATTTGCTTTCAAGTGAACTAGCAACCCTTTTGTCTGGAAGGTATGTGGAAATATCAATGCTTCCCCTTTCTTTCCGTGAGTATGTCACTGTGACGGGGAGACCGCAAGAAGATGCTTTTTCAGAATATATGCAAACGGGAGGACTTCCGTATGTTGCGGTGATGAACCGTACGGATGAAAAAGTAAATCAATATCTGGAGGGAATCTATAACACCGTTATTGTTAAAGATATTGAGGAACGCCAGGCAAGAAAAGAAAAAGATGCAGGTAAACGTAAAATCACAGATATTGCACTACTGAAGACCATTGCACGCTATTTGGCAAGTGTAATCGGCAGTCCGATTTCTATGAAAAGCGTAACCGATTACTTAATCTCTTCTGGCAGAAAGATTTCTCCGAATACGGTTAGTGATTATGTAGAGGCTTTGACTGAATCATTTGTCTTTTACCCAGCTGAAAGATTTGATATTGTTGGAAAACAGCTTTTGAAAGCCAATAAAAAGCTGTATATGGTTGATCTGGGACTTCGCAATCATATTCTTCCAAGAAAACGCTATGATTTGGGCTTTTCCATTGAGAATATTGTATATTTCGAGCTTTTACGGCGAGGCTATAAGGTCAATATTGGAAAGTTTGGCTCAACTGAAGTGGACTTTGTCGCTCAGAAGCAAGGAATATTAACTTATTATCAGGTTACAGCTAATATGACTGCTGAGGAAACATTTGAACGAGAGATGCGTCCACTACGGGGAATACAAGACAATTATGAGAAAATCGTCTTGACGCTTGATCGCTTCTCCCTCGGAAATTATGAAGGCATAAAAGTCATGAATGTCATTGACTGGCTTCTAGGGATATAGAAGAGTATTGAGTGGCATTTATAATAATTTTTCATCTAAGTACTAATTTACACAATAAAAGCTTCCAGACCTGCTTTCATGGCTCGTCCGGAAGCTTTTAGCGTATATAGCGTCCCCTTTTTGCATTCTTTAAGCTAATATGATATAATAATTTGACGACTAATCTTTTCACGGTTGATTATCTGCATTTTTTTAAGGAGTTGTAATGGTAGGACTTATTAGTGGTGTACGCAAGAACAGCTTGGCAGCGGACGCAGGCATCAAGGCCGGCGAAAAGCTGTGCAGCGTAGACGGCGTACAGGTTAAGGATATAATTGAATTGAGCTTCTATACCTCCGATTACGAGGTTAATCTGGAGATAGAGGCCACCGATGGCACACGCCGTCAGGTACATATAGAAAAATATCCGGATGAGGATCTTGGTCTGGAGTTTGATTCCGCAGTTTTCGACAGAGTTGCGACCTGCTACAATAACTGTGTTTTCTGCTTTGTGGACCAGATGATTCCCGGTATGCGTCCGGGTCTGTATGTGCGTGATGACGATTACCGTCTGTCCTTCTTATATGGTAACTTCATTACGCTCACCAATATGAAGGATGAAGATTTTGAACGTATTATCCGCACGCATCTTACGCCGCTGTATGTTTCGGTACACGCTACCGACCCGCAGGTGCGCTGCCAGATGATGCATAACCGTTTCGCCGGTCAGCTGATGGAGCGCCTGCAGCTTTTGTTCGATGCGGGCATTCAGGTGCATACGCAGATTGTCTGCTGTCCCGGTTATAATGACGGCGAGATTCTTGCCAAGAGCTTCCACGATTTGTACGCGCAGTATCCCAATGTACTGACGATGGCGGTTGTTCCCGTAGGTACTACTAAGCACCGCGAGCACCTGACGCAGCTTGCTACCTTTACGAAGGAGCAGGCCGCAGAGGTTGTGGAGCAGGTGACCGCATGGCAGGAGCGCTGCCGTAAGGAAACAGGCAAAACGTTTATCTACTTGGGCGATGAATTTTATCTGCTGGCGGAAAAGCCTTTTCCTCCTACCGAATGGTACGACGGCTTCCCGCAGCTGGAAAATGGCATCGGCCTTACTGCCAACTTTATGCTGGAGTGGGACGAGGCGTTGGCGCAGATGCAGAGCTTTCATCCTGCAGAGCCTGCGGTGATTCCCGTGGGTGAGGGCGCTTACCGTGTGCTGGAGCCTTTGATGGCCAAGCTCAATAAGCAGTTCGGTTCGGAGCACCGCTTTGTACCTGTGCCCAACAGCTTTTTCGGCGGCAAGGTCAACGTCACTGGTCTTTTGACGGGCAGCGATATCCTTGCAAACGTACAGGGTAAGCAGATTATTCTTCCGGATGTTGTTTTGAACAGCGATGAGCTGTTTTTGGATGATATGTCGTTGGCTCAGTTCAAGGAGCGTTACCCCGGCAAGGTGGAGATTGCCAAGGGTGCTAAGGAGCTGCTGCATTTATTATTGGAAAGATAGGTGAAGCGTATGCTGCAGGTTTATACAGGTACAGGCAAGGGTAAGACTACTGCCGCTTTGGGCGTGGCGCTGCGTGCCTCCGGTTATGGCATGAAGACGCTGATGCTTTCATTTTTGAAGGATGATCCAGAGTATGGCGAGGCGCGGGCTGCAAAGAATCTGCCCTGGTTTACGCTGCGGCAGGTGGGACGCGACGCCTTTGTTAATTTCCATAATCCCGATCCTGTTGATTTGAAGATGTGCCGTGACGGCTGGGAAGAGGCGAAAGAAGCTATCAGCTCACACGCTGCGGACATTATTATCCTCGATGAGCTGAATATTGTGCTTGCTACTCAGATGCTGCCGACGCAGGAGGTTGTCGATTTTTTGCGTGAGCATAAAAATAACGTTGAGGTTATTACTACTGGTAGAGGTGCACCGGAAGAGCTTATTAAAATTGCCGACCTTGTTACTGATATGAGCGAGGTTAAGCATTACTTCCATAAGGGAGTTAGTTCCAGGAATGGAATTGATCACTAGAGGCGCGCTTGCGTAGAGAGATGAGAAAAGAGTTGCTTGTACGTCGCAATTAAATATCGTTCCAGTCAGTAGCAAATTTCCCGTGCCTTAGGGCACAACGCAAATTTCGTGTTGAACCAGGACGAAGCTTCGGTAAAATTTGCCAGACGGTAATAGAAAGTTACGTACCCTTGCTTCTATGGTTCCAGACACTCATTTGCTAAAATTGCTATTCCCTACACGATATGTTAATTGCTCGTGTTGGCGTTTTGCTATCCTTCTTGCCTGCCCCTTGGGGAAGGTGTCAGTGAGCGCAGCGAACTGACGGAAGGGGGATTTTGATGCGACAAGTTGCCTAAGCCGCCCCCCTTTAGTCGCCTGCGGCAACAGTTCCCCCAAGGGGGAACCAAGAATGTACTAATGAAGGCTAAAGGAACGCTATTAGACTTGCCTGCCCCTCGGGGAAGGTGCCGAGCGCAGCGAGGCGGAAGGGGGTAATCCCCATAAATATGCAAAAAATTTTACATTTCTATGATAGACACATACTAAAAAATTTATTATGATGAAGGAGATTTGATTATGGCTAAACCGATAGTTGCTATAGTTGGACGTCCGAACGTAGGCAAATCTACTCTTTTTAATATTTTTGCCAACAGCAGGATTTCCATTGTTGAGGATACACCGGGCGTTACCCGCGACCGTCTGTATGCTACCGCCGAATGGCTGGACCACGAGTTTATGATGGTTGATACCGGCGGTATCGAAATCATGAATGCTGATGCTATTGCTGTTTCTATCCGTCAGCAGGCACAGATTGCGATTAAGGAGGCGGACGTTATTCTGTTCGTCTGCGATGCACGCGCAGGCATTACTACCGAGGATGCTGACGTTGCCCGTCTGTTGCGTCAGTCAAAGAAGCCGATTGTTCTGGCTGTCAATAAGGCGGATTCTCCGAAGCAGGAGATGAATACCTTTGAATTCTATAATCTGGGTATCGGTGATCCGATTGCTGTTTCCGCGTCCAACCATTTGGGCCTGGGCGATTTGCTGGATGCCGTTGTTGCCAAGTTCCCGTCCGATAAGATGGCAGGTGACCTGGAGGAAGAGGACGAAATAAAGGTTGCTCTGATCGGCCGTCCTAACGTAGGCAAGTCCTCTATTTTCAACGCACTGGTAGGCGAGGAGCGTTCTATCGTAAGTGATGTTGCAGGCACTACCCGTGATGCGATTGATACTCCGGTAGTACGCAACGGTCAGAAGTACCTGTTCATTGATACCGCAGGCATGCGCCGCAAGGCTAAGGTTGACGAACCGATTGAAAAATACAGCGTTATGCGTTCTCTGCGTGCGGTTGACCGCAGTGACGTTGTGCTGATGGTTTTTGATGCTGTCGAGGGTGTTACCGAGCAGGATAAACGTATCGTCGGCTATGCACATGAGGCAGGCAAGGCTGTTATTCTGGTTGTCAACAAATGGGATTTGTACGAGAAGGACAATTCCTCCACTCTGCGTTATACCGAAACTTTGCGCAAGGAGCTTGTTTTCCTGCAGTATGCGCCGGTAGTTTTTGTTTCTGCCGTTACCAAGCAGCGTATTCACCGTCTGCCGGAGCTTATCTCCTATGTTGCCGAGCAGAACGCTATGCGTATCGCTACCAGTATTCTCAACCAGGTTATCGAGGACGCTGTGGCTATCAATCCGCCGCCGACCGAAAAAGGCAAGCGTCTTAAGATTCTTTATGTTACTCAGGTCAAAATCAAACCGCCAACCTTTGTTATCTTTGTCAACGAACCGGAAATCATGCATTTCTCCTATCAGCGTTATTTGGAGAACAAGCTGCGTGAGGCCTTTGGCTTTGAAGGCACACCGATTCAGATGATTATCCGTGGCAAGAACGAGGATGAATAAATAAAAGTCAGGTGATTTGTTATGTTCAATGAGGTGGGTATATTACATTTTCTGCTGGGCTTTGTGCTCGGTCATGTGTGCGGTTCTGTTCCCAGCGGCTTATGGCTGGTACAGGCATTTCATGGTATTGATATCCGTAACTACGGCAGCAAAAATATCGGCACGACGAACGTTTTCCGTACCGTTGGTCCCAAGACTGCGGTGCTGGTGCTGATTGCCGATGCCTTCAAGGGTATTCTCGCGGTTGGTATTATGAGTTATTTTTTCCACAATCCGCTGCTGGATGTGGTTACGGCTTTGGGTGCGCTTTTGGGACACAATTATTCGCTCTTTTTGGGCTTTAAGGGTGGCAAGGGCGTTGCGACCGCATTGGGCCTGTTGATCTTTATGATGCCTAAGGTTGCGGTGGCAAGCTTCGGTATCTGGTTGGTGTGCGTGCTGCTGACGCGCTATGTATCGCTTGGCTCCATTATGGCTGCCATCTTTACGCCGCCGCTGGCATGGTATCTGGGTTATCCCTCTGCCTATGTGATTTTCTCGGTGGTTGCTGCTTTCTTTGTAGTTTTGCGCCACAAGGAAAATATTCACCGCCTGCTTACAGGCACCGAAAGCAAAATCAAACCGGGCAATGCCAAGGATCTGCAGAAATAAATATCGCTTCTACGCTGATGTAGGCCAATGCTTACATCAGCTTTTTTCATATATTAAAGCAGGATTTTTGTCCTGCCTAAAGAATATAATAATATTACAAGTATTTTAGGTGACTTGCAGTAAGCAAAATACTGCAGGATGGAGGAACGAAATTGCGATTAGCAAAGCTTTTATATACAGCTGTTGTTGTTTGCGGACTGTTGCTGCCTTTGGGTGCTTCGGCCGCAGGCATTACCAATTATCCGCCGCTGGTGAACCCGTCGCACTGGACGGAGCAGAACAAGAGCGGGGATACGGTTATTCTGGATGCGAAGGGTGTGGCAGCCTTCAACGCCAAGGTACGCGCTGCTTCCCGCAGTATGCCTGACCTAGCCAATTATCCTGCGACGATGAGCGGTGATGCGCTCAAAACGAGGATTATGGATTATTCCATCCTTGACGATGACCTGTATCTGCATGGCAACAAGGTGAGCGAAAACTATAAGAATATCCTGCGCAAACAGAGTAATATCAGCGCTATTCCCAAAAGCGTGGGCGTGCAATACGCCGTGACGGTGCGCCGTACTGCGGTGCGCGCGCTGCCTACGGGCGAGGGCCTGTATTATTACGCGGGCGACAGGGATTTTGATGCGCTGCAGGAAACTATGCTGGACCCCGGCGAGCCTGTGGCTGTGCTGCACACCAGTGCCAATGGTTATTTTTACTATGTGCAGGCAGTAAATTACAGCGGTTGGGTGAGCAAGTATAATGTAGCCATGACCGATAAGAATACCTGGAGCAGCTTTGTAAAGCCGCAGAAGTTTCTGGTTGTTACCGATGCGGAATATAACCTGAAAACGGACGGCGAGCAGGTGCTTTATCAGCAGGGTGCGCGCCTGCCGGTTGACAGTGTGCAGAGCGATACCTATACGGTGCTTGCACCGGTGCGTACCAAAGCAGGCCAGCTGCAGAAGCAGAAGCTGCTGGTGCCGAAGGCTGCCTCTGCCGTGCATTATGGTTATTTGCCTTATACCAGCAATAATCTGCTGAGCTCCGCTTTCAAATTTTACGGCAAGCCCTATGGCTGGGGCGGTTTGAAGAACAGCGTGGACTGCTCGAGCCTGGTGTTCAATGCTTACCGCACTGTGGGCATCGTGCTGCCGCGTAATGCCGACCAGCAGGAGCTGACTGCAGGCACGAAGAAAAAGCTGAGCGGCAGTGCGCAGGAACGCGCCGCTGTTATCAGCAGGCTGATGCCGGGTGCAGCGCTTTATATGGATGGCCACTGCCTAATGTATATCGGCAACATTAACCAGACACCGTACACGATTCATGCGCTGGGCTCTTATTTTTCCAAGGGCCGGAGAATCCGCGAGATGAAGGTGCTGGTGAGCGATTTGACGCTGCAGCGTTCCAGCGGTAATATGATGCTTAACGAATTGCAGACAGCAATAGAATATAAATAATGTTAGGAGATTTTAGGAATGTTAAACCAATTTCAATGTACCGCAGCGGAGTTCAACGCTGCAGCCTATAATGATGCGGACAGTATAGTCCTCTTTCTGTGCAAGGAATGTGCGGCGGCTATCGACAAGCTGGAGCTGCCGGAGGCTGCAGCCAAGGCAGCAATGGCGTATGCCGCGCAGCACGACGATATTTATGATGCAGGCAGCGTAGCTATACTGGTGCTGCCACAGGATGAAAAGCTGCTGACGCTTCTTATTGCAGGCTGCGGCGAGGGCAAGGACTGCAAGCCGAACAATTTCCGTAAGGCTGCCGGCGCTACTGCCCGCGCTTTGCACAAGGCTAAGGCGCAAAAGGCCGTACTGGCTGCACCTATCCTGCTGAACGCCGAACACAGCAAAAACCTGCAGGCGCTCGTCGAAGGCCTCTACCTCGGCGCGTACACCTTCAACCGCTTCAAGAGCGAAGCAAAGCAGGCACCGCTGTGCGAGGCTACCGTGCTGAGTGCTGTGCCAGAGGCGGCGGAAATCATTAACGCTGCGGAAATCTCTGCGGAAGGAGTGTGCTTTGCGCGCGATTTAGTGAATAACCCAGGTAATGTGGTAACACCGCAGACCATGGAAGCAGATGCGCTGAAGCTGGGACAGGAGCTGCCGCTGGAAATTACCATTCTGGACGAGGCAGCCATGCAGGACAGAGGCATGAACGCACTGCTGGCAGTAGGTCAGGGCAGTGTTAATCCATCGCGTTTGATTGCCCTGCGCTATAATGGCAACGGTGACGCTCCCTATACAGCCTTTGTAGGTAAGGGCATTACCTTTGACAGCGGCGGCATTTCCATTAAGCCTGATGACAACATGGGTGAGATGAAAGACGACATGACGGGTGCAGGTGCTGTGCTGGGAGCAATGCGTGCCATCGCGCGTTTAGGCTTAAAGTGCAATGTTATCGGCGTACTTGCCTGCGCAGAAAATATGCCTGATGGCAAGGCGCAGCGCCCTGGTGACATCGTGCGTGCAGCCAACGGTAAGACCATCGAGGTTGTTTCCACCGATGCGGAAGGACGCATGGTGCTGGCGGACGCAGTCTGGTATGCCTGCCAAATGGGTGCCAAGAAGGTTATTGATATAGCAACGCTCACCGGTGCGGTAATCATCGCGTTGGGCAACGAAACCAGCGGTATTGTGGGGAATAATGACGAGCTGGTGGAGCAGATTAAGCTGGCAGGTCGCATGGCCGGTGAAAACTACTGGCAGCTGCCTTCCCTGCCTGAATGCAAGGAAGCTATCAAGAGCGACGTTGCGGACCTGCTCAACAGCGCAGGACGTGCCGGAGGCTGCATCACCGGCGGTCTGTTCATCGGTGAGTTCGTTGATAAAGATATCCCGTGGGCGCATCTTGATATCGGCGGCACCTCCACCGCAACTAAGACCGATGGCTTCAAGGTTAAAGGCGGTACTGCCTTCGGCACTATGACGCTTATCAAGCTGGCAGGTATGCTGTAATGGCAGCGCAGCTTGTAGATTTACATTTGCACAGCACCTTCAGCGACGGACGCTACACGCCAACGATGCTGGTGGACGAGGCTGTAGCTAAAGGCATTGGCGTAATCGCCATCACCGACCATGATTCGTGGAATGGTATGGCAGAGGCGTTCGAGGCGGCGAAGCGCCACGGCGGACGCATCCGCGTCCTCACCGGCGTGGAGCTGGGAACGCAGTACGAGGATGATGCCGTGCATATTTTAGGCTACCACGTTTCCATGGACTGTGAAGCGCTGCATAAGAAGATGGATGAAATGCGTCATGCGCGCGAGCATCGTTTATATGCCATGCTCGAAAAGCTGGAAAAATTAGGCTACCATGTGGAGGTAGAGGCCTGCGACCCCAAGAACAGGGCAGTGGGCCGTCCGCATGTGGCCAAGGCACTGGTTGCCAAGGGCTATTTTGCTACCGTGCAGGAGGTTTTCGACGCACTGCTGCACCGCGGCGGACCGGCGTATGTGCCGCAGCCCAAGCTTTCCCCGCATGATGCAGTGACGCTGATTCACGAGGCAGGCGGCATCGCTGTGCTGGCGCATCCCTCGGAGCTGGTGGATAAAACGCTGCCCGAACGCTTGCTTGCCGCAGAACCGTTTGACGGCATCGAGGTGTGGCACCCCAGCGCGGATGCACAGGCGCAAGCCCATTGGCTGGCGCTGGCCAAGCAGCGTGGACTGCTGGTGAGCGGCGGCAGTGACTTTCACGGAATCCCTGACCGTTTCCCCACAAAGCTGGGAATCTGGCAGGTGCAATATGATGATGTTAAGGGTGTAATAGAATGGAAGTAGTTGCTTTTGTAGGACCTAGCGGTACAGGCAAGAGCCACCATGCCATCGGCGTGGCCTTTGATAACCGCTGCGATGCTATTATTGACGACGGCCTGCTGATTAAGGGTACCAAAATCCTTGCAGGCACGTCCGCCAAGAACGAAGACAACAGAATACAGGCCGTTAAGCGTGCCATCTTCACAGATGAAGGGCACGCGCAGGCGGTGCGTGAGGCGCTGGCCACTAACAACATTCATCGTCTGCTGATTATTGCTACCTCCGACAATATGATTAACAAGATTATCGGCAGGCTGCAGCTGGATAAGCCGGTCAAGACGGTGTATATCAACCAGATTGCCAGCAAGGCCGAAATTAAAAAGGCACGTCATGCACGTCTGCAGGAGGGCAAGCATATCGTACCGGTGCCGACGGTGGAGCTGAAGCCGCATTTTACAGGCTATTTTGCTGATCTGCCCTACAACCTTTTTTCCAGCAAGCGCAAGCAGGAGAAGGATGCGGACCGTTCAATTGTACGTCCGTCGTTCAGCTTTTACGGCAAGCTGCTGATTTCCGACAGTGCGCTGGAGGATATCATCAACATTATCGGGCGTAAGCTGGAGGGAATTGAGCGGGTGACATCGATTAAGGTGCGCCGCCGCAGTGACAACAGCAAGGGCATTGTCATCAGCGTGGAGGTTGTGTTGTATTACGGCGTTAAGCTCTTTGCCGTTACCAAGCAGTTCCAGGCGAAGATTAAGGAAAAGATTGAGTATATGACAGCCATGAAGGTGAAGAACGTGAATGTTTCCATCCGCAGCCTGGCTGTGAAGAAGTGAATAGAGCAGCTGTATGTTTTACCCTCGCAGGGTTTCCTGCGGGGGATTTTGTTTTTTTTGATACTTTGGGTTAATTCAACTTCGTTCGGGGACGAAAGAAGTAAATATAGATCTTGAAGGCTGATCTTAGGGATTAGAGAATCTTCTAATTATTCTTGACATTTTTTGCAATTATCTGATAATATAAAACCATAAGATTTTGCACACCTGCCTGGAGCAAGGTCACTGCAGCGTCATTTAGAACGCCTTATGTATTATTAAGTAGTACATAAGGCGTTTTTTGTTAAGAAGGGAGTTGAACTAATGCAAACAAAAGAAGCAAGTCAAGAAAGTGAAATCAAGCAGGTCATACGCAGCCTTTGCATGATGAATAACAGGTTTATGAACTTCATGCTTGATGACAACACGAAAGCAGCGCAGGTTTTCTTGCGCATTATTCTGGAAGATGATAAAATTAAGGTGAAGAATGTCAGGATTCAGAGCTTTATCCAAAATATCTACGGACATTCTTCTCAGCTGGATATTTTAGCGCAGGATAGTAAAGGACGTTATTTTAACGTAGAGGTGCAGAGAAGCGATGAAGGCGCTCCGGCAAGACGTGCCAGATTTTACAGCAGTATCCTTGATACGCATTTTCTGCAGCCAAGTAAGCTCTATGAAGAGCTGCCGGATACCTACGTGATTTTTGTCACCGAGAATGATGTCTTGCGCGATAATTTGCCGTTATATGATATAAGACGAACAATTAAGCAAAGTGCTAGGGATTTTGAAGATGGTTCGCATATTATTTATGTCAATAGTCAGCGCCGTGATGATACAGCGCTGGGCAAGCTCATGCAGGACTTATACTGCACAGAGCCTAAAAATTTACATTACCAAGAATTTGCCGAGCGCATGGAATTTTTGAAATACAGCAAGGAGGGCGAAGAAAAAATGACTGACGTAATTGAAGAATATGCTGCAAAAAAGGCTGAAGCAGTGGCAAAAGAAGCTGAGAAAAAAGAGCAGGCAAACAAAATCGAGCTTGCCAAAGGCCTTTTGGCTGACGGTATGAGCATAGAATTCACCGTGCGCCACTCCAAGCTTTCGGACGCAGAGGTGCGTGAGCTTGCCTCCAAGCTGACCGCATAAAAACTTCTTCCATAATATTATAAATTTCACCCGTTCTTCACAGCAGCTTGTGCCTTGCACTTCGCTGCTGTTTTTTTATGCGCCCCGATATGCTATAATATATAGTGTATAATTAGCTTTACTGCAATGAGCGTTACAGCCTGCGCGGAATAACTTTCACCCCGGCCTGGTGCGCTTATTTGCAAGCAACAAGGAGTGATAAGCATGGAGATAAAATCTGTCGCACTTTTGGGAGCAGGAGCCGTCGGCTCTTATATAATCTGGGGACTGAGCAAGCTCCCCGATATCAGATTCGGCATTATCGCCGAAGGCAGCCGTGCTGCGCGTTTGCGTGACGATGGCTGCACCATCAACAACGTTACCTACCATCCGCAGGTGTGGAGCCCGCAGGAGGCCAAGGGCGTAGACCTGTTGATTGTCGCCTTGAAATACGGCGCTCTGCCCGGCGCACTGGCAAGCATTCGCGAGGCAGTAGACCCCAATACTACTGTCATGAGTCTGATGAACGGTGTGGATAGCGAGGAGATTATTGCCGGTGCTATCGACAGCAAGCAGATTCTGCCTGCTCTGATTAAGATTGCGTCGCGTCACGAGGGCAACGGCGTGCGTTTCAACCCGGAAAAGACTATCGGTATTGTTTTCGGCGAAGCGCAGGCACCGTTTGAGAGTGAGCGTGTGCTGGCGATTGAAGCGCTTATGCGCAGTGCCGATATCCATATCCGTCATACGGATTGCATTAATGAAGAAATCTGGTGCAAGTTCCGCCTGAACGTCTGCAACAATCTGCCGCAGGCTGTGATTGGCGCAGGTCTTGGCTGCTATCAGGACAGCGAGCATATGCGTGCTATTAAGGAAGGTCTGCGCCGTGAGCTGGAGGCCATCGCCGCCGCCAAAGGCATTGATATGAGCAAATGTCCCGCAAGCTCCGGCCGTGGCAGTGCAGTTCCGCCATCTGTACGCTATTCCACGCTGCAGGATCTGGACGCAGGCAGACACACCGAGATTGATATGTTCTCCGGTGCTCTGATGGCGATGGGCAAGGAGCTGGGGATTCCCACTCCCTACAACGAATATACCTATCATATTATCAAAGCGTTGGAGGAAAAGAACGACGGTCTGTTCGATTACACCGGCCAGAACAAAGAAATTACCTTCTCAAACTAAGTGCGCATAAAAGGAGGCTTTTGCAGATGAAAAATTTGCTGACGATTGCCGGTAGTGATTCCAGCGGCGGCGCCGGAATTCAGGCCGATTTAAAGACCTTTGCCGCTCATGGTACCTTCGGCATGAGCGTCATTACCGCCGTTACGGCACAAAACACCTGTGGTGTTACCGCAGTACAAAATATTGACTGTGATATCGTTGAAGCGCAGATTTCTGCCGTTTTTGACGATATCCGTGTGGACGCAGTGAAAATAGGCATGGTATCGCAGCCGGAGATTATCCGTACGATTGCCGCCTGCCTGCGCCGTTATCAGCCGCGCATTATCGTGGTGGACCCGGTGATGATTTCCAAAAGCGGTTATCCGCTGCTGGCACCGGAGGCCTGCGAAACGTTGATTAAGGAGCTGCTGCCGTTGGCTACACTGGTTACGCCCAACCTGCCGGAAGCAGAGGCGATTACCGGTATGCAGGTTACGGAAAAGGCGCAGATGCGTGCTGTAGCGGAAAAAATTATTGCTCTGGGTGCGAAGGCTGTGCTCGTGAAGGGCGGTCATTTGAGCGACACGGCGGATGATTTACTCTTTGACGGCAGCACGGAAACATGGTTCCCCGGCAAGCGCATCCCTACGAAGAATACGCATGGCACAGGCTGCACGCTCTCGAGCAGTCTGGCGGCGAACCTGGCCAAGGGGCTGGAGCTGACGGAGGCAGTACGCGCCTCCAAGACCTACGTTACCGAAGCCATCGAGCATGGCATCGAACTAGGCAGCGGCTGCGGACCGACGCATCATTTTGTTGATTTATACAGAAAGGCTGGTATCTTAGACTAATGGATTTAAAAAATACTTTTGGCGAGCTGGTTGACAAGCTGCGTAAGGCAAGACCTGTCATCCACGAAATTACTAATTACGTTACAGCGGAAAGCTGTGCAGATGCTGCGCTGGCAGCAGGCGCTTCTCCGGTGATGGCCGATGAGCCGGAGGAGGTTATCGAAATTACCGCCGGTGCCGATGCACTGGTGCTGAATCTCGGTACACTGAGCTTCAATAAGCAGATTGCTATGGAGCGTGCGGCGCAGGCGGCCAAAACCAAGGGCATCCCCGTAGTGCTGGACCCCGTTGGCGTAATGGCTTCTACCGTACGTCTGAACTTCGCGCTGAAGCTGCTGAACGCAGGCTATATTGACATCGTGCGTGGCAACCACAGCGAATGCCAGGCGCTGCTGCTGGGGGCAACCGGAGGCCGTGGTGTGGACAATATGGAGCAGGGTACTGAAGAAGGCGAAGCACTGCGCACCGCTAAGGATGCTGCTGCCAAATTCGGCTGCGTATTTGCTGTCACCGGCCCGATTGACAACATCAGCAACGGCAAGCAGGCTGTTGTGCTGAACAACGGTCACCCGCTGCTGCAGGATATCACCGGCAGCGGCTGCATGACTACTACCTTAGTTGCCTGCTGCGCCGCTATTACCAAGGATATGCTCGTTGCGGCAGCACTGGGCGTAGTAATCATGGGCCAGAGCGCTGAGCTGGCAGCCAACTTTCTCGAGAAGAAGGACGGCCCCGGCATGTTCAAGGTGCGCCTGATTGACGCCATTTATCATGTAACTACGAAGTGGAATCTGGTGAACCTGAAACCTGAGGAAAAGGTGTCCTGATGAAAGCACAGCCTGATTACAGTATTTATCTGGTTACAGACGATGGCTGCCTGCAGGGCAGGGCGCTTATAGACTGCGTGCGTGAGGCGCTCGAGGGCGGCGTGACGCTGGTGCAGTACCGCGCCAAGACAGCTTCCAGCGCGGAAATGTATGATGAAGCGCTGCAGCTGAAGGCACTGTGCGACAGCTTTAACGTGCCGCTGATTATCAACGACCGTCTGGATATCGCCATGGCGGTGGGCGCAGCAGGCGTACATTTGGGGCAGGACGACCTTCCCTGCGCTGCGGCGCGCAAGATTTTGGGCGAGGATTACATCATCGGCGTTTCGGCGCACAATCCGGCGGAGGCTAGAGCGGCGCTGCTATGCGGTGCGGATTACCTTGGCTGCGGCGCTGTCTTTGGCACTGCTACGAAGACAGACGTCAAAAAGCTGGGGACAGACGGACTGGCAGCTATCTGCAAGGCGAAGGAACGGCCTTCTTACTTCGGACCGAATCTTTTGGCAGCTATCTGCTGGAAGAAGGGACTGCCTGTTGTCGGCATCGGCGGCGTAACTGCGGACAATTACCGCGAGGTGCGCGCGGCAGGCGCTGACGGCGCAGCCATAGTCAGCGGCATACTGGCGCAGCCAGATATCCGCGCTACGGTAGAAGCGATTGCCAGAATAAGCAGCGAGTTTGCCAAATAACAAACGTTATCACAAACTTTCCTTTTTCAATAAAATTATGGTCATCTTTCATGGTGACCATTTTTGCATTATGGCCGATTTTCCGAATTATTTTTAGCTAAAGCTGAAAAATGTTCACTAATTTGCCTATATTTATCGCTATCCATATTGGATAAAACGCCGAAGTGTGTTAAAATAGATACATAAATAGCAAGTATTCACCTCGAAAAAATTACATTGGAGGCCGTGTATATGAGTAAAATTAGAAGACTTTTTGTAGAAAAGAAGGATGCCTTTGCTGTTGAAGCACATGGCTTGCTGGCAGACCTGCGCAACAACCTCGGTATGAGCAATCTTACCGGTATGCGTATTGTCAACCGCTATGACGTGATGGGCCTGAGCGATGAGGAATTCGCTATGGCTAAACAGCTTGTGCTGTCCGAGCCGCCTGTCGACAATGTCGTAGAGGAGGAGCTGCCGCTGGCTGCAGGCGAGGCTGCCTTTGCCGTAGAGTTGCTGCCCGGTCAGTATGACCAGCGCGAGGATTTTGCCGAACAATGTATCCAGCTGATTACCCAGAAGGAGCGCCCGATGGTTGCTGCCGCTAAGGTATATGTGCTGGAAGGCGAGCTGACTGCGGAAGAAGTTGAAAAAATCAAGGCTTACTGCATCAATCCGATTGAAGCACGTGAGGCTGAGCAGGCTAAGCCTGAAACCCTCATCAGCACCTGCGAGGAGCCGGAAAAGGTTAAATCCGTTACCGGTTTCCTGACCATGTCCAAGGAAGAAGCAGAAGCACTGCGCCAATCCATGGGCTTGGCTATGAGCCTGGACGATCTGCTGTGGTGCCAGAAATACTTCAATGAAGAGCACCGCGAACCGACTATTACTGAAATCCGTGTGCTGGATACTTACTGGTCCGACCACTGCCGTCATACCACCTTCATGACACAGATTGAGGATGTAGATATCGTTCCCGGCACCTTTACCCAGCCTGTACAAGAGGCTTATGACAAATACATGGCTGCCCGCGACGAGGTTTACGGTGAAGACACCGAGCGTCCGGTAACATTGATGGACATTGCCGTAATCGGCATGAAGAAGCTGCGCAAGGAAGGCAAGCTGGCTGACCTTGACCAGTCCGAAGAAATCAATGCATGCTCTATCGTTGTGCCTATCGAAATCGACGGCAAAACCGAAGAGTGGCTGGTAATGTTCAAAAACGAAACCCATAACCATCCGACCGAAATCGAACCGTTCGGCGGCGCTGCAACCTGCCTCGGCGGTGCCATCCGCGATCCGCTGTCCGGCCGTTCCTATGTATATCAGGCAATGCGTGTAACCGGCAGTGCCGACCCGCGCACCCCAATCAGCGAAACCCTGCCCGGCAAGCTGCCTCAGCGCAAGATTACCATCGGTGCAGCTGCAGGCTATAGCTCCTACGGCAACCAAATCGGTCTGGCAACCGGCCATGTACAGGAATACTATCACGATAAATTTGTTGCGAAGCGTATGGAAATCGGCGGCGTAATCGGCGCTGCTCCCCGTAGTGCAGTTCGCCGTGAGCGTCCCGCTGCCGGCGATATCGTAGTGCTGCTGGGCGGCAAAACCGGTCGTGACGGCTGCGGCGGTGCAACCGGTTCCTCCAAGGAGCATACCGTTGACTCCCTCATGAGCTGCGGCGCAGAGGTACAGAAGGGCAATCCTCCGACCGAACGCAAAATCCAACGCCTGTTCCGCAACCCTGCCGTAACCTCAATGATCAAACGATGCAACGACTTCGGTGCAGGCGGTGTATCCGTTGCTATCGGCGAGCTGACCGACGGTCTTATTATTGACCTCGACAAGGTTCCCAAAAAATACGAAGGCCTGGACGGCACCGAGCTGGCTATCTCCGAATCTCAGGAGCGTATGGCTGTTGTTATCGCTGCCGCTGACCGCGATGCCTTCATCAAATATGCTGACGAAGAAAACCTGGAAGCAACTGTTGTTGCCGACGTTACCGAAGAACCGCGCCTGGTTATGTTCTGGCGTGGCGATAAAATTGTTGACCTGTCCCGCGCTTTCCTCGATACCAACGGCGTTGCACAGCACACCAATATTGTAGTAAGCGAAGAAAAAGAGGACAACGTATTCGAGCAGGTTCCTGCTGAAGTAACCTCCGCTGCTGACCTTGAAGCTGCATGGTTGGCTAACCTCGGCCGTCTGAATGTCTGCAGCGAAAAGGGCCTGTCCGAGCGTTTTGACAGCACCATCGGTCGTGGCACCGTAATGATGCCGTTCGGCGGCAAAACCCAGCTCACCCCGAGCGAGGGCATGGTAGGCCGCATCCCTGTACTGCATGGCAACACCACCGCAGCAAGCGTAATGGCCTGCGGCTACAACCCGAACGTTGCCTGCTGGAGCCCGTTCCACGGCGCTATGTACGCTGTAACCGAATCCGTAGTTCGTGCCGTAGCTCTGGGTGCTGACCCCGCTAAGCTGCGCCTGACTCTGCAGGAGTACTTCCCGAAACTGCATGACGCCAACAGCTGGGGCCAGCCGTTCAGCGCACTGCTGGGTGCCTTCACCGCACTTGATGCTCTGGACCTGCCGGCAATCGGCGGCAAGGACAGCATGAGCGGTACTTTCATGGATAAAACCGTTCCGCCGACACTCGTTTCCTTCGCTGTGGGCGTAATCGACGGCAACAAGGCTGTATCTGCCGACTTCAAGGCAGCATGCGACAAGGTAATCTTCCTGTCCTGCCCGCGTAGCACTGCCGAAGTACTAGACTTTGCAGCCCTGAAGGAAAACCTGACCGCTGTACACAAGGCTATGGAAGCAGGCAAGATTGCTGCTGCTGCCGCTGTTAAAGAGGGTGGCGTAGCTGCACTGGTAACCACCATGAGCCTGGGCAACGAGCTTGGCTTTGAATTCATCAAACCGTTCCACGATACCGACAGTCTCTTCACTCTGCAGCCTGGTGGCATGGTTATCGAGCTGGCAGCAGGCGTAGAACCGGAAGAGCTGTTCGAAGGCCTGGATTACATGCTGCTCGGCCACACTACTGCCGAAGCAGGCATCACCATCAACGACACCAAGATTGACGCTGCGAAAGCCTTTGCCGCATACCGCGAGCCGCTACTGGGCATCTTCCCGGACGGCACTCCGAAGGCAGAGGAGCCTGCTGACATCGCTATGCCGCTGTACAAGAGCGAGCTGACTCTCACCGCTCCGGTAAATATTGCCAAACCGCGCGTATTCATCCCCGTATTCCCTGGCAACAACTGCGAATACGACAGCGCCCGCGCTTTTGAAGCTGCAGGTGCCGAAGCAAACACCTTCATCGTGCGCAACCTTACCGCTGCTGCTATCGAAGAATCCGTAGAAGCAATGGTTAAATATATCAACAACTCCCAGATTGTGATGATCCCCGGTGGCTTCAGCGCCGGTGACGAGCCTGACGGCAGCGGCAAGTTCATCGCTACCATGTTCCGCAACCCGCGCATCAAGGAAGCAATCAGCGACCTGCTCGAAAACCGCGATGGCCTGATGCTGGGTATCTGCAACGGCTTCCAGGCATTGATTAAGCTCGGACTTGTTCCGTACGGCGATATCCGCGATATGATCAGCGATGCACCGACACTGACCTTCAACAACATCGGCCGCCATATTTCCCAGATTGTTACCACCAGAGTTGTTTCCAACAAATCTCCGTGGTTCAGCCTGTGCGAGCCCGGCGAAGAGCATGCAGTTGCCGTATCTCACGGCGAAGGCCGCTTCTACGCTCCGGAAAGCACTATCAAAGAGCTGTTCGCTAACGGCCAGGTTGCTACCCAGTATGTAAATGCTCAGGGCGTACCGACCATGAACACTCCTTTCAACCCGAACGGCAGCCTGTATGCTATCGAAGGCATTACCAGCCCCGACGGACGTATCCTCGGCAAGATGGGCCACAGCGAGCGTTTTGCTCCGGGCCTGTTCCGCAACATTGCGGGCGACAAGGATCAGAAGATTTTCCTGTCCGGCGTAAGCTACTTCAAATAAGCTGAGGCTTAATAACGACACAATAAAACGCTCTGCTGACCGCAAGGTTGGCTGAGCGTTTCTTTAGCTTTATATGCGTATATTTTGGCTATCCTCAAAAACCGTACAAAACTGTACAAACCGTACAAACGCAGGCGTGGCAAGGCTTTGCGCATGTACGGTTTTTGTTATGGTGTACGGTTTAAACGATTTTCAGCTCCTTGACAAGAGCGTCCTGCAGCAGGCTGCTGAAATTAATATTGGCATCCAGAGCGCGCTTATTGAGCCACGCAGGAATAGTCAGCGTCTTTTTAACAGAACGTGTATTCTTCGCCAGGTCCACTTTCGACTGAATCAGGGAAGTATAGGTATTGGGTTCGGTCAATTTGATGTTTTGGGGAGCAGAAGCTTGCGGCAGCTTTTCGCCGTCCTCCAGCAGTCCCAGCAAAAAGCATTCCATAGCTTCCGCCGCGTTGGCCAGCAGCTCCTCCTGCGTATCGCCTTGTGTAAAGCAGCCAGGAAGATCGGGGAATTCTGCCCACAAGCCATCGTCATCTACATGAATAATTGCGGGATATATAACGAGCATGATATAGCGCCTCCTTTTATAATTTAATGCCTGTTCTTTTAAGGATAGCCATAAGTAAGCCTATTTTCATATCCTTACCATGAACAGGAATAACCTCAACCTGATTGCCTTTCTTTAAACGATGGTGACTTCCTTTTACGTTAGTCAGTTCCCAACCGTTTTTCAGTAGCAGGTTGAGCAGGGCCTTGTCTTTCATTGTAACCATAGAGAACCTCCCTGTAATTCAATTATAGCACGTGTACACGTGTCTAACAAGTCGCCTATAAACAAAAAAGACCTCTCGTACTACAACGAAAGGTCTTACCTTAGGCGACAACAATATTTAATTCGTATACAGTTTAGAATGGTAAGGAAAACAAGTCAAGAGATAAAGAAGGTGAAAGAATGATGCGGTATATGCAGGGAAATTTATATTCATGGCGAATAATTAAAATGTAAAGCTTATACAATAATTATAAGTGAAAAAAAGAAATATAGAGAGGAAAGTATAAGATGAAAAAGATTTTAGCTTTAGGATTAGGATTTTCTTTAATTATGTCCCTAGGCACTGCTAATGCTTCAGATGTTGCACAAAAGGGTGATACGGATATTTTCTTTAATCATGGAAATATTCGTCGCAACGGCAGACAGTTTTTCGAGTACCAGCGTGTAGTAAACTATAAGGATAAGGATATCAGCCTGTTGCATATGCGCGTTAAGGGTGATGATTATGTATCAGCTAAGCTAGTGCATAATCTGACAGGTATTGAAATACCGTTAGAACAATTGGATATAAAAACTGATTACGTGTTGCCGGAGGACAGAATTGACAAATGGTTTAAATATGATCCAGTAGCTTGGAAGAAGCTGGCAGATTATATTGGCGGCAAGAATGAACAGGATCTCCGCAGTAATACTACTGAGTTAAATTGTGTGCTCAGCCTGCCTAACGGCAAAACACGTGACGTAGACTTTCGCATTGCGCCAAAGGATATTTACCTGACATCGCTCGCTTCGCATCAAGAGCTGCAGAAATCAGCCAAAGCCAAGGCAGACGCAGTCAAAAAGACTGATATTATTGGTAACCATTACAATTTTAATGATTACTATCAGCCTGATCTGCAAGTATTCTTTCCTAACAAAACCTTCAAAGAGGTCAAGGAGCTGTTGCGTTATAACTTAAACCCGCACGGAAAAGATGGACGGGTAACCAATTATTTTACAGAAAATACCTTTGATGATGACATGAGGGTATTGGTACCGGTATGGCATTCAACGTATTCGACTTTTATCTGGTTTAATGAAAAACCGGAAGGAACATGGCTGAATTTCAATAAATGTATTCTCTATAATGATAAATTACACTGCTACCTCGATTATGAGAAATTCAACCAAGATGTGCTTGAAGCTATTGAAAAGACCTATACGGATTTTTATGGCAAACGTAATTATGGCTTTGAAACAAAAAAATATAAATATTGTGATAAAGATAAGATTAAAATTAGCAGCATCGGTTCCAACCCCGAACTGAAACCATTAGCGGATGCGTTAGCCAATAAAGAGCTGGTGCGCGTTATCGGTGTTAATGGTAGAAGGTTTAATATTTCAGGATTGTTATATGATGTTTATACCAAATACCAGCCTGGCGACAAACCTGTTACATTTACCTTTATCATTAATAAGACGAAGCAGGAATTTAACGTAACAATTACACCAGAAATTATTCCGCCTGAACCGCCTGCGTTTGATTACGAAGAAATTAATAATAAGTATGCGAACAAAACTTCAGCTACGCTTAAACCGTGTGAATTGGCTGCCTACTCAGGCGAACCGTTCATTGATATCCTTGATCCCTTTACAAGCCGTAATGAGCCTGTAAAGTACCAATTCTAAGTAGCTTCATAAAAAATGTGAAAGAGAAAATGCCACACATTCTTAATACTTTGTGGAGTATGGTATTTTAAAAGGACATGCACATGGAAAAATGGCAGATATATTTATATCTTTTCTTTGTAGTCACAATATTGCACGCATTTTACGATAAACGTACCAAGCTAGCAGTAGGGGCATGTGTCTTCTTCGCTATTGTTGCAGGTGCAATTAAATATGCAACATATGGTTTATATTCAGGATTACTAGCTTTTGTTTTGCTGCTTGCTCCTGCTGCCGTTGGTGCATCTATGCAAAAATCCGGGGTACTAAAGAAAGTATTAGATGAAAGTGATGATAAGACTGAGGATGCTCCACCTGTCCCTCTTGCTTCAGCGGATGAAGATTTCCCGAATACTGCACAGGAAAGCGTTAATCCGGAAAGCATGGTCAATTACCTGGATGATAATGGCCAACAGGTTGCAAATACATATCAACAATGCGAGCCAGAGGAAAAAACAGACGATGAAGCGGAAACTGGCAAGAAAATAATAATCTGTATAGTTATGTTTTTTCTGCTTGTCCTGCAAGATGTAAGGTTGTACGCGATTTTTGTAGCATACTTTCTGTTGATTTTTAAACGCAGAAATTACTTTATGGATAAAAGGATATTATGGCCCCAAAGTCTGCATCTGGTAAAGAAATTTTATTACAATATACTGCTGATATTCAGAATCTGGTTTTACAGCATGATGCTTTTGATTGCATCTATACTAGTAACAAATAAGCTTTGGTGGCAACCTGATTATACTTTTGCTTTTTATGCTTTCGCAATTGCTTTTCCGTTCTTTTTCGGGTTCTTGATTGTTGATATCTGCGATTTACATGATCTGTGGGCAGTCCGTTATCGGGCAAACACTATAAACGATAGAACTGATAAGCAGAGAAGCAACATAGATTATTACAGAAATCATTCAGATTTTAAAAATTATCTGGCGCCTGCAGGATTGATTCTTCTTTTATTTTTGCTTGATAGTCCGTATTTAGCTTTAGCTATGGTATTAGTTGGTATACTTATCTTAGTGCAATATACTTTATGGACATCTTCAAAGCAGGCGAGGGAAGAATAAAATATATAACACGTTATACTGACACAATAAAACGCTCTGCTGACCGCAAGGTTGGCAGAGCGTTTCTTTAGCTTTATATGCGTATGTTTTGGCTATCATCAAAAACCGTACAAAACTGTACAAATCGTACAAACGCAGGCAGGGCAAGCCTTTGCGCGTGTACGGTTTTTGTGTTGGTGTACGCTATTTTATGACTTCAGATACAGAATGCCGCATATAAAGGAATAATAAGCTTATTATCCTCCTGAGCAAAATTTTTGGTAGAAAGCTTGATAGCATATGCAGGCTCAAATCTGTCCATATACAGCTTCAAGCTTTTGGCTCTGGTGTTATCGGCAGCTTTTACTTCAATAGGAATGAGCTTGCCTTCGCGCTGAATAATAAAATCAATTTCAGCGCCACGGTCCGATTCCCAATAGTAGGTCGTATAATCATTGATTTTCAGATGATTATGCACATAGTTTTCCGTCATACCACCCTTAAAATCATTAAGTTCATCTACCATATAAAGAATATCGTTGGCAATGATGTCTTTCTTGGCGCATAATAAGCCTACATCTGACAAATAAATCTTAAAGGCATCAATATCACGGTAGTTAGCCAAAGGCTTTTTTATTTGCTCAACCTTATAAACCTGGTCAACAATACCGGAAAGAATAAGCCATTCTATCGCATTTTCAAACTCCGCTGCCCGCGCACCGCTTTTTATCAGCTTATATTGAAAGCGTGTATTCTTCTTGGAAAGCTGCACTGTTATATTATCATACGTAAGTCTGGTTTTTTTGATTTCATTTTCAGTATTGTACTTGCTCATATCATTAAGATAGCTTGCCAAGATAGTATCCTGAATATGGCGAACAAAGACATAATCCTTCGTCTTGCTGAAGATCATCACTGCCTCCGGCATACCGCCTACAACAAGATATTGGCGATATAGCTCTAAGGCAGATTGGTGTAGGGCTGCAGGCATAGCAGTTTTATCTATAAAGCAGGCTTTGATTTTCTCCAACAGGTAGTTTTCCTCCAGCGCCAACAGGAATTCTTCCATATCCATCGGATACATGGTAAGCATATCCACCTTACCGACGGGGAAGGAGTAGGTTTTGCGGTTAACTGCGACACCTAAAAGGCTTCCAAGAGCGATGATATGATATTCCGGTGCCTGCTCGCAAAAGTATTTTAACGAGGTGAGAGCGCGTTCGCAAAGCTGTACTTCATCGAAGATGATGAGTGTTTTTTCCTTGATGATACTGGTACCTGCTATATGTGATAAAATAGGCAGCAAATATCCCGGCTCTATATTTTCCTCAAAGGTTGCGTTTAATTGTGTGTTAGTTTCAAAGTTAAAATATGCTACATTTTCATAGTTGTTACGTCCAAATTCCAAAACAGAGAAGGTTTTGCCTACCTGTCTGGCACCTTGCAATAAAAGTGGTTTGCGGAAGGGACTTTCTTTCCATGCCAGTAATTTCTGTGATATTTTTCTATACATATTTATCACCTCCGATGTTTCTATCTATATTATAAATTTCTTTCGTGTCAAAAACAACACATTTTCCCAAAATATTCATGTAAAAATACGCGAAAAAATGCGCTTTTTTTACACTAAACTACACGAATAACAAAAATGCTTTTAAAACGCAGAAATAAGAAGCGTTTTGTGATGCAGAAGAATTATTGCATATACTCAGAGCATTTGCCAAAACCACTCCCACAGGAGTATAATATACTTAAAAGACGAAAGAGGTGAGCCTTATGCTGCGCAAGCTATATCATGGTTCCAAAGGTATTATCCAAAAGCCTGTCTATGGCTACGGGAAAAAATATAACGATTACGGCCTCGGATTTTACTGCACCGAGGTTATCAATATGGCGAAGGAATGGGCAGCAACAGCCAACCAGAACGGCTACGCCAACTGCTATGAGCTGGACTGCAGCGATTTGAAGATTCTGGATCTGAACGCAGAGCAGTTCTGCATCCTGCACTGGCTGACGATTTTGCTGCAGAACAGGGAATTCGATACGCCCTCAGGACTTGCGTATGAAGCGAAGCTTTATCTTCTGGAAAACTTTAAGGTCGATTACTCTGCCTATGACGCTATAATCGGTTATCGTGCGGATGACAGCTATTTTTCCTTTGCGCAGGATTTTATCAACGGCACAATTTCCTACCGCCAACTGAACAATGCCATGCATCTGGGCAAGCTGGGGCAGCAATTCGTGCTGAAGAGCCGCAAAGCCTTTTCCCTGATTAAGTTTACAGGCTACGAGCTGGCAGAGCACACCGAATGGTTCGACAAGAAGAATAAGCGTGATAAGAGCGCCCGCCTTGAATATTTCAGCACGGAACGCAACAAGCGCCAACGCGGTGATATCTATATTACGCAGATTATGGACGAGGAGATGAAAAGCGATGATGCACGCCTACGATAAGCTATATCTTGATAAAGCGCGTACAGCTCTTGCCCGTATGCTGGATTTCGCTGTCTACGATTTGCATTATGATATCAGCGAATTCTTTGAGCTTTTTCTTGCTTCCGGTATCGCCAGACGCTTTGAGCAGGGTGATTTCACTATTATTGCCGGTATGTCGGGCGTAGAGCTTGCCTACACTGTTTTAGAGAACGTGGGACTGGCGCAGGAGCGCATTAAGCCTGATTATCCGGTCAACCGCAGTGAGGAATATTGGACAGGCTGGGCGTTGGCCTATTACCAGTGGCAGACAGCGCTGAGCTTTGCGGAAATTAACCGTTATGTTCCTATCAAAACTGTGCAGAGTATGTATAATCCTTATCACGAGATGGATATCCGTCATTTTACAGAGAAGATGACGGAGCTTTATAAAGAGGCGAAGAAGGATACGAACCTGAAGCTGTTGCGTGTAAAGGCCGAGCTGACGCAAAGGGAGCTGGCAGAGCAGGCGGATGTACCATTGCGTACTATCCAGCAGTATGAGCAGCGACAGAAGAATATCAACCGCGCGCAGGCAGAAACACTTGCCAGAATAGCTAAACAGCTTTATTGCAATATCGAGGATTTACTGGAGAAGGTCTAAGCAACTAAATACCGTACACCTGCGAAAAAACCGTACAGCCCCAAAGCCTTATGCAGCAAGGGTTTGTACGGTTTGTACGGTTTGTACGGTTTTTAGGGAGCACTCAGCCCTTATAGAAAAAATAGCTGATGACTGCTACCTGCAGGAAGAAGATGAGCGGTACGCCGAAGATGAACTTGAAGTGCAGCGTTTTGTGGCGGAAAAGCTGCATGGCGATAAATGCGCCTGCGCTGCCGCCAAGCACTGCCAAAAGCAGCAGTACGATTTCCGGCACACGCCAGCTATGCAGCCTGGCGAAGACCTTATCTGCGCCATAGACAGCAAAGGTAACGCAGTTGATGAAAATCAGGTAATAATATAAAAAGCTGTGCATGGTTCATACCCTCACTTTCTCCTGTTCAGCTGCTTTACTCCAGCAGCTTGGCGATATCCGGCAGGGGAGCGACGCTGCGCTTTAAAATGCCGTGCATATAGGCAATGGCGATGCCGTAGTTGGTCATGGGCACGCTCTGCGCCGCCGCGCGTTCGCTGCGGCTTTGCATTTCACGTTCGTTGAGCATACAGCCACCACAATGCACTACGAGCTTATATTGTGACAAGTCCTCGGGGAACTCCGTACCGCTGCTGAAGCAGAATTCAGGCTCCGCTTTGGTGAAGCTGCGAATCCAGCCGGGAAGCTTTACTGTGCCGATGTCCTGACATTGGCGGTGGTGCGTGCAGCCTTCGCTGATGAGGACCTTGTCGCCATCCTTGAGCGTATCGAGCACGCGCACAGCCTTTACGGCTGTGCTGAGCGTTCCCTTGTAGCGCGCCATGAGGATGGAGAAGGAGGTGAGCGGAACGGTGGGCGGCACAATTTTGCTGACTGCGCCGAAGGCCTGACTGTCGGTTACGACGAGCTTGGGCGGGAAGGCGAGGCGGGCCAGTGCTTCCGCTAGCTCGCTTTCCTGTACGGTTACAGCAATGCCCTTGTTATCGAGCACGTTGCGCAGTACCTGCTGCTGCGGCAGAATGAGCCTGCCCTTGGGGGCGGCGCTGTCAATCGGCGTTACGAGCACTACGATGTCGCAAGGCTTGATCAGATCGCCAAGCAGCTGGCGTTCTACCTCACGTGGGCGCAGGGCGGCGATGGCCTCCTTCAGCTCGTTGATGTTACGGTTGGCAAGGGCGCTGACGAGGAAGCACTGCTTGGTAAGCTTCATGGCCTCCATGGTGAGCAGTGCCTGGCGCATTTCGTCCAGCAGCTCCACTTTGTTCAATACAAGGATGGATGGGAGCTTTTTCGCCTGCAGCTGCTGCCACAGCGCTTTATCCGCTTCGCTGAGTCCTACGCTGGCATCTACTACGAGCAGAGCGATGTCGCACTTGTTGAGCACCTGCTGAGCCTTGGCAATGCGCTGCGCGCCCAGCTCGCCTTCATCGTCAAGGCCGGGGGTGTCGATAATCATTACGGGGCCGAGGGGCAGAAGCTCCATAGCCTTATATACAGGGTCGGTAGTGGTGCCCTTTTGTTCGCTGACAATGGCAAGCTCCTGACTGGTGATGGCGTTGATCAGGCTGGATTTGCCGGCGTTACGCTTACCGAAGATGCCGATGTGGATACGCTCGGCAGCGGGAGTTGTATTCAATGACATGGTGATCTCTCCTTTACATATATAAGAAAAAATATACCATAATGAGGACTATATTTCGGAGAATACAGTGTCCTTACGGTCAGTAAAAATTACGGTCACTCATTTCGTGTGGAACCAAGACGAAGCGGCGCAAAACTCGCGCTATGCTAATAAATACTACTATACAAATCAGGCGTAGCGCTCAGACATTGCGCCCCTTCTGTGGTTCCAAACACTTACTCGCTGTAATTTTTATTCCCTTCACGACACTATATTCTCCTGTTTTTACGTTGTAGTTCTGGCTAGATTTTTAAATAACTTTTGGTTCAACATGGTATATGCTTGGCTTCGGGTAGCAAAAAAGGCTGCAGCACTTTCGCACTGCAACCTCATTGTTGCAAATTATTTCACAAGCTCCATTTTGGGGTTAGGATTGTATTTACGGCCAGCCTTAGCGCAGTCCTTGCCATCAACCTTAACGATATCCGCAGTGTAGTTGATATTGCCGTCGAAGAAGGAAGAGCCTACCGCATAGGTATCAACAGGCACGCCCATTTCCTCAAAGGCTGCTACACGCTCAGCGTCAAAGCCGCCGGAAGCGATAATCTTAACGTGGTTGAAGCCTTCAGCATCCAGCGCACGGCGAACATTGCAAACAAGCTCTTTGCACACACCAGTCGGTTTAAAGGTACCGATCTGAGTCCACAGGCTCTTATCAACCATGCTGCCGGAGGTATCCAGACGCACACCTGCGAGCTTTTTACCCAGCTTGCGGGCCACAGCCAAAGAAGTATTTACGCAGTCATTGTCAAAGTCAACCAAGGCGATACGTGCAATAGACGGGTCAACATATTTATCGAATGCTTCGGTAGCAGCAACAGTGTCACCCTTATAGGAAGCAATCAAAGCATGGGGGATAGTGCCCAAGCCCTTGCCGCCTGCTGCCAGAGCATTAGCATCGGTAGAGAAGCCGTGGATACCGCCAACCAAAGCTGCATAGCCGTCGGATTCCTGAGTCTGGTAAATATCATAACGTGCAGGGAAGAAAAGCACCGGCTTGCCGTTGGCAGCCTTCACTACGCGGCGAACATTGGTAGCAATGCGGCTCTGGCGTGCCAAAATACCGAGATAGATGGTTTCCAGATGCGCAAAGTCAGCATAATCGCCTTCGATAGTCATAACGGTTTCCCACTCGTCAACCTCTTCACCGTCACGCAGGGAATGAATCTCGATAGTTTCCGGATGGAAAGCGCATTGACGAATCAGAGCAATAACCTCGTCAGTACCGCAAACAACAACATGGTCACGGGCGAACACCTGCATCAGCACGCGCGGATGATAATTATCACCATTTAAGATTTCTTCGGAACGCATAAAATATGCGTCAGTATAATAACCTTGTTTAATTTTTTCTACAGGAAAGCTAAAGCTTTCAACAGGTCTTCTTGTAGTCATTTGATGAGCCTCCCAAAAATTTCTCACGAATTTTACGCTTTGCGAGAACATTAACTATTGATTGTAGTTAAAAATATGATACAATATAAAGGCTATGATAGCAAGTCTTTTCGCAAAAAAAATTCCGTTGAGCTATATTTCAGACACAATATAGATGGTGATACATATGCATGAAACACGAAAAAAATATACCGTGCTCCTGCTTTCAGCACCCATAGGCTCGGGACACAGGCTGGCAGCCGAAGCGCTGGAGCAGGCTTTCGCCGACCGACCGGAGGTTGAGGTCATCCACGGCAACATCTTTGACTTCTTCCCGCAGTTTCTAGGCAAGGCCTTTTTAGGCAGCTACCTGTGGATTTTAAAATGCTGCCCCTGGCTTTATAAGCTGGCCTACACCTGGGGCAACAAGCAGGGTGGCTCCTTATGGCTGCGTGAGCTCTTAAACCGCCTCCTGGCACGCTTAGGCGGCAGCTACCTGCGCAGTGTGCAGCCTGACGCCGTAATCGCCACGCACGCTACGCCTGCAGGCATTATCGGCTATTACAAAAAGCAGCATCCCAAGCTCTGGCTTGGCGCCGTAGTGACCGACTTTACGATTCACCGCTGGTGGGTTTGCGATGGCGTAGATACCTATTTTATCGCCGACGAGCTGCTACGCGACAAGCTCACTACAACTGCCGATATCCAGGCTACGGGCATTCCCGTGCGCCAGCAGTTTATGATTAAGCACGATAAGCAGAAATGCCGCGAATTCTTCGGCTGGGACGAAAACGAACGCGTCTGCCTGCTGATGGGCGGGGGCGAAGGCCTCTTGCCGATGGGCGAGATTATCGCGGCGCTGCAGCGCGCCGCTCTGAAAAACCTGCGCGTTGTTGCCGTCACCGGCCACAATGAGGCGCTGGCAGCACAGCTGCAGGCCAAATACGGTGCTACTGCCGAAATCTACGGCTTCCGTGAGGACGTACCGCAGCTCATGGCAGGCGCTGATATGATTATCACCAAGGCCGGCGGCTTAACCTCTTCCGAGGTGCTGGCGAGCGGGCTGGACCTTTTAATCTACAAGCCGCTGCCGGGGCAGGAGGAGGGCAACGCCGCCTTCCTGCAGCAGTATTGCGGCGCTCTGGTGGCACATTCTACCGACGAGCTGGTGCAGCATATCAAAAGCAGCACGATAAGCTCGCGTGAGGCTGCAGCGTGCAGCGAGCATGCACATCCTTTGGCAGCACAGCAGATTGTAGACTACGTAATGCAAAGACTGCAAAAATAAAAATTAATCAATAGCGGACTCCTTCCCCCGAGGGAGTCCTTTTTGCTGCGTGGCGCGGTTTTGCGCACTTCGGGCAGTGTCTTTGGCAATAGTTTTGCTTGATAATTTCTTCTATTGTATAATTAATTTACTTGACCAATACGAATTTCATCATTATAATGTAAGAAAATCGCATATTATGAAGGCTGTGGCATGAAGTTCCGCTCTGACTGCATAATCATGTAGAGAAAACAGGAGGAGTGTGACCTTATGGATACCTTATATCTTGCTGCAATCTGCGCTGCTGTCCCCGGGTTGGGACGCAGCAGAATCCCTGAATTAATCAAAGCTTTAGGCAGTGCCCACGCTGTTTTTGAGGCTGATGCTGCCACGCTTACAGCGACAGGACTTTGCACGCTGAAGGCGGTTCACAATTTTCTTGGCAACCGCGATGCACGCATGCCGCAGAAAATTGATTACTTCTGCCGTCATCATGGCGTGGAGTTACTTGCGTATACGGACGCCAGCTATCCGCAGAGCCTGCAGAACCTGAGCGACAAGCCTTTGGTGCTTTACATCAAAGGAAGGCTGCCCGAGGCGCCTTACGCCTTGGCGATAGTCGGTTCACGTCGCTGTACGGAATACGGTGTGCGTGCTGCCGCCTACTTTGCCAAGGCGATGACGCGCGAGGGCATACCAATCATCAGCGGTGGTGCCAAGGGCATTGACACAGCGGCGCACGAGGCCTGCCTGCAGGCCGGAGGGACGACGGTGGCAGTGCTTGGCTGTGGACTGGATATTGCCTATCCGCCGGAAAACGCCAGACTGTTCGCCCGCATTGCCGAACGCGGCGCGCTCGTGTCGGAATACCCGCCGGGAGTACCGCCCATAGCGGCCAACTTTCCTGCGCGCAACCGCATCATCGTCGGTCTGTCGCAGGCTGTACTGGTAGCAGAAGCAGGCAAGCGCAGCGGCGCTGTCATTACGGCCAACATTGCTGCCGATGAGGGACGCGAGGTATATTGCGTACCGGGGAATATTTTCGATGGCAGCAGCATTGGCTGTCATGAGCTTATCCGCACCGGTGCCAAGCTGGTGGATATGCCACAGGATATTTTAGACGATAAAAAGAGCTGGCAGCAGGCGATGAACCGCCGCATAACCCAGCCAAGTATTTTTGACTGTGCACCGCAGGAGCCAAAGCCTGCACCCGCACCGGTCACAACCGAATTAGGAGCGAAGCTGCTGGCACTTTTGCAGGCAGGAGCGCTTTCTTTAGAAAAGCTGACGGAGCAGAGCGGTGTCGCTTTTGCTGCCGTGAGCATGGAGCTGCTTGACCTGCAGGCCGCCGGACTGGTGGCTACAGACCAGGCGCAGCGTTACTACCGTAAGTAGGAGGAACACAAATGGCAAAGACTCTGGTTATCGTGGAATCACCTACGAAATCCAAGACTATCGAAAAATTTTTAGGTAAAAACTATACAGTAAAGGCTTCTATGGGACACTTGCGCGACCTGCCGAAAAGCACCCTGGGTGTGACCTTTCTGCCGGACGAGGAGCATGCAGACGAATTTGAGCCGAAATATATCAATATCCGCGGCAAAGGCGATTTAATCAAATCCCTGAAGGCTGAAGCCAAAAAAGCCGATAAAGTCTTACTGGCAACTGACCCTGACCGTGAGGGTGAAGCCATCAGCTGGCATCTGGCATTTATTCTGGGCATTGACCCGACATCTGCCTGCCGCATTGAATTCCATGAGATTACCGCAACTGCTGTCAAGGACGCTATTAAGCATCCGCGCTGCATTGACATGGATATGGTTGATGCACAGCAGGCACGCCGCATTCTGGACCGCATCGTAGGCTATCAGCTGAGCCCGCTGCTGTGGCGCAAAATCCGCAAGGGCCTGAGCGCCGGCCGCGTACAGTCCGTTGCAACCAAAATTGTTGCTGATCGCGACCGTGAAATTGAAGACTTCGTGCCGGTAGAATACTGGACACTGCGCGCCAAGCTGCGTGAAAACAGCAAAGCACCGCTGTTTGAGGCGGAAGCAGTAAAATACAAGGGCAAAAAGCTGGAGCTGCACAATGAGCAGGAGGCAAGAGCAGCGGAGGAAGCACTGTCCAAGGCTGATTACATTGTGAGCGACGCAGTGAAGAAGGAACGCAAGCGTCACCCCGTACCGCCGTTTACCACCTCCAGCATGCAGCAGGAGGCCAACAAAAAGCTCAACTTCAGCGCAAAAAAGACTATGATGCTTGCACAGCAGCTTTATGAAGGCGTATCCTTAGGCAAAACCTCCGTCGGTCTGATTACCTATATGAGAACCGACTCCGTGCGTCTGGCAGATGTTGCTGTTGCCGAAATCCGCGACTATATCAAGCAAAACTTCGGCAGCGAATTCTGTCCGGCGAAGGAAAACCATTACAGCACCAAAAAGAACGCGCAGGACGCGCATGAGGCGATTCGTCCGACCAGCGTCATGCGTACCCCGGCCGAAATGCAGGAGTACCTTACAGGCGACCAGCTGAAGCTGTATACCCTCATCTGGAACCGCGTTGTTGCCAGCCAGATGACGGACGCTGTTTATGACGTTACCACATTGACGATTGATGCTGCTGACTACCAGCTGCGCGCAACAGGCTCCGTACTGAAATTCCCGGGCTTCTTGCAGCTGCACAGCAAATATGATGATAAAGAAAAGGACGCTAAGGTTCCTTACATTGAGCCTGGCAGCAAGCTGCTGCTTTACAAGCTCATGCCGGCAGAGCAGCACTTCACCGAGCCACCCGCGCACTTCACCGAAGCAACGCTCATCAAGGAGCTGGAGGAGAAGGGCATCGGCCGCCCCAGCACCTTTGCCCCGACCATCGTTACCCTGCTTACCCGCGGTTACGTGGTAAAAGAGGCCAAAAAGCTGCTCGTTACCGAGCTTGGCATTATGACCGTGGATATGCTCACCGAATACTTCAAGGGACTCATCAACATCGGCTTCACCGCCCAGATGGAGGAAAAGCTGGATGAGGTTGCCGAAAAGAAGCACACCAAGGACGAGGTCCTCAGCGAATTCTACGGTCCCTTCAAAAAGGATCTGGACCACGCAGGCGTGGCCATTCCTATCGTCGAAATCCCGCTGGAGGTTTCCGACGTACCCTGCGACAAATGCAACGACGGTACGATGATGGTTATTCGCGAGGGACGCTTCGGCAAGTTCCTGGCTTGCCCCAACTTCCCCAAATGCCGCAATACCAAGCCTATCCTGCACCCGATTGGTGTAAAATGTCCCAAGTGCGGTGCCGATATTCTTGAACGCAAGAGCAAAACCGGCAAGTTATTCTATGGCTGCGAAAAGTATCCTGAGTGCGATTACACCACCTGGGACAAGCCGCTTAACGAAACCTGCCCGGACTGCGGCGCTATGATGGTAGAGCACGTGGAACGCAACGGCAGCAAGCGCAAGTTCTGCAGCAACCCGGAATGCTCCAAGGCAAGGCCGGTATATGCCTCTAAAAACGCAGCAGCAAAGACTACGGAAGCTAAAACAACCGCAGCCAAGAAAACTACGGCGGCTAAAAAGACTACCGCTAAGAAAACTGCAACTACCAAAACTGCTGCAAAGAAAACTCCCACAGCAAAGAAAGCTACCGCTACTAAAGCAACTACTGCTAAAAAAGCTACTACTGCAAAGAAAACTACTACAACTAAGAAAGGCAGCAAGGAATAAATGACTATCTCTCCTGTACACGTAATCGGTGCGGGCCTGGCAGGCTGCGAAGCCGTTACCCAGCTGACGCGCCACGGTATCCCTGTAATCCTGCACGAAATGCGTCCTGTAAAAAGTGACGAAGCACATAAAACTGCATATTTTGCTGAGCTTGTCTGCAGCAATTCCCTGCGCGCAGGCAACATTGAAAACGCTGTCGGCCTGCTCAAGGAGGAAATGCGCCGTTTAGGATCCCTCATCATGCAAAAGGCTGACGAGCATCAGGTGCCTGCCGGTGGTGCTCTGGCTGTTGACCGCGACGGCTTTGCCGCTGCCGTAACCGAGGCAGTGAAGGCTAATCCGCTCGTTACCGTCATCCACGAAGAGGTGACCGACCTGGAAAGCCTGGAAGGCACTGTTATCGTAGCCAGCGGTCCGCTGACCAGCGCTGCGCTTTTTGACGATATCAAAAAGCTGCTGCAGGCTGAATACCTGCACTTCTTTGACGCAGCAGCACCGATTGTTACCGCTGATTCCCTGGACTATGACAAGGTTTACCGCGCGTCCCGCTATGACAAGGGCGGCGCCGACTACCTCAACTGCCCCTTCTACACGAAGGAAGAATACGTTGCCTTCTGGGAAGCTCTCTGCAATGCGGAAAGCGCTCCCGTAAAGGATTTTGAGCATGATGTATTTGAAGCCTGCATGCCTATCGAGGAAATGGCTGCCAGAGGCGAGGACACCATGCGCTTCGGCCCGCTGAAGCCTGTAGGCCTCATTGACCCGCGTAACGGCAAGGAGGCGTATGCAGTGGTGCAGCTGCGCCAGGATAACGCTGCAGCGTCTCTCTACAACCTGGTAGGCTTCCAGACACATCTCAAATGGCCGGAGCAAAGACGTGTTTTCGGCATGATTCCCGGTCTGGAGAACGCAGAGTTCGTCCGTTTCGGCGTAATGCACAAAAACACCTATCTGAATTCGCCGCAGCTGCTGGATAAGCACTTCAACCTGCGCAGCAACAAGCGTTTCTACTTTGCCGGACAGATGACAGGCGTAGAAGGCTACGTCGAGTCAGCAGCCTCCGGCCTGATGGCCGGTTTAGCTGCTGCGAGAGCGCTGCTGGGCCTGCCTGAGGTAGAATTCCCCGAGGTAACTGCGCACGGAGCGCTGGCCAACTACATCAGCAATCCGACGATTGAAAACTTCCAGCCGATGAACATCAACTTCGGCCTCATTCCGCCGCTGACTGTACGCATCCGCAAGAAGAGAGAAAAGAACGCACAGATTGCAGCACGCGCTTTGGAAGCACTGGATGGCTTTCTGCCTGCGCTTAAAACTGAACAGGCGTAAATTTTGGCCTATTATCTCTAAAATAAATAAAAAAGCCAAAAATATTTTTCAACAAAGACAATATGTGTCCTCCTGCTATGATAAAATCTGCTTATAGCCAGTGGCAAAACGTTTGCTTAAGAGAATAAACGTGCTATAATAAGCTTAAAGAGATTTTCTTACAGCAACCGCTTTGCAAAGTTCATGGCAGGGAGGAACTAATCATGACAGATTTACGTATCGCTAAGGATCGTTTGCTCTATATGTATTCGCGCCTGGTAGACGGCAAAATGCTCTACAAGAAGGAGGAGGCCCAACGCTTTGGCTGCTCCTTACGCTCAATTCAGCGCGACATAGAAGACCTACGGTCCTTTTTGCATGAACAGAATGAAGCTACAGGCCTGGTGCAGGACCTGGTATATAACCAAAAGCTGGGCGCTTACCAATTGGTACCGCCTTCACGCAATCTGCTGTCTAACGAAGAGGTTTTCGCCACGCTCAAAATACTGCTGGAAAGCAGGGCGTTTACCAAAAAGGAGCTTTACCCGATTATCGATAAGCTTATTGACTGCTGTATCCCCAAAACGGAGCAGCAGCGTGTGAGCGAGCTGATTGGCAACGAAAAGCTGCTGTACGTAGAGCCACAGCATCAGGACAAGTTCCTCAAGAAGATGTGGGAGCTGAGCGGCGCTGTACGCGAGCAGCAGGAGGTAACGATTGCCTACCGCCGTACTGATGGCGTGCAGGTGCAGCGCACTGTGCAGCCTGTAGGCATCATGTTCTCCGAATTCTATTTTTATCTGATCGCCTTCATTGCCCCCAAGGACAAGAAAAAGGTGAAGTTTGAGATTGAAAACGATCCCTTCCCGACAATTTACCGCATCGACAGAATCAAAGGCTTTACGATTACGGACAAGCATTTTGCTGTACCGTATGCCCAACGCTTTGAAGAGGGCGAGTTCCGTAAGCGCATCCAGTTTATGTATGGTGGTCATCTGCAGCGACTGCGCTTTTACTTCAAAGGTAGCTGCTATGAGTACATTTTAGACCGACTGCCAACCGCTAAGGTTGTGCAGGAGGACGAAAAGGGTACGCTGATTGAAGCAGAGGTTTTCGGCAAGGGCATTGATATCTGGCTCAAAAGCCAGGGTGAGCTGATTGAGGTTGTGTCCCGACAGGAGCTGGCAGTAAATTAAGCTGAAAAAAATCCCATAAAGCACCAAAAAATTTCTTATTTCATCTAGAAAACTTTTCAGGATAGTCAATCTTTGGCTATCCTGTTTTTTATAATTAGCTTATGGTAAGCAAGTAAAAAAACACTGAGGCAGCAACACGTTTCAGGCATCGGTTGCAGTAGCAATCCAGGCATTACCAATCCCTTACTATGGTAATGCCAGCGAAATTAGGTGCAAGAAGCAGAACCCGCACCTTTTTTTCCATGAAGAACTGCCTTGAATAATGTAAGCTATAATCAGTAAGATGAAGAGGAGTGGTGATATATGTATTGTGAAAAATATGTTGAAATGGGCAAAAAAATTCGTTATTACAGAACCATGCAGGAGCTGGGGCAGGGGACGCTCGCAGAACAGATTGGCATTACTCCGCAGTATTTAAGCAAAATTGAGCATGGCAGTGCTCGCCCCAGCATGGACCTGGTATTCCGCATCGCCGATAAGCTGCAGGTAAAGGTGTCGCACCTGCTGGAGGCCTGCTAAAGCTTTATTTTTCCTCCTTTTTGTGGTACAATACCCATGTAATTGCTTCTGCTCGAGGCAATTAACAGCGTGACTGCCGCAAGGCAGCATACATGTAAGGAGGCAATTTAATATGAACGAGCAAAACAGCGTTTTAAACATCATTGGCAAGGTAAGCGGATTGTTATCCAAGTACATCGCCGTCGTGATTTTAATCACCTCTGCGGTAGCCTTTACACATCCGCAGAAATTCATGTGGATTCCGCAGTACACGGCCCTCTTCCTGGGTACAGCAATGTTTGGCATGGGCCTGACAATCAAGCGTGAGGACTTTCAAATCGTCTTTTCCCGACCTAAGGAGGTTATTTCTGGCTGTATCCTGCAATACACTATTATGCCCCTGGCAGCCTATCTGTTGGCTGTAGTGATGAATCTTGATACTGATATCGCTCTGGGCGTTATCCTCGTAGGCTGCTGCCCCGGCGGTACTGCCAGCAACGTTATTGCTTACATCGCTAAGGGTGACGTTCCCTTATCCGTGGGCATGACCATCGCTTCGACCTTGATTGCACCGCTGGTAACACCTGTGCTGGTGTACCTGCTGGCAGGCTCCTGGGTAGAGGTAAGCTTTATGGCTATGGTGCTTTCCGTAGTGAAGATTGTGCTGCTGCCTGTGCTTGCAGGTATCATCTTGAACAGTCTTTTCCACGAAACCATCGTCAAGCTGGGCGGTATTCTGCCGCTGGTTTCTGTTGTAGCGATTGTAACCATTATCGATGGTATCGTTGCTGTCAACGCTGCTAAGCTGATGAGCTGCGGTCTGATCGTAATGCTGGCAGTTGTCCTGCACAACGGCATCGGTATGGCACTGGGCCTGGGCATGGCGCGTCTGATGAAGGTATCCTACGCTAAGGAAACATCTATCGCTATTGAAGTTGCAATGCAGAACAGTGGTCTGGCGCTTGCACTGGCAACTGCAAACTTCGCCGCTAACCCGCTGGCTACGCTTCCGGGAGCAATTTTCAGCGTATGGCATAACGTTTCCGGTTCTATTTTCGCCAGCTGCCGCATCAAAGAAGTAGAGGAGAAGCAAAAGCTGGACATTAAGGAACATGCAATAGCAAAATAAGCATAAACACTAAAGGCACTACTGCAGCGCAGTAGTGCCTCTTAATTTTTGCCGTAGAGCAGGGGAGAAAGCCTGCTCCTTATTTTTTATTCTTCTCATCTAAACCGAAGAGCATTGCCATAGGCTGCTCCGGCGCTTCCTTAACCGGCGCGCCTGTGCTAAAGCCCGGCATTTCCGCCTTGGTCAGCTCAATTTTGCCGTATTGGCGCTCATAATCATCAATAACCCATTTCAAAATCTGTTCGATTTCCTTATTGACCGAACGACCATTTATCTTTGCTAAATGCTTCATCTTATTCATGATAATAGGATGAATGCGCAATGTAAAGCGTGCCTCTTCCATGAATACTCCCTCCGTATACTGATAATTCTACTAATTATTATAGGCAAGAAATGCATATTTGGCAAGGAGATAATCTTTTTTAGCAACAGCTAACTCTTTTTACAAGATTTTCAGACAATAGCTTTGCAAATATGCTATAATGAATACCATAGTGTAAATTTTAGGAGGCAACAATGACTTTAGCAATAAATGCCGTATACCACGGCTTTAAGGTTTTACAAGCACAATTTGTAGATGAAATCAGCTCCCAGGCATATATCATGGAGCATATCAAGAGCGGCGCACGCCTTTTGTACCTTGCTAACGATGACGATAACAAGGTTTTTTCTATTTCCTTCAGAACTCCGCCTGCAGATGATACAGGTGTAGCACATATCCTGGAGCATTCCTCTCTCTGCGGCTCCCGCAAATATCCCTTAAAGGAGCCTTTCGTAGACCTCGTCAAGGGCTCTCTGAACACCTTTTTGAACGCGATGACCTTCCCGGATAAGACCATGTATCCCGTTGCCAGCCGCAACGATAAGGATTTCCATAACCTGATGGACGTATATCTGGACGCTGTGTTCTATCCTTCCTTCTACCAGAACAAATACACCCTGCGTCAGGAGGGCTGGCATTATAATCTGGACAGCCTCGACGGCGAGCTGAGCTATAACGGCGTTGTTTATAACGAAATGAAGGGTGTTTATTCTTCTCCGGACGCTTATCTGGAAAACGAAGCAATGAAGGCCTTGTTCCCTGATAACTGCTACCGCTTTGAATCCGGCGGCTATCCGGACGCTATTCCGCAGCTGACTCAGGAAAAATTCGAGCAGTTCCACAAAACCTATTACAGCCCGGAAAACAGCTATATCTATTTATACGGCGACATGGATATCGACGCTACTTTGGAATATCTCGACAGCGAATATCTGAGCAGCTTTGAAAAGACGGGCACTGTTGATTCTGCCATCGCAGAGCAGCAGCCACTGATGCGTACTGCGGATATCGAAGCCTTTTATCCGGTTGGAGCAGAGGAGGATTGCACTGCCAAAACATATCACGAGCTTTCTATCGTAACAGGCAAGGCAACCGACCTGCAGACCAGCATGGCGCTGAGCCTGCTGAAGAGCACCTTGTTGGACAGCGAATCCTCCGCACTGCGCCGCGCGCTGATGGACGCAGGCATAGGCCAGATTATCAACGGCAGCTATACCTCCAGCATGTATCAGCCGGTATTTTCTATCCGTGCCAGCGGCAGTGAGAAGGAGCTGCGCGATAAATTTATCAGCGTTATCTATAAAACACTGCAGGAAATCACCATCAACGGCGTTGACAAAAAGCTGCTGGAGGCCAACATCAACTCCATGGAATTCAAGCTGCGCGAGGCAGATTTCGGCGGCTATCCCAAAGGACTGATTCTGGGCATCGGCGTTATGGACAACTGGCTGTATGACGGCAATCCGATTGAAGGCCTGTGCTATAACAAATATATCGCAGCACTGCGCGAGGGCCTGAAGACCAATTATTATGAAAGCATTATTGAAAACTATCTGCTGGACAACACCCATAAGGTGCTGGTAACCCTGCTGCCGCAGCCCGGCAAGGAGGAGGCAGACCAGGAGGCCGCTGCTGCCAAGATGAGCGCTATCAAAGCCAAGATGAGCCAGGAGGAGCTGCAGCAGCATATCGACGAATGCGCCGAGCTGCACCGCCTGCAGGCTACTCCCGACAGCGAGGAAGCACGCGCAACCATCCCTGTACTAAAGCGCAGTGATATCAGGCAGGAGGTAGAGCAGATTGAAACGCAGGAAGAAACACTGGGCGCAAGCCGTCTGCTGTATCTGCCGCGCAACACCAATAAAATCGCTTATACCGGCTTCTATTTTGATATTACCGACATGGAGGCAGAAAAGCTGCCTCTGTGCTATCTGCTTACTGATATCATGGGCAAGTTCAACACTGAACGCTACAGCTATCAGGAGTTGGCAACCAACGCTATCATGTACACCGGTGGCATTGCGTTCGCTGTACGCGCCTTTACCGAGGCTGAAGCCACGGACGATTACAAGATTTACTTCTCCACCAAAGGCAAATGCCTCACAGAAAACCTGCCGAAAATGCTGGATATCCTGCAGGCGATTGCATTGGAAAGCAAGCTGGACGATCTGGACCGCTTCCGCGAGCTGGTATCCGAGCTGAAAACCGATTGGGACGACAACTTCTTCAACCGCGGTCAAACGGTTGCTATCTCCAGACTGTACTCCTATTGCTCTGCCGGCGCACGCGTCAACGAGCAGGATGAGTTCAGCTATTACCAGTTCCTCAAAAAGCTGACCGATAACTTCGACGAGCTGGCACCACAGGTGCTGGAGCAACTTAGCCTGTTAATCAAACGCTTCTTCCAGAAGAGCCGCTTCCTGCTTAGCTACAGCTGTGATATGAAGGAGCAGGCAACAGTAAAAGCGCAATGCCTGGAGTTCATCAGCAAGCTGTCTGAGGTAGAAACAGGGGAGAAGGCTGATGTTCTGCCTGTAGGCACCACTAACGAGGCTATTGCAACTGCCGGTAAGGTGCAATACGTCGCTGCAGGCGGCAACTTTGCTAAGCATGGTCACAAATATGTGGGCGCTATGGCTGTACTGGAAACTATTCTGAGCTACGAATACCTTTGGACCAAGATCCGTATCCAGGGCGGCGCTTACGGCGTTACTGCACGCTTTGAGCTGAACGGTGTAGGCGTATTTGCCTCCTACCGCGACCCGCAGCTGCCAAAAACACTGGAGGCCTATAAAGGTCTGGCAGAATGGCTGAGGAACGAAGAGTTCCCCGAACGCGAGCTGAACAAGTATGTTATCGGTACCATCAGCACGATGGATAAGCCTCTGACCAACAGCATGCGTCTTGACAAGGCTACAGCACAATACCTGAAGCACGTTCCAGTTGAGCTGCGCCAGCGCATCCGCAACGAGGTTCTGCAGGTAACTAGCGCCGACCTGCAGGCACTGGCTAAGGTAGTAGAGGACATGCTCAGCGACGGCCTGATTTGCGTAGTCGGCGGCAAGCAGCCTATTGAAGCTAATAAATCTTTGTTCAACAATATCATCAATGCGTAAATCTGTACGCTATTAAATTTACGCTAAGGCTAATAAAAACCCGTGACGTCCGAAGGGAGTCACGGGTTTTGTTATACGGAAAAACGATATTTACTTAGTCCAGCTCACCGTTTTGCGCCTTTTTAACAAGCTCCTGATAAGCGTTATAAACGCCGCTGTTGAAACAGGTAAGCACAACGCTCATGCCATAGTTGGCGTTGGCATTAATCCATTCGGTGCAGGTCAAAAGAGCGATACGGGCAGCCTCGTCCACAGGATAAGCATAAACACCGGTAGAAATCGCCGGGAAAGCGATGCTGTGCAGATGATGCTTGCGTGCCAGGTCCAGACTGTTCTTGTAGCAGTCGGCCAGCTCCAGCCTTTGCTCAACCTTGCCATTATAAATCGGGCCTACAGTATGAATAATGTAGCTTGCAGGCAGGTTATAGCCATAGGTAATCTTGGCAGCACCAGTCGGGCAGCCGCCTAAGGTTTTGCATTCCTCCAGAAGCTGCGGTCCTGCAGCGCGGTGGATAGCACCATCAACGCCGCCGCCACCTAAAAGCGTACTGTTAGCAGCATTGACAATAGCGTCGCAGTCCAGCGTAGTTATATCACCACGCCAAACAGAAATAGCGTTCTGCTGCTTGTTCTTCTTGGCATCGGCCAGCAGCTCCTTCAGCATCTGATTTTGGATATTGAAGGGAGCGGGGGAAGCAGGGTTAAAGATAATGCCGGCAATGCCGTCCATTTGCAGGATTGCTTCAAAGTAATTGACCAAAGGGCGGCTGATAACATTGCAAGGTGCGCCCTGCTCATAGGCTTCCTTACTGCTGAAGGCAGTCATATATTCCAGGCCGCTTTCCGTAGTCTGCGTCTGCAGCAGCAGCCGGTCCTCCGGCGCATCGGCAGCAGTAGGAATGAGCACCTCAGCACCTTCCTGCAGCATTACGCTGACTGCATGGAGCAGCTTGACCAGGTTGGCTTCACTCTGTTCAACAGCAAAAAATTGCTGGGCATTCATGATAATATCAGTAGATGGATGTAACATAAGCGTCATCTCCTTATAAAAATCGTTTACACACATTCATAACTATAATATATAACAAAAAAACAGCTCTGTAAAGAGCTGTTTTTCGTATATGACGCTAAAGTGACATCATTTTACATGCATTTTACAGTCAGGCTATTACAGCATGCGGAATACAGAAATAACCTTACCAAGCACCTTAATGTTGTCAGAACCGACAATCGGCTGATACTTATCGTTTTCCGGTTGCAGGCGCACACTGCGCAGCTCGCGGAAGTAACGCTTAACGGTAGTTTCCTCGCCATCAATCAAGGCAACAACAATATCACCGTTATTAGCAAAGTTCTGCTTACGAGCAATAATGTAGTCGTGATCCAGGATACCTGCGTTGATCATGCTGTCACCGCATACGGAAAGCATGAAGACATCATCGTCGCAGCCGATCAGGTCACGAGGAATAGGATAGGTCTCTTCAATATTCTCTACAGCGAGAATAGGAACACCTGCAGTAACCTTGCCAACCAGCGGTACCGGAACAAGCAGCTTATTTCTCCAGGCATCACTTTCGCTCATCAGCTCCAATGCACGCGGTTTAGCAGCATCACGCTGAATGAAGCCGTATTCCTGCAGCTTCTTCAGATGGTTATGCACGCTGGCACTGGAAGATAAGCCTACAGCTGCACCTATTTCACGTACAGCAGGCGGATAACCCTTATGATTAATAAAGGTACGGACGAATTTTAAAATATTACGTTGGCGTTCAGACAACATTTCTTCAGTATAGTTGCCATCAAAGTCTGGCGGGAGCGCTTTTCTTCTTCCCATTTTAGACCCTCCAATCATTTGTTTATAGATTACCTTATACAAATTATAGCAGATAAAAGTAATTTCGTCAAACAGCAGTGCGCATGGTGACTAATTAAAGAAAGCAAAACCACAAGCTCCAATAAAACCTAAAAGAAGCATAAGAGCATATACAATACCTACAATTAAAAGCAGTATTTTAAGTATTTTCCATAGTACAGAAATTGCTTTATCCATAGCTTTACCTTTCCGGTGTATTGACTGTAAAATAATATTTTACGTCCGATAATGTATATTATGTTAAATTTTTCTTTTCTCAGACGTGAGATTTTTATGCACTGCAACTCATTGCACCTGTGTAATTAAAAGTGCCATTCGTTTACTTGCTGTTCAAGGCTTTTTTCCGTTTCAACGTCGGTTTTTTTAATAAAAAGCATCGCTGTAGCAGCTTTTTGATTGCAGCTCAGTAAAATTTTATTATTATAAGCAAAATCCTTCAGCAATTGGGTATCAGCATTGATGCCTATAAGAGCTTTTTCCTGGGTGAAGTCAAAATTTGTCTTATAATCCTTCAAAGCAAAGTATTCGTTGCTGAAGCCCTTCAGTCGCTGCAGACCATCATTAATAAAGCTTTCTACAGCAAGCTTGTTGGCAACAGGCGTTGCTAAAAGCTCTTTAGCATCAGCGTCATTAATATTATCTACGCTGACGGTAACAAGCAGATGATTCCAATGCTCCAGAACATTACGCATGCCGCTGGTGTAAAGCTCCATGAACTTTTGCTGATATTCAGGATCAGACGCCGGAATAGCAAATACGGAATAGATATTGTCAAAATCAGTATTTGCGGCAACCTCCTGCATTTGCTTCATTGAAGAAGCCGTAGTCAGATAAAAGGTGCCTTTATCCTTATATCGCAGGTTCAGCTGGCCGTAGAACCAGTCATCCGGCAGCTGCACACTTTTGCCGACTGCAGTATCATTAAAGCTGATGGCCTTAGGCGTGCTTGTCGGGGCAAAAGCCTTAAAGCCCTTCAGCAGATTAGTGTGTGCTTTATCAAAGCGCTGCATTGTTGCTGCAGGAATGTCGCGCAAAGCAACATTTTCTACCTGCATGGCCTTTTCTACTGCTTCCTTTATAGAAGCTGCGTCCTGAGGCTTGGTTTTTGCTGCTTTATCCTCACTGCCTGCTTCGTCAGTATCGATATCTTCAATATCATCGATATCAACATCTGTATCAGCGTCAGCAGCTTTTTCGTCCTTCTTCGGAGCATATACATCCTGGTCACTGTTTACTGTCGACAGCAGATAAAGTCTGTCATTGGCAGAAACCATGCTGGTATCAATTTTAAACAGTACATCAGATTGCTTATAGATATAAGAAATGGTAATTGCCTTTTTGCCGGCAATCTTGCCTACCTTGATTACAGGAGTAAGCTGGTCCAGCTTCTCCTTGAGCACCTTGCTTTGGATAGTTACATTACCATTGCTGTCGTGCTCTGCATATTTTTCAAGCTCCAGTAACGGCGCAGGCACAGTTTTCGGATTAAGCTGGGAGCGCTCCAAAAGCGCCAGCTTCTCATATTCCGCATCAAAATAAGCAGTAGAGAATTTTTCGCCTAAAATCTGCTCCATATCCTCTGCTGTGTAATAGTTAACAATATTAACTGCGGTATTTTTTAAATCCTCTTCGTTCTGATAAGCCTTTTTGCTGCTGATATTGGTATACGCATAAACCTTCTTCGCTTCCAGCTTATAGTAAGGCTGTCCGTCCTTAACGCTGTAGCCTGCGTAGCTGTTTTCGTAGGCATAAGCACTACTGCTTGCAAGGATGAGCATTGCTGCTAAAATCGCACTTTTATTCATAAGCTTTCGCTCCTCTACTTTATTATAAGGAAGTTATTTGGTAACAACGTTCACCATCACGCCGCTGCCCAGGTTGCAGGCATTAGCTTCGTCGGTATCAATATGAACCTCGTCAGCATGCTTTACGCCCGCACGTACCAGAACATTATGCAGTGTTACGGAACGCTCGCCCTCTGTCTGGATATCAACGATATCGCCGTCCTTCAGGCCGTATTTCTCAGCGGTTTCCGGATACAGATGCACGTGGCGCGCAGCGATGATAATACCCTCCTTCAGCTCCAGCTCGCCCTTCGGACCGATGAGCTTAGCGCCAGCACTGCCTGCGATGTCGCCGCTGTTGCGGATAGGAGCATCAAGGCCAACCTTGCGTGCGTCAGTCAGAGAAAGCTCAATCTGAGTTTCCGGACGCAGAGGACCGATGATGCGCAGCTTCATGGAATCCTTGGGAGTTACCATGGTAATCTGTTCTTCAGAAGCAAACTGACCGGGCTGGCCAATCGGCTTTTTAACGTGCAGCTCGCTGCCTTCACCAAATAAAATATCCATATGCTCACGGCACAGATGTGCGTGACGTGCAGAAACACCTAAAACTATCGGAAATTGCATTGTATGTCACCTCATAAAATAATTTTTTGTTTATATACTTATTATAGCTTGAATTGTGGTAATTGTCATCAGTTATCGAAATTTTTTTCATATAATAGGAGATCAGCTACAGGCAAAGCTTCTTTTTCCTACATATATACAGGAAAAAAATAATAGGACCGGGTTTCCCTAGTCCTATTATACACAAGATTCTTTTAGAATTGACCGCTTACCATGAAATGGATGCGAGTTGAATCTACATCAGTATTATTGATTTCCTTAATCAAAGGCACGCCCAATGTTACCACAGCACCGATGTGCTTGGTGATGTTGCTGCGCACGCCCAGACCACAGCTTGTCAGTACATGGCTGTCAAAGGCACTGTCGCCAAAGACCTGACCATGATCCATAAAGACGAAAGCATTAGTCTTTTTGTCCTTAGTTACAGGCACGGAATATTCCAGGCCCACACTGTAGCCACTGTCGCCGCCAAGCAGGCTTTCTTTGTAGCCGCGTACGCTGTACATACCGCCAATGTAGAACTGACGGGCGGAAGGCAGATAGTTATTGAAGCCACGCTGTGCGTCAAGGCGCAGGCTCAAAAGCTGTCCATGCTGATACATTTTCTGGTACAGGCCGTTAAGCTGGTACAGGGAAAAATCCTTGTCCTTATCGGCAATATTGGTATGCGTACCGGCGTTAAAGCTGTGCTTTTGGTAAATAACAGAGCTTGCGCCGTAATTAGTTACGGAATAGCCTGCCGTAACGCCTTTAATGGTATCATCGAGCCAATGCTGGCCGCTGAAATCAGTCTTGGAATTTTGCTGACCGTAATCAAGAGTTGCCTCAGTACGAGTCTTTTCCGTCACTAACAACGGCTGGCTCAGGCCAACGTTCATGGCATAAGCATGACCGCGTACATTCAACGGCTCCAGCTGTCCGTCCGTAATGTGAACGCTGTTGGCGCTGTACTGCAGGTTCAGCTTGGTACCGCTATGGCCTAAGGGCCTGCTATAGCCAAGGCCGAAGGATTTGGTGCCATCGCTCAGCATTGTGTTCAGCGTCAGCGCGTCACGCACACCTGTCAGGCTTCTGTCCGTAAAGAACAGGCCGCCGCGGTATTCGCCGCTCGTATCACTGCCTGCGTTATCACTGTAAACAGTCCAGGTAATGTTTTGCGGTTCATAGGCGCTGATGACGTAATCCGTAGTTCCCGGCTCACTGCCGGCCTGCAGAGAAATGCGCAGCTGCACGTCATTGGCAGCGTTAAAGCGCAGTAAATCGTCATTCAGCTTATTGATGTTGGCAACCTCACCCTGCTTCAGGCTCATACGCTTGCTGATGTATTTGCTTTTGGTATACTTGTTGCCCTGCACCTCAACAGCATTCGTTTTGCCTTCGATAAGCTCAATTTTTACCGTACCGTTTTTGATTGTCTGCGCCGGCAAAATTGCACGACAGGTAAAGTAACCATTATCAAGATACAGCTTGTTGATTTTATTCACCAGCTCGTACAAATCCTTGACGCCAACCTCTTTACCGATATATTCGTCCGTCAGCTTCTGCAGCTCTGCCTGCTCCAGTACGGTAGATTCATCCAGCTCCAGCTTTTCCAGCTTAAAGGTTACTGCTGCCTGCTGCTCCGCATCAGGCTTTTGGCTCCCCTGCTCTATCTTGCTGCTTGCCTTGGCCTTGTCCTCGGCAATCTGCTTGGCAACACGCTGGCGCTCCATATACTCTATCGCTCTGTTGGCTGCCACACCGGCGTTGTTCAAACCGCTTTTATGGAATTCCGCTGCCTGCTCATCTGTAGGCCCTGCAAAAGCAACGGCACTGCATCCCAGCAAAAGCGTAACCAGAAGCAAGCTTGTTTTATTAGTAATCATCGTCAACACCCCTTTGATATACATAACTTTGCTGCATCCGGCAGACTAATTAGCCTGCCAGATGAGCTGCATTATTTTTTTATATTCCTTTTCCAGATGCTTGATGATTACATCCAGCACGGTATAAATCATGTCGCCCTCCAGCCTGCCATTTTGGCAGAGCAGGCAGCTGTCCAGGTAGAGTGAACCGTCGTCTGTAAGATAATATTTGAACACCTTATATTGACGGTTCACCTTGTTGATTTCCCTCAGAATAGCCACTTCGTTCGTCTCGTTGACAGCATTTGCTGCCAGCTGCACGCGAAGCATACCATAAATACTGCTGTCCAGGATGACCAGCGTCGGCAGACGCTGGCCTTCAACAACAATGTGAGAACGGAAGACCACTGTGTTCAGCTTATCCTCGCTAATCTGTTCAATGGCAAAGCAGGTAATCTTCTTATCATCCAAGTATTTGATAAAAGCCTCTGCCTTTTTGTTCATCAGCGTTTCCTCCTATGCTTCTACAGTGATTTTTACGGGTTCACTCTTGTTATCGTCTTCATCCAGGTCATATAGGTCGTAGCGGAAGTATTGTACTACATCCGGTGCGTGATTGATGTCATATTCCTCTGCTTTGTTCTCGTTGAGCTGCTGCAGCATATGGTCTACAGCGGTAAAGCGTTGGTCATAAACATAATCATAATTACGCAGGTCAAGCAGTGCGCCGTTGCTGTGCTGAACGTTCGGCTGTGCAGTGAAGTGCAGGTACATCCATTTATCCGGGTTAGTACCCTCCTGCTGCCATTCAATCAGATTATATGCCGGGTTGTTCACTGCAATGTTGTTCCAGTAAACGCTGTCGCTGCCGTCACGTTGCGGCGGTGCGCCCCATACAGCAGTCTTCATATGCTTATTGCTGAAATGCGCAACATTGTTGACTACCAGCTTATCGATATGGAACATGCCCTCGCTAACTTTGATAGAGCCGTTATTCAGCCACAGATGCTCGAAGCGGACACCCTTATTGGTAATTATCTCACCAATCTTCAGATTTTCAATAGGCTTATCAGGCTGTGCGCCGTCCGGAATGATGGTCAGAAGGCCGTCAGCATCCAGACGCTGCTGAATCTTGTTCAGGTCAATGTCGCTGCCCTGAGCAATAATCTTGGTGCCTGCGATAAGCTCATCAACCTTCAGCTGCTTACCTTCGGTCTTCAGCTGCAGAGCTACCAGATTGCCGTCGATTTTTGCCAAGGTAAGATTGCCGTTGGCAACGTCGATAAGCGCATTGTTGGTAGCATAAATCTCGTGCAGGTCAACATCTCCGGCACCCTTGATTTGCAGTGCGAAGTTGCCGCTGTTGATATCACCCTTGTCGCCAAGAGCTTTGAATTTGTTGTCATGGTCGGTTACACTACCGTTCTGCAGTACGTCGATATTGATGTTGCCATGATCGGCAGTTACATCGCCGCCGAAGGTGATGTCGCCTTTAGCTGCGTCTGTCTGCAGGTGGATGTTTCCAGCCTTGCTGTTGATAATACCTTTGGTAGTAATGCTGCCTTTGGCATTATAATCAACATTCTTCTGCGCCTTAACTTCTCCGCCGGTTGTAATGCTGCCGCCTGCAAGCAAATCTACGTTAGCATTAGTAGAAGTGAGGCTACCGTTAGCAGTAATATCTTTCGCTGCATCGATGTCTACTTCGTTGTTGGCTGTTACATTACCGCCAGTTACAACAGATCCCTTCTTAGAATTGATGCTTACCTTATCAGCTGCATTCAGATTAACGCCGCCTGCAGTAGTAATGTCGCCATCTGCCTTAACAGTGATATTACCGGTATGTTCATCATTATACTTAGAGGTATCAATAGTGGAATTAATGGTAATCTTGCCGGTATCCGCCTGGTAGTTTTCAATCAGGACATCGCCCTTGATATGAGAATCATCAACAGTAACCAGCAGATTATCCGTCGTACCGTTAAACCTGGTTACGCCATTAACCATCAGGCTGCTGCCTGCGTTCTTACCCTTAATCGTTAGGCTCTTCACCTTATTGTTCCTGCTGAGCAGCTGCTGCGTCTCGCCGGATTCAACTGTAAGATTATCTGCAGTAATACCTGCAGCCGCTGCATCCTGCATTACGCTGCCATTGGCATCCAGCTTCAAGCCGTTGTTAGCACCGTTCACCGTAATGCCGCTGCTGCCAAGTGCGATATTGCCATTAGTTGCGGTAATTACGCTATCAGCACCCGCTGCCAGCGTGCTTCTGTTCAGGTTAACGTTGTTGCCTGCAGTAATGTTGCCTGCGCCGCTAGATGTAATGCTGCCGGTTGTTACGTTCACATCTTTAC